>Ga0115003_10004208_pt1 | contig 11143 bp, 11 predicted proteins | sample ArcticOcean_MG_C_7_FD_88736 | JGI IMG/M metagenome (GOLD analysis project Ga0115003, IMG submission 88736) | Marine microbial communities from western Arctic Ocean - ArcticOcean_MG_CB11_88 | ecosystem: Environmental > Aquatic > Marine > Oceanic | place: Arctic Ocean: Canada Basin | collected... | reverse complement strand
TAAGATCGGGTTCAAGACTCGATATGGCGTTGTTGCAAACCCGTTTGCATCAAATACCGACATCAATGCTGTCGGTGGAAACCAGTACTACCGTATCTTCGCAGTGAAGAACCTTCACGGTATGGGTGGATCTACCTTCGACGGTGTTTGATCCCAACAATAGTTGAAATAGAGAGAGCATCCTTCGGGGTGCTCTCTTTTTTTGTATAAATAGTAGTACTATGCCAGACACTCCCCCACATTTAGGCGATGCACCTTCAACAAGTAATTTGTTGTATGCCAATCAATTTAAATTTAATACAACAAGAATTCCAATTCTTACTGAATATGCGACTACAGTAAATATTCCTTCTATAGAATTTATAAGTGCAGAATTGGCAACTTCTTATGGTGTCAATATTCCAACAGCAACCGGAAAATATATTTTCGAAGATTTGACAGTTGGGTTTTTAGTGGATGAAGAAATGGAATCGTGGAGGGAAATTTATGAGTGGCTCATTAGGTTAGGTCCATTAAATGATGAGTCAATGAAAGGTGGTGATCATGAGATGTATAACGATTGTGAATTATCAACTACTGTGGGCGAACTGACTGTCATGAATAGTGCATATAAACCCAAATATAAATTTGAATTTTATAATATGTTTCCTATATCACTAACTGGATTTTCTTTTACTACAAACGCAACAGATGCTGTTCCACTACAATCATCTGCTACTTTTCGTTATTCTTATTATGAAGTTACAAAGCTGGACGATAATCCATGAACATAGAAGATGTTAGGAAGATGGTTAGTGCGGATTTAATTATAGACCAGAGCGATTTACACATAGAGTCAATAAAAACTCCACAGTTACATAATAAATATTTAATTTTTCATGAAGATGCTAAGTTAGAGTTAGATAAATTTAATTTTATTTTAAAAAGTCTAAGAAAAAATAAATGGCTATATTATATGGGTAAAATGGGTGATGACGATTTAAAACTTAATGGGTGGAAACCTTTCGAGTATTCTATACTAAAAACAGATTTACCAGTGTTTATGGAAGCTGATCTTGATATGCAGAAAATGTATGCAAAAATAGCGTTACAGCAATCACTAGTTAATTATCTAGAAGACGTAGTGAAAATAATAAATTCTAGACAATGGAATATAAAATCTGCAATAGAATGGATAAAATTCACTCAAGGTATATGATGTGGATTTAATAATAAAACAAAAAGACGCAGTTGACTTAGTTATAGATTGTGAAAGATCTGTGGCCAAAGAACTTAGTCAGTACTTTACTTTTTATGTGCCAAATTATCAACACACACCCGCATATAAAAGAAAAATATGGGATGGTCGAATAAGACTATTTAATTTATACACCCATACCATATATGCAGGTCTGTTAAAGTATATCAAACAGTTTGCAGAAGATAGAAAGTATTCTATAGATGTTGATAGCGAAAATTTAACATCTACGAATGAAGTATCGTTAGACGAATTCAAATCGTATATAGAATCGTTAAAACTAAAACTAAAACCACACCCACATCAATTGATTGCTTGTTATCACTCTATTAATAAAAATAGAGCATTGTTATTATCACCAACAGGTAGTGGTAAATCATTAATTCTTTATATCTTAATGAGATATCACATGGAATATATTGGTGAGGGTGAAAAGATTTTGGTAATAGTTCCAACAGTAGGTTTGGTTAATCAATTAATTGATGATTTTAGAACATACACACAGGATGGGTGGATCACTGACGATAATGTTCATACTGTATTTTCCGGCAGAGAAAAACAAACTGCCAAAAAAATAGTTGTATCAACCTGGCAAAGTATGTATAATATGCCTAATGAATATTTTACTGATTTCTCAGTTGTATTCGGTGATGAGTGTCACTTGTTCAAATCAAAATCATTGGTATCTTTAATGACTAAACTAAAAAATGCACATCATAGAATAGGTATGACTGGTACATTAGATGGAACAAAAACACATAAATTGGTTATAGAAGGTTTATTCGGTCCTGTTTTCAATGTAACTTCTACTAAGGCTTTGATTGATAAAAACCTATTATCAGATGTAAAAATAGAATGCATTACATTGACCTACGATAAAGAAATCTGCACATCAAATAAAAGAATAACATACCAGGATGAAATAAAATTTATAATTGGAAATCAAAAAAGAAATGAATTTATCTCTAAATTATGTTTAAACTTAGAAGGTAATACATTAGTGTTATTTAATTATGTTGAACTGCATGGTAAAGTTTTATATGAGATGTTAAATGCAACAGATAGAAAGATTTTCTTTATTCATGGTGGGACTGATGCCACATTACGAGAAGAAATACGAAAAATTGTTAATACAGAAAAGAATGCAATTTTAGTTGCTTCATTTGGTACTTGTTCTACTGGCGTTAATATTCCAAACATAGATAATGTTGTTTTTGCATCACCATCAAAATCTGTGATTCGAGTTTTACAGTCTATAGGCAGAGGCTTAAGGAAATCTAAGAATAATAGCATAACTAAAATATATGATATATCTGATGATCTTTCATATAAAAGTTACAGAAACCACACATTAAATCATATGGATGAACGACTTAAGATATATAATAAAGAGCGTTTTCCTTATACCGTGATTAAAGTTAAAATATAGGGAGTAAAGATGAGCAATTACAGAATTTTAAAACTAAAGAGTGGCGAAGAGATTATTGCAAAACTTACTGGTAAGATTGGAAATAATATAACATTAGAGTTTCCTATGGTCTTTAAAAGTATGCATATAGCCGATCCACGCACAGGAACACAAAAGGAATTGACTGTATTACGTGATTGGATTGCTAATACAAAGGAAACAGAAATAAAGATTCCTAATGATTACATATTGTGTTTTACAGAACCATCTAAACAATCATCTGAATTGTATGAGTTGGAAAAAAGAAAAAAGATAGAAAGTCCGAAGGAGAAGAAGATTCAGAAGATTTCTCCAACCGAACCCCCTAGTCAACGTACTGAAATAGATAGAGTTGATGATGATACTAGTATGGAAGACATATTAAATAAAATATTTAAAGGTCATGATCCATCAGAAATGATGCCAGAAACTCCAATGTTTCCACCAAAATGGATACACCTAAGTGCTGACATGTTACGAGATATGATGGAAAATCTAGAAGAATATGAGGTGGAGTGGACTTTACCACCAGAAGAGATAAGTGAAGATGAAACAACCGAAGATGATCGGTATCATCCAGACTATGGTAATCGTTGGACTGATTGGAATATTAATCCTAATGAGTATTAATATATCTCTTATATACTCGTTACACTCGGATTGTACCTACAACCACCAATATGTCAAGGTAAAAAGTAAGGAAATATTATGGCTAAAGTAAATGATTATGTAGACAATGAAAAGTTTTTTGTTGCTATGTGTGAATGGATAACTGAGATAAAAGTAAATGCAGAATCGGGAGAACCAAAACCACCTGTTACTGAATATATCGGAACATGTTTTTGGAAAATAGCAGAACACCTTTCGTTTAAATCTAATTTTGCGAATTATCCATTTAAAGATGATATGATTGGAGATGCTATAGAAAATTGTATAATGTATGCACACAATTTTAATCCAGAGAAATCTAAAAATCCATTTTCATATTTTACTCAAATAACTTATTATGCTTTTATACGAAGAATTGAACGAGAAAAGAAACAGAATTTTATAAAGTTTAAGATGGTAGAAAATCTAGACACTGATGGCGAAGTTAGACGTTGGTTGGGGAGTGTTTATTATGATTCAGAAACAAAGGAAGATAAGCAACTAGCTGATTATTTCTCATTATCAGAAAAGGATATTGAAAAGTTTACGCCAGTTAAAACTAAAAAAGGGAAAACTATTGACAAAGGTAGCGATAATAAATGATACCCATTTTGGGGTACGTAATGATTCTTCTACTTTTTTAGATTACTTTTTATCTTTTTTCGAAAATCAGTTTTTTCCTTATATTACAAATGCCAATATAGACATGGTTTTGCATTTAGGTGATTTTTTAGACAGAAGAAAATATGTTAATTTTAATACGTTAAATAAAGTTAGATCTAGATTTATAGAACCTATGTCTGATATGGGCATTGAATTTAATATGATTATAGGTAATCATGATACGTATTATCGAAATACTAATGAAATAAATTCAGCAAAAGAATTGTTTTCAAATTATAAACATTTTAATGTTTATGAAAAACCAACAACAATTGAGTTGGATAACTTTTGTTTGGGTATGATACCCTGGATATGTCCAGAAAATAAAGACGAAGTTTATTCGTATCTTACATCGTGCAATTGTCCTATTATTTGCGGTCACTTTGAATTGACTGGATATGAAGTTATGCGGGGTATATCATTTAAAGGTGGTATGGATGATTCAGTTCTTAAACGATTTGAAAAAGTATTATCTGGACATTTTCATAATAAATCAGTTCAAAGTAATGTTGAATATCTAGGATCACAATACCAGATGACATTTGCAGATCTAGATGAGAAAAAAGGTTTTCATATTTTAGATACTAATACCAGAGAAATTGAATTTATAGAAAACACAGATAAAATGTTTTATTCTATAAACACAGAAGATATACCAGATGATTATGATTACTCTGTATTAAAAGATAAATATGTAAAGGTTATAGTTCCAACTGGAAGTGTTAAATCAAACAATAGTAAAATTCTTAGTATAGTAGAAGAGAGCAGTCCACAAGATTTGAATATAATAGAAGAGTTTTTTGTTTCTGACGATTCTACTGAAGTTGTAGATTTGAGAAAGGATACTATAACAATAATAAATGAAGAGATTGACGACTTAACTGATAATGTAGACAAAGATTTTTTAAAGAAAACAATAAAAGATATTTATTTGGAGATTTTAAACGATGAGTGATGATAAGCGTTCTTTGTGGTTAAAGTATTCTTTATCCTATGATAAAATGGTCGATAGTGTACAACCTCATATAAAGACTTTTCCTCCATGTCAATCTAAAATAGAATGGGATGGTACTAGATATTGTGTATTTTCATCTGCAGATATTTCTGCCGGTGGAATTATAGAAGAAGCTCCTGCTTTGGTTTCGCACACAACATTAGAAGATGTAACAAAAGAAGGTAGTGAGGATGTAATTTTATCTTCTCTTTGTATCAAATATCCAACAGTACATGAAGTTTTTAATGAACTTGGTCATCCTCTGGTTATCCCAGTTGGCAACTTTTTTTCTTATAGACAGAGCAATACAGGAAATGCAGAATATATTTTTAATAGAACTTTCAATGTAGTGACAATTCGAGCTTTACATGAGATTGCCGTAGGTGCAGAAATTGTACTTAGATCTTCGGATGTTCATATACCGCTTGAGATTGAAACTAAAGGATGTAAAGGTTGTGGTTGTAATAAGAAGAAACGATCTTCAGCTAAATCCAAATCAAAATCTATAGAAGAACCTAAACCCAAATCTACACACGAAGCGGAATCACTTGAGGAAGCTTTAGCCTATCGAGACGCGAAGTTGGAGAAACCAAAATCAATCAAAGAACCTAAATTCACATTCACAGAAAAACCTAAGGTCATATTTAAATCTATGGTAAATAATGGTGATCTTGAAGCTATTAAAATCAAAAAGGTTGATTGATGGTTATATTTGAAAAGGTTAGATTTAAAAATTTTGGATCGTTTGGTAATCATATTACAGAAGTTATATTTGATGATTATAAGATGACATTGGTGACTGGATCTAATGGTCATGGTAAATCGTATGCTTTATTGGATTCTATAACCTTTGCTTTATTTGGTAAGCCATTTCGAAAGATAAACATTCCTTTGTTAGTAAACACAATTAATAACAAGGATTGTTTATCTGAAATATATTTTCGTGTGGGTACTGATAAATATAGAGTTAGTAGAGGATTGGCTCCCAAGAAATTTGAAATTTATAAAAACGATGTTCTTCTATCTCAAAATGCAAAATCTAAGGATTATCAAAATTTCCTAGAAGAACAGATATTAAAGATGAATTATCAATCCTTTACTCAAATTGTTACATTAGGCAGTTCTTCTTTTATTCCATTTATGCAATTAACTGCGGCAGAAAGAAGAAATGTAATAGAAGATATATTAGACATCAAAATCTTTAGTTTAATGAATGTGAATATTAAAGCAAAACTTTCATTAATTAAAGATGACATTAATGATAAAACTAAAAATATAGAAATATTAAAAGAAAAAATTAGTATCCAAGAAGAAAACTTGGAGTTGTTACATCAAAGAAAAAATAAAAATATTTCGGAGAATGTAAAAAAGATTACTCAGTTAGAAGAAAAAATTCAAACTTTAAGTTTAGAAATAGAAAAAGTTCAATCTGAAACTAAGTCTATATCTGAAGTTAAATTGCAGAAAAATAAAGTTAAAGATAAAATTACTAAAATTACAAACTTGAGCAGTCAGATAGGATCAAAAAATATCTCTATTGGAGAGGATATTAATTTTTTTGAGAAGAATGAAAATTGTCCTGTTTGTTCTCAGGATCTAGATCAGGACTTCAAACAAAATAAAGTAACTAATTTAGAAGAAAAAAAGAAAACAATGGAGAATGCAATATCCGAACTTATTGTTAATAGGCAGAGTTTGGAGAAAGAAGTTAGTATTTTGGATTTAGAATTAGATTCTATGATGGATATTATCTCTTCTATAACACAAAAGCAAAATTCAATTCAAGCAGCACAAAATTACATCAAAGATATTAGAAGTGATATGAAAGATGTTTCTGATTATGAATCCGATATAGACAAATCAAAAGATACCTGCTTAGAATATAAGACATCCAAGTCTATAATAGTAACCGATATTGAGAATCAAATAATAAAACAAGATGGTTATAATATCATCCAACGACTATTGAAAGATTCTGGCATTAAATCTAGAATTATAAAAAATTATTTGCCAGTAATGAACGAGCTAATAAACAAACACTTAGCAGAAATGAATTTCTTTATTAGTTTTTATCTAGATGAAGAATTCAATGAAATTATAAAAAGTAGACATCGTGATAAGTTTGCTTATATGAATTTTAGTGAGGGTGAAAAATCCAGAATAGATTTGGCTATCTTGCTTGCTTGGAGAGAAATTGCAAAGTTAAAAAATAGTACAAGTTGTAATATATTAATATTAGATGAGGTTTTTGATTCTTCCTTAGATGCCGTAGGTGTTGATGACCTAATGAAACTTCTGAGAAAATTATCATTAAGTAATAATATATTTATCATAACACATAAGGGTGATCAATTATCAGATAGATTTGACAGAACCATGCACGTAGTAAAGAAAAACAATTTTAGTAGTATATCAGAAAAATGAGTCCTAGTTTATTTGAAGATGAATATGATATTGGTGATTGGGTAGATCCTCTAGATCCACCCGTAATAGAAGAACACGATGGCTTTATGATAGTCAGGGATGATATTATTCCTGGCGGTTCTAAAGTTAGATTTGCCGATTATTTAATTAAGTCTAATCCGGAGGTAGAAGAATGGGTGTATGGGAGTTCTCCCGCAACTGGGTATGCACAGATTTCTCTTTCTTGTTTGTGTCACAAATATGGTAAAAAGTCAGTTATCTTCATGGCAGATAGGGCAAAGGAAAATCTACACGATTATCAGTTGCGTGCTATAGAAAATGGTGCTATAATGAACTTCGTTCCGAATGGAATGTTGAGCGTCACACAAAAACGTGCAAGAGATTATGTCGAAAATAGTCCTAAAACTCGTAGATTGCTCCCTATTGGCTTTGATCATCCTTCTGTTGTCGCTTCCATTTCTAGGGTTGCTTTATCGATGGATATAACTCCAGATGAGGTATGGACGGTTGGATCGTCTGGAACGCTCACACGGGGATTACAGAGCGCCTGGAGGGACGCTAGTTTCCATTGTGTATGTGTAGGACACAAAGGATCTTATGGAAGAGCTAAGACATATAAGTGTGAAGTTCCTTTCAATAAAGAAACAAAAATAAAACCACCATTTCCGTCTGCCCCGACTTACGATGCGAAGGCATGGGAATTTATGAAAAGATATGCCAGTCCTGGCTCATTATTTTGGAATGTAGGATCATGAAAAATACAGTATTTATTATCGGAAACGGAGAAAGTCGGATGGATTTTGATTTGACTTCTCTAAAGGAAGCGGGAAAAATATATGGATGTAATGCTTTGTATAGAGATTTTTCTCCTGATATTTTGGTTGCTGGTGATGTAGATATTACAGTCGAAGTTGTAAAAAGTGGCTACTGTAAAAACAACAATTGCGTTTTTAGTGATTGGAACCCAATCCCAGCAGAAGCGTATTCGTTATTACAAAATGATTTAAGTAATCCAATTCAAATTGTTGGTTCTGAAGAGAAAACAAAATTTTCGGTAATGGGTAAAGAAGAAACCCAATATGTTATATGGACCGATAATGAAAAGATAGAATCGTTTCTGAATAATATAAGATGTTTAGATTCGGGTGGTGTTGCACTTTTGTTGGCATCACAAGAAGAAAATATTGAAGACATATATTTAATTGGATTTGATATACAAGAAACCAATCAAGGAAAAATTAATAATTTATATAAAAATTCTAATTGTTATTTATCCGAAGATTCTGTATCATCAAATACTAAAATAGTACAATGGACAAAACAAATACAGAATATAGTAGAGTCATATTCTGATATTAAATACCACAGAGTTCATGATTCAAAAATTAATCCTAGCGAATGGAAAAATTTAAACAATCTAGATTGCATATCATACCACGAATTAGAAAGTTTATTAAATGAAGCCATTCTACGAACGTAATGATTACGTTATAAATCATAAAATTAATGTATATTTTGAAGATTTACTTGAGATGACTCCTGCCGTTTTTAAGGACTGGGTTATTGAGATGCGGAATGTTATTACGTATTCTTGGGATAATAATAAATGTCCACCTAGAACTGGCAAAAATGAAGATAAAATAATCCAGAATTGGAATTTGTTTGAATCATTTCCTGTCCATACATTTGTCCATACCGATGAGTTGACAGATACCGAAAATGATGTTATAATAAACAAGTCACGGATGGGATCTGAAACAGATCAGTTTTTTGACAACATGTTTAAGACTAGAATTAATTACACAGAAAAAGATACTGGATATTCTATCTACGATTTGGTTTCTGATTCCAATTATCTAGACAAAGTTTGTAAGGGATCTGCAAGACATTTTAGACGAGATTCTTTTTATTCACATGCTTTGTCTGCAATTAAACATAGTAAAAAATATTCTATTGTTGATGTCGATAATGGAGAAGATTGGATGGAAGCATTTTTTAGTTACCCATCTTTGTTTTCTGGACATGATTTTTTCCTAGAAGAGGTTAAAGTTCGAGATGGATTGAACTCTGGGTATTTTCAATTAGAACAGAGTGATATATTACAGATAAATCAAGCTCAGGTATTACATTATAAAAACCTGGGTTTGTTAAAATATAAACACCATTCTACCTTTGATATCGAGAATATGTCTGATGACAAATTATATTCTATACGAATATACAAAAATGGAAAAAAGATATTTCCTTCTGGATTTAAGGCTTTTAGAATTGGCTACATACAACCAGCTGTAAATTTTCCACCTGCAACTGCAAAGTATTTATATGAACGATACACCAAACATATTGACAAAGATAGAACAATTAAGATTTACGACCCGTCTAGCGGATGGGGTGGTAGGATTTTGGGTGCTATGTCTTGCACTGATGACCGTTCTATTCACTATATTGGTAATGATCCCAATCCTGATAATTTCTTTTCTGATGGAACTTCTCGTTATGCTGCCGTTGCAGATTTTTACAATACGAAGACATATAGAAACAACCCATTCTTTTCCAGCACAAATACATACGAAATCTTCCAACTCGGATCTGAGGTGATATCAAACAATGCTGATTTTAAGAAACATAAAGGTTCTATTGATGTGGTGTTTACTTCTCCTCCTTATTTCAATAGAGAAGCATACAGCGAAGATGAAAGCCAGAGTTACAAGAAATATGGTTCATCATATACATCCTGGCGCGATGGGTTTCTTTTACCAACGCTAGAAACTTGTTGTGATTGGTTAAGACCGGGTGGTTATTTATTGTGGAATATTGCAGATATTTTAATAAAAGGTAAATATTTGCCTATGGAAGATGATTCGGTTAATATAATAAAATCAAAAGGATTGATTCTTATAGATAAATTAAAAATGGCTTTGGAAGGTATGCCAGGACAGAATAGAGTTGGTGAAGATGGAAAACCAAAGTGTAAAAATTTTTGTAGTGTTGGTGGTAGATTTTTAAAATACGAACCAATTTATGTTTTTAGGAAAGAACAATGACAGTTTTAGAAAATAAAGTATCTACTGGTAGTATGGTAATTGCATGTTATGTCGATCAATGGATTGATGAATATGTTGATAACCTAATTAATAATGAGTATAATAGAAAGCGTAATCTCCTTAAATATCTTAAGGTAAGTAAGACAAATAAACGCGATTGTTTGCCAGTTATTGAGGCGTGTGATAAATTTAGAAATGAATTGCATGGTGTTTTGGTAGAAAAGGATCCTGATTTGATAGAGGGATATTCATTTCTATCTGATGCAAAACTAAAAAAGCTAAGTATTTTTGTTGATGATTTATGTTCTGAACTGAGAATCTATACTCTCAGATCAAGTAAAAAGAAGAAGAGATCCCCCGAAGTTATGCTTAAAAAGTTTAAGTACATGGAACTTATGGGTAATGTCGAATCTTTCGATCCATCAGAATTATTTACATGTAAGTCATTTATTGCATATAATACAAAAACAAATGAGTTGTATTATTATGAAACAACCGAGCAGTTTACAATTACAGGAACTACTTTACATGGATTTGATTCTAATACTTCATATTGCCAAAAGGTACGAAGAAAAACAAAACCTGTAACTGAATTTACTGTTGGTACTGTTGGTAGAGTTATCAAAGAGATGGATAAAATTAAAACAAAAAAGAATCTGTGTACAGGCAGATTTAATATAAATACT
>Ga0115003_10004206_pt1 | contig 11145 bp, 7 predicted proteins | sample ArcticOcean_MG_C_7_FD_88736 | JGI IMG/M metagenome (GOLD analysis project Ga0115003, IMG submission 88736) | Marine microbial communities from western Arctic Ocean - ArcticOcean_MG_CB11_88 | ecosystem: Environmental > Aquatic > Marine > Oceanic | place: Arctic Ocean: Canada Basin | collected... | reverse complement strand
TTCTCAGAATTAGATAATTTAAATAATAAATTAAATCTCTTGATTAAATTAAAATCTTTATCTGCCTTGTCTTTATAAAAATGATTAAATTTTAAAAATTTATTCAGTGTAAGAGAAACTGCGTGGCCATGGGGTATATTAAAATGTGTGGTAAAAGGATAGGACAGCGCATGAGGCGCAGTTGTCTTGGATATGTTGATTGCCTTTCCTGCGAGGTTAGCCCCTAAGGCCATATTATAAGAATTTGAAAGATTCTTTTTATTTACAAAATTTATATAATTTTTAAATAAGATTTTTAATGCTCTAGAAGCGTACTCAATACTTTGAGTATTTGATCTCTTAGAAAGAATAGATTCTATCGCTTGGCTAATTGCATCAAATCCTGAAGAAGAATCAATTTTCATCGTTGAGGACAATAGAAGCTTTGGTAGCAATGCATGGTAATCAGGTCTTACCTCGGCTCCTTCAACTGAATATTTTATATTATTAATATATATTACTGCATTAGATGTCACTTCTGCACCTGAACCTGCTGTAGTGGGTATGGCCAGCAAAGGTATTTTTTTATTTCCTTTATAATCAGAATTTATTATTTTTTGTTTTAAATTTTTTTCTTCCTTAAAAACACTGGTTATTTTAGCATAATCTATTACACAACCTCCACCTATAGCAATAATTAAATCTGGTTTTATTTCATCTTTAATATTAATTATTTTTTTTAATTCGTCAAAATCAGGCAAGTATGATTTTTTCAAATATATATATTTTTCTTTATTATTAAATTTATTTTTAAATATTTCTTCCGCACCAGTTTTGTAATAAGAGGTGGTGCCAGAAATAAAAAGAATTCTTTTTATATATTTGTTAAATATTTTTTTATCATCATCAAGAGATAAGTTTATTAATTTGCTCATAATTTCATTTACTCATAAAATTTTTTTTTATTTTATAAAAATTCTTTGGCCTTAATAAATTAAACATAGATTTTTGGGCTATATCTACCTCTAGTAAGCTTGGGCCATTAGATAAGATTAATTTTTTGATTATATTCTTTATTTCTTTATTTTTATTTAAATAGAAATAATTTTTATAGCCAGCTCCTTTAGAAACAAGCTTAAAATTAACTTTCTCTGAATATGTTTTTTGACCACCGACTGATTCATGGCCATAATTGTTTAAAATAATATGTTTATAGTTTTTATTCGCAAAATTTCCTATACTTGCCAAAGAGCCCATATGCATCATAGCTGAACCGTCTCCATCTAAGCATATAGTCTGTCTTTTTGTAAATATAGATGAGCCTAAGGAAACCATAGATGAATGACCCATACCACCGACCATATAAAAATCTTTACCTTTCCCTAAGCTATATTTTTTTCTCGCTTGATGAAGTTCTCTTGACGCAAAGCCTGTGGTGGAAATAATATTTGTTTTATTATCAATATTTTCTAATAACAATTTTATAAAATCTTCTCTTAAAATAGCTTTTTTATTTTTTGTTTTATTAACTGCTATTTTGGCGTTTAGAATATTTTTTTTAATTAAGCAGGCAATAATAGAATTATTTTTTTTTGAAAAGTCTAAAAGTTTTTTTAATTTAATAAAATCCTTCTCACTATTTAAAATACAACACTTAATTCCAAGTAATTTTAAAAGCTTGATTGTAATTGCTCCTTTGGCTAAATGCTGAGGCTCGTCTTTACTTCCTGGTACCCCTCTCCATCCGATCATTAAAACCATTGGTATAGAATAAACTTTCTTATGAGCTATAGAAATAAGTGGATTAATTGCATTTCCTAGACCTGAATTTTGCATATAAACACACGGTATTTTTTTTGTAGCTAAATGGTAACCAATTGCTGTTGCTATAGCTGACCCCTCGTTTGAAGCGGTAATATGAATTTTTTTGTTTTTTGTCTCTAAATAATTTTTAGTTTTTTTTAGTATACTGTCAGGTACACCCGTAAAAAAATTAACTTTGTTTTTATTTAGAAATTTGAATAGATTATCAACTAATATCATTTTATTATAAATTATTTTTTAAGTTCTTTTTTTAATGTATTGACCCAAATATTTATAGAGTCATTTGAGATAAAACAAGTTTGATTTAAAAACTCATTAACAACCAAACTAACTGGTTTAGAATACCACCATTTATTTATATTGTTTGAAACTAAATTAATGTGTTCAGCGGCTTTTTGAGGGTAATGGAAAAGAATTTTATATTTTATCAATTTTTTATAAATATTCTGAAATTTTTTATCAAATTCCCATTTTTCTCTTTCATACAAAAGAATAGTAGGTCGTCCAGCGATCAAGCTCTCACAAAATGCTGTTTCTGGATAATTAAGAATAACTAATTTTGATCTATTCTTATATCTTCTAAAATTATCATTTTTTTTAATTTGACTTTTTTTAAGAAAATTTTTTAAATATTTGGTCGAGTCAATATTAAAATTTGTTTTTGGTAAAAATATAATTTTTTTTTTCAATTTAACATCTATTTTTTTAAATAAATTAATAAAGTTATTATGTAAATCCGGGCTGCCATTATTTATAATTCCATCTCCAATTTTACTTGGAAAGGGTGTTGTTGGTCCCTCGACGTAGCTTATAAATTCTTTAGTAGATTTTATTTTTTTCTTAGTCAAAAATTTTGAAGCTGGCAGTTGAATTTCATTTAATTTTTTTGACTTATACCAATTAATTTTTTTATCAGCTATTTCTGCCTCGAACTTTAAGCAAGATGAATATTGTAGAAATCCGCCAGCACCATGTGAAACAATAAAAAGTTTAGAATATTTTTTTTCTACAAGATAAGACGACCAAATTTTAAATAATTCATTATAATAATGGTAATAAGACGATAAGATTATTTTAGGTTTTATGATTATTTTTTGCGCATACTTGTATAGGTCATTGAACCCTTCTATAAAACAAATTGGTATATCTTGCCTAATAATAGAGTCGATATAACTTGTAAATTCGTCATTTTTTGTTGCTTTTAGTGTATGGGCTTTTCTTTTTATAAAATTAACTTTTTTATTTTCATAAAAGTCTTTAAATCCAAATCCACCATTAAAGGTATCATTAGGGTATGTTGGTAGTTGCCCAAGAAGTAGATTTATTTTTATATTGTCTCTTATAGAAAATGTATTATTTTCTATGAAGATTTTATTTTTACTAAATAAAAAATGTAAAAAATAGTTAAATATTTTTTTTAGTTTTAAAATATAAAAAATATCTTTTTTCTTAATCTCTGATTTATTTGAAACATAAGAAGATATATCTCTTTTTATAAATTGTATTTTTTTTCCCTTTTTTTTGTAATAACTCATCAGGTTTTTAAAAATTGCGTAGTTATGGTAGTTATTTGTAGATATGCTATTGTGATAATCTAATGTATCTAATAAATAATTAGGTTTATTAGAGTATTTTAAATCATAAAAATTAATATTTTTTTTTAGTTTTATAATTTTTTTTACAATTTGCCATCTATAAAATTGTGATGGTAGGTAAATAGTTAACCAAGCCATTACTATTCTTTTCCAAAAATTTTTAGAAAACTGATTTCCGTGTAAAGAATTTAAATAAAATGCTAACCTATCTGAATATTTTTTTAGTATTATTTGTAGATATTTATAATCACTTTTACGTTTGCTGGGTTTTTTCCAAATATCTTCTAATGTCTGATATTTTTTTTTTAACTTTTTATCTTTATGATTAGTTATACACCAATTTCCTGCTAGGATTTTTTCTTTTTTATTATCTAGATCAAGCTCTAAATTAGTGGAGATAAAATAATAATCTTTAGACATTTATTAATTTTAAGAAAATTTTTTTATCATATTTTTTAATTCTGAGACTTTTAAAAAATTTTCATTTGTCTGAGAATTGTAATTAAAATTTTCTTTCACTTTTTTTATAAAAGGAAAATTTTTTTTAAATTTTTTATATATTTGAAGACTATTATCTGGAAGAATAACATAATATTTTCCTAATTCATAAGTTGTTTGGCTATCTCCAACTGTAATCATTTCTTCGTGAATTTTTTCACCCCTTCTTACCCCTACTATCTTTAATTTATTTTTTGGATTCATTGCTTTTGCAACATCAGTAATTTTATATGATGGAATTTTGGGTACAAATATTTCTCCCCCAATACCATTCTTTAAAACCCAGTCTACCATTTTAACACCATCTTCGAGAGATATATTAAATCTAGTCATATCTTTGCTTGTTATTGGAAAATAACCAGCGCCAGATAATTTTTTAAAAAGAGGAATAACTGAACCTCTTGAGCCAAAAACGTTACCATATCTCACAACAGAAAATTTACAATTTTGGCCAGCATAGTTATCTGCGGCAACAAAAAGTTTGTCACTACACAACTTCGTGGCTCCATATAAATTAATTGGCGCTGCGGCTTTATCTGTTGATAAGGCAATTACATGTTTTATATTATTATCTAAAGAGGCTTCTATTATATTTTGCGCACCCATTACGTTGGTTTTAATAAATTCAATGGGATTATACTCTGCCATAGGAACTTGTTTTAAGGCAGCGGCATGAATTACAATATCTACTTTTTTCATTGCCCTTGATAATCTAGAATAATCTCTAACATCACCAAGAAAATACCTTAAGCATTTATATTTTTTATCGCTTAAAACCATTGACATTTCTGATTGTTTTAATTCGTCTCTACTATAAATAATTAATCTTTTAATTTTTTTGTATTTTTTTAACAAATGCTCTGCAAATTTTTTACCGAAACTTCCTGTGCCGCCGGTAATTAATACTGATTTTCCATTCATTTTAAGCCTTGTTATTTAGATTTTCTATTACGATTTGATTATTTTCTAATTTCATAACCCTATCACAGTATTTAAGATTTTTAAAATTATGGGTAACAATAATTATAGTCAATTTTTTACTTAGCTCTTTTAAAATATCTAATATTCTTTTTTCGGTTATTTCGTCTAATGAACTTGTTGGCTCATCAAGAATAATTACATCTGGTTTTATATAAAGAGCCCTAGCCAATGCTAAACGTTGTAACTCACCTCCTGATATTCTTGCACCTTTTTCTCCTACAACAGTATCAAGTCCATTTAACTGCAAATCAATAAAATTTTCTAGCTGCACATCTTTTAAACATTTTTTAATAAATTGTAATTCTATCTTTTCTTCCTGGATGCCTATTGCAATATTATTTTTTATCGTATCATCAATTAAATATGGCGCTTGTGGAACGAAGCCTACTCTAGAATAGTTTTTACTAATTGAGCCTTCTGTTGATTTAAGTAACCCAAGAATTAAATTTATAAAAGTACTTTTCCCTGACCCTGTTTTACCAATTACTCCTAAAAATTCTTTTTTATAAATTTTTAAATTTATGTTATTTAATACATTTTTATTTGATTTTTCGTATTTAAAAAAAATATCTTTAAATGCAATTAATATTTTTTCATCTTGAAACGATAGATTTTTAGTATCTGACGAATGATGTTGAATTTTTGGATCGTAATTATTTAATTCATTAAAAACTTCGTCAATTGGTTGTTGGCCAAATTTAAATACCTGAAAAGAAGAAAGTATTCTGTTCAAAGAAGGCATAATTCTTATAGATGCTAAAGCAAATAATCCCATTACAATAATAATTTCACTGTTAGAATTTCCTTTAAATTTTAAAAAAACTAAAAGCAAAGACAAAGTAAGAATAAAAATAAATTCCATCAAATATTTTGGCAACATATTAATTGCAGATTGAAGAGTAGAAATTCTGTATTTTTCTTGATTAGGTTTAAAATATTTTTCCAAAAAAAATTCTTTCTTATTGAATATTTTGATCTCTCTTATGGCACCAAATGCTTGGGACAAAAATAAAAATCTTTTTTCGTGTGCTTTAAGTATTTGTCTCCCCCACTTTACTAAAATATTATTTGAAAAAAAATAAACAGCTAAACCAAGAATAAATAAAAAGAATAAACTTAAGAAAAAGCCCCTTGGTTCAATTACTGCAAGCAAAATTACAATGCCCAACAAAACTATAAGCTCTGATATTAATATAATTATTGCAGTTAAAGTGTCTTTGAATCCATCAACAACTGTCACGCATGTATTAATTAATTTTGTAGAATTATTGTTTAGGTGAAAATTATAATTTTGATTGAGATATTTATCAAAAATAGTTTGAGATATCCTAGAACTTATGCTGTTAACTATTTTATAATTATAAAAATTAAAGATAAATAAGAAAACATTTTTTATAAAGAATCCTCCTACTAGCAAAACTAAGCTAGAAAATAGTAAATTTTCTTTACTTACGTTGGTCAAAAAATCAAAGTTTATATTAATATTAGGAAAATAATTTTGGTTTAAATTCCCATCTAATAAAATTGTTAACACTGGGAGAGCTAACGTAATACCTATCATCTCCAAAAATGCAGCTAAAACTGATAAAATAAATATTATTCCAACTTTATATTTTTCGTCTTTTTTAAATACCTTGAATGCCTTTATAAAATATGTCATAATGTTCAATAATTGAACGCTATCTTTATAGTACTAAATTTTATATATGTCTACCAATAGTTGCATTTTTAATAAAAATTATAATTTATGAAAAAAATCCTTGTAGTCGCCGCTCACCCAGATGACGAAATATTAGGTTGCGGTGGAACTCTGTTAAAATCTGCCTCCAAAGGAGCAAAAATAAAAACGATTATATTGAGCGAAGGTGTAACAAGCAGATTGAGCAAAGATTCAAAAAAAAGAAGAAAGCAAATAAAACAAAGATTTAGTTCAAGTAAAAATGCTCATAGCTTCATAAGAGGTTCAGAAGTTATTTGTCTTAATTTGCCAGATCAAAAACTTGATACTATCTCAATGTTAAGTATTACTCAAAAAATTGAAACAGAAGTAAAAAAGTTTAAACCAGACACTGTTTATACCCATCATCATGGCGACTTAAATTTAGATCATAGAATAGTAAATAATGCTACTATTACAGCGTGTAGACCAACACCAGAATGTGCTATTAAACAAATTTTTACGTTTGAAATTCCTTCAAGCACAGATTGGCAAGCTCAGGGAGAAGATATGAACTTTGCACCAAACTATTTTAATGATATTAGCAAGTTTTTAGACAAGAAAATAAAAGTATTAAAAAAGTATAAGTTAGAAATGAGAAAATGGCCGCATAGTAGATCATTTGAAAATATAAAAAACCTAGCAAAAACAAGGGGTGCATCTGTTGGATGCAAGGCTGCTGAAGCTTTTAAATTAATAAGATCTATTGAGAAATAATTTTTTACTTATTAAAGATGCAAGATTTAAAAAAAAGAAAACATGATAAAAAGCTAGATCTTAAAAAAAAAATTATTATAATTGCGGAAATAGGACTTAATCATAACGGGTCTTTTATATTAGCAAAAAAAAATATGTTAGCAGCTTTTAAGGCAGGAGCTGACCTTGTAAAATTTCAGAATTTTAAAACAGAAGATTTCTTAAAAGATAAAAAAGTAAAATGGACAGAGGGTGGGGAGAGAAAATCTCTATTTGATATTTGTAAAAAAAATGAATTTAAAGATGACTGGTTTGATAAATTAATTAAAATTGCTAAAAGTAAGGGAAAGGATATCTTCTCTACGCCTACGTCGATATCCATGACTGACAATCTAATTAAGCGAAACATTACTATTGTTAAAAACGGTTCAGATTATTTAACAAACTTACCGTTAATAGATTATTTTTCCAAAAAATTTAAAACTATAATTTTGTCAACTGGGATGGCTGATGAAAATCAAATTCGTGATGCTCTTAAGGTAATTAAAAAAGGTAATTCTTCGGTAATATTGTTGCACTGTACAAGTATTTATCCTACTCCGGATTCTTTAGCTACTTTAAATAGAATTGAAACTTTAAAGAAAAGATTTAATTTAGATGTAGGTTTTTCAGACCATACTAAGGGATGGATTGCGGCAACACTGGCTGTAGCCAAAGGAGCAAGAATTATAGAAAAACACTTTACGTTAAACAAGAATATGCGAGGTCCGGATCATTGGTTTAGTCTTAATCCCAAAGAATTTAAAAACTATGTAGAGAAAATTAGACTAGCAGAGAAAATGCTAGGCAAGAAAACATTGGACCCGACGGCTAGAGAGGCTAAAAATAGACATTCTATGCAGGTTTCTATGGTTTGTAACAGGGTTTTAAAAAAAAATGAAAAAATTAAACTCTCGTTTTTTGATATTTTAAAATCAAAATCTAGGTCTTTAACCTATGCACAGTTCGGCAAAATTATTGGCAAGAAACTAAAAATAAATAAAAAGATTGGAGATTCTATTAATTTAAAAGATGTTAAATAAAAAAACTAAAATTATTGTTACTGGTGGATGTGGTTTTTTAGGTTCGCACCTAGTAGACAGATTAATTAGTGAGAATTACTCTGTATTTGTAATTGATAATCTGTCTACTGGACTTTTAGAAAACCTCAATAAAAAAGCCAAATTTTTTTTTTCTGATATTGAAGATGAAGTTCAATTATCAACTATATTTAAGCAAGTTAAGCCCCATTTTATTTTTCATTTAGCGGCAAAGATTAATATTTCTATCAAAGATGAATCTCCGGTAGCAGATGTTAATAATCAATTAATCGGTACTTTGAATTTAATAAAACTATCTATTAAGTATAAAATTAAAAAATTTATTTACGGTTCTTCGGTGGCGGTTTATGGGAAACAAACTTTTTTTCCTGTAAGTGAGGGTGCAATAAAAAAACCAGATACCTCATACGGAATTTGTAAACTGTGCACTGAACAGTATTTAGACTACTATAAAAAATTTCACAATTTAAATTATCTTTCATTGAGATATTCAAATATATTTGGAGATAGACAAAAGATTATAGGAGAAGTTGGTGTGGTAGCTATATTTTTAGATAGGTTATTAAAAAAGAAAAAACTGAATATTTTTGGTGAAGGCAAATTGACTAGAGATTTTATATCTGTTCAAGATGCAACTGAATTAACGTTTAGATGTATTAAATCAAAATATAACGGTTGCATTAATATTGCTTCTGGAAAAGAAATTTCTACTAATCAAATTATTTTTCAATTAGAAAAATATTTTCCTAATTTAAAATATTCATATAAAAAATCAAGAGTAAATGAAATTAAAAAATTTAAATGTGATTTAAAAAAAATGAATAAGGTTTTAGGAAAAATTAGACAAAATTTTAATAGATCCTTATATGAAAATATTATTAAAAAGGTATATAAATGAAAAAAAATAAAATAGTAGCTATAATTCAAGCAAGAAATAATTCGACTCGTTTTCCTGGAAAGATACTAAAAAAAATTGGAAAATTAACTTTAATCGAAATATTACTTAAGAGAATTTTATTATCTAAGAAACTAGATCAAGTAATAGTTGCTACTACAAAAACAAAGTCTGATGACTCTTTAATAAAAATTTTAATCAAAAATAATATTAGTTACTATAGAGGTGATGAAAATAATGTATTAAAAAGATATTATGAGGCAGCAAATAAATTTAAAGCAGATATAATTGTTAGAATAACTGGTGATTGTCCAATCATAGATCCCAAAGTAATAGATGAGGTAGTAGAGCTTTATCAAAAAAATAAAGTAAGTTTTGCTAGCAACATAGAGCCACCAACCTATCCAGATGGATTAGATGTTGAGGTATTTGGAATAAAAGATTTAATTTTAGCAAACAAATTTGCTAAAACAGATTTTGAAAGAGAGCATGTGACACCACATATAAAGTATAAAAAAAACATTAAAAAAGTTAACAAATTTTTTAATATAAACTTGTCTAATATTAGACTTACAATCGATGAGCCTATCGATCTGCAGCAATTAAAGATTATAATAAAAAAATTAAAAAATTGTACTGATTTTGGAATCAAAGAAATTGCCAAATTATATAAAAAGAATAAAAAAATATTTAGTTTAAACAAGCATCTAATCAGGAATGAGGGCGGAAAGTTAAATAAAGGGCAAAAATTATGGAAAAGAGCTCTAAATATTATTCCAGATGGTAACATGTTGCTTTCAAAAAGACCCGATTTCTATCTCCCAAAACTATGGCCTGTTTATTTTTCAAAAGCAAAAGATATGAGTGTATGGGATTTAGAAAATAATAAATATTTTGATTTATCATTAATGGGTGTTGGAACAAATATTTTAGGATATGCAAATAATAAAGTTAATACACAGGTTAATTTAACATTAAAAAAAAGTAACATGTCTACTCTAAATTGTCCCGAGGAAGTAGAATTAGCAGAGGTGTTAATAGATCTTCACCCTTGGTTTGATATGGTAAAATTTGCCAAAACTGGAGGGGAAGCTAATGCTGTTGCCATAAGAATAGCAAGAGCAAAATCAGGTAGAGATAAAATTGCGGTATGTGGTTACCATGGCTGGCATGATTGGTATTTATCTGCAAATATGAATGACAAAAAAAATCTTGATACACATTTGTTGCAAGATTTATCAACACGAGGCATTCCTAAAGGTCTAAAAAATACTGTCTTTCCGTTTGAATATAATAATTTTAATCAATTAGTTAAAATTTGTAAAAAACATAAAATCGGAACAATCAAAATGGAGGTATTCAGGAATATTCCACCTAAGGGAAATTTTTTAAAAAAGGTTAGAAAACTTGCAGATAAAGAAAATATAGTCCTAATTTTTGATGAATGTACTAGTGGTTTTAGAGAAACATTTGGTGGATTACATAAAAAATATAAAGTGACACCAGATATGTGTATTTTAGGTAAGGCCTTGGGTAATGGATATCCAATTACTGCCGTGCTCGGTAAAAAGGAAGTTATGAAATACGCAACCACTTCATTTATTAGTAGTACTTTTTGGACTGACAGAGTGGGTTTTGTTGCTGCACTAGAAACTCTAAATCAAATGAAGAAAAATAAATCTTGGATAAAAATTAGCGAAATAGGAAATCACTTTAAAAAAGAATGGAAAAAAATATCAAAAAAACACAAACTAAAAGTAAAAATTTCTGGTTTAGCCGCCTGTCCGAGTTTTATAATTGTTTCTAATGATTGGATTAAATATAAAACATTTATCACTCAATATATGCTTGAAAATAATT
>Ga0115003_10004204_pt1 | contig 11151 bp, 9 predicted proteins | sample ArcticOcean_MG_C_7_FD_88736 | JGI IMG/M metagenome (GOLD analysis project Ga0115003, IMG submission 88736) | Marine microbial communities from western Arctic Ocean - ArcticOcean_MG_CB11_88 | ecosystem: Environmental > Aquatic > Marine > Oceanic | place: Arctic Ocean: Canada Basin | collected... | reverse complement strand
TCTAATTTAGATTCTGAAGCCATTTTTCTTGCTGCTGGAGAAATATTGTTAGGTACATTTTTACTCTCTAAATTTTCTTCGTATATATTATCTAGCACTAAGGGCTCTTCTGTGATTTTTTTTGAAATTTTTTTTTCTTCTTCTAAAACTAATGGTTTCAACTCTTCTTTTTTAATATTGATTGCTTTTTCTTTTTCATTAATTGTGGGAGGAGGAGTATAAGTTTTAATTTCTTTAACGTCGTTTGCAGTTGCTTTGGGAGAACCGATAGTTCCAAGTAGCGCCCCGACATTTACTGTCTCACCTTCTTTTACTAAAATTTCCTCTAATGATCCGCTTGAAGGAGCTGGAACTTCAATATTTACTTTGTCTGTTTCTAATTCAACTATAGGCTCATCTGTAGCTATTTTTTCTCCCTGGTTTTTTAACCACTTAGAAACTGTCGCTTCTGTGATGGATTCACCTAATGCTGGAACAATTATTTTTTGTGACATTAATTTTACTTCCCTACCACCTTTTCTAATATTTCTTTTTGTTGTGCAAGATGTTTATTCAGGTTTCCAGTCGCAGTCGATGATGATGGCTTTCTACCGATATATATTATTTTATCTCTTTTTGACTGTATTATGTCCAATATTCTTTCAATATAATTCCTCACAGTGTTCCAAGCTCCCATATTTTGCGGTTCTTCTTGACACCAATAAAATTTAGCAGAAGAATACTTCTTTAATTTGATCGCTAAAGTTTTAGCAGGAAAAGGATATAACTGCTCTATTCTTATAAAAACCACTTTATCATTTTTTACTTTTTCTCTAGCCTCAATTAGATCAAAATAAATTTTACCAGAACATATTACTACTTTTTCAATCTTATTATCTTTGCTTAATTTGATTAGCCCGCTTTCACTCAAATAAGCGTGGTCTTCTAACACTCTGTGAAAGGTATTTTTTTTTGTAAAATCATTTAAAACTGAAACACATTTCTTGTGTCTCAAAAGTGACTTTGGTGTCATAACTATAAGTGGTTTTCTAAAATCTCTATGCATTTGTCTTCTTAAAACATGAAAATAATTTGCGGGTGTGGTGCAATTAACAACTTGAATGTTCTCTCCTGCACAAAGTTGTAAGAATCTTTCTAATCTAGCAGACGAATGTTCGGGTCCTTGTCCTTCATATCCGTGTGGTAAAAGCATAACTATTCCGCTTGCTCTACCCCATTTAGATTCACTAGATGTTATGAATTGATCAATTATTACTTGTGCACCGTTTGCAAAATCTCCAAATTGTGCTTCCCACAAGACTAAAGTTTCTGGCTCGGACAACGAGTAACCAAACTCAAAACCCAAAACAGCTAACTCAGACAGTAAGCTATCTATAACTTCAAATTTTTTTTGTTGTTTTGATATATTGTTTAAAGGTACGTATCTTTCATGACTTTCTTGATTTCTTAAAACTGAATGTCTTTGACTAAAAGTTCCTCTACCTGAATCTTGTCCTGACAACCTCACTGAGAATCCCTCAGTAAGAAGACTACCAAACGCTAAACTCTCAGCGGTAGACCAATCAATTGCTTTGTTTTTTTCAAACATTTGATTCCTATTATCAAAAATTTTTTTTAAAGTTTTATGTATTTTAAAATTCGTGGGTATTGTTGTGATTTTTTTTCCTATTTCTATTGCCACTCTTTTTCCGATTCCACTAACACCTCTCTTATCTTTACCAAGTTGTGGTTTAAATCTTGACCAGGTTCCGTTATACCATTTAAGTTCCGATTTATAGCTTTTAGAATCATCGAATTCTTTTTCAAGATATTTTTTGAATTTTATTTTTTGATTCTCAATGTCTTCTAAAGGCATCAAGTGTTCATTTGCAATTTTTTTAGAATAAATATCAAGTGTTGTAGGTTGTTCTTTAATTTTTTTATACATTAGTGGCTGAGTAAAAGATGGTTCATCTCCTTCATTGTGTCCAAATCTTCTGTAACAAACTATATCTATAACTACATCTCTATTAAATTTTTGTCTAAACTCAGTAGCAATTTTTGCACAATGTACAACAGCTTCGGGGTCATCACCATTAACATGAAGTATTGGAGCTTGAGCTATCTTTGCTACATCTGATGGGTATGGCGATGATCGTGCAAATCTCGGTGCAGTTGTAAATCCGATTTGATTGTTTACAATCACATGAATTGTACCACCTATATTGTGACCCGGAAGACCTGACATAGCAAAACATTCTGCTACCACTCCTTGGCCAGCAAAAGCTGCATCTCCGTGCATTAAAACAGGAATTACTTTTTTTCTTTCAGAGTCTTTGTGAAAAAATTGTTTAGCTCTAACTTGTCCTAATACGACCGGATTAACTGCCTCTAGGTGTGAGGGATTATCTGTTAAACTAATATGAACAGAATTACCGTCAAATTCCCGATTCGATGAGGCTCCTAGATGATATTTCACATCGCCTTCAAAATCTTTTTTTGATGCAACGGTTTTACCAAAAAATTCACTAAAGATTGCTTTATAAGGCTTGCCCATAACATTTGCCAGAACGTTTAACCTTCCACGATGCGGCATCCCAATTTTGATTTCTTTAGCGCCCAAATTTCCACCTCTTTTGATAATCTGTTCTAGGGCAGGTATTAATGACTCTCCTCCGTCAAGACCAAATCTTTTCGTACCGACAAATTTTACCTGCAAATATTTTTCGAACCCTTCAGCTTCTATTATTTTATTTAAAATAGCTTTTTTACCATTAATTGTAAAATTGACTTCCTTATCTTTTCCCTCTATTCGACTTCTAAACCAATTTTTTTCTTTCGGGTCTCCCATGTGCATGTACTCATAGCCAATATTTGAACAGTATGTTTTCTTTAGTATATTTAAAATTTCATCTAACGTTGAATATTCTATGCCCAACACACCATCTAATAATATTTTTCTATCATAGTCTTTTTCACTAAAACCATATGTCTCTGGCTTTAATTCAGAATGTTCATCTTTTTTTTGGATGTTCAAAGGATCCAGATTAGCTATCAGATGTCCTCGTATTCTATAAGCTCTAATAAGCATAATCGCTCTAACAGAATCTTTAGTGGCTTGTTCCATTGTTTTATTCTCATCTGTAGTGACGTCTACACTTTTTTTATTTATAATTTTTCTTATTTTTTTTGGAGACCAGCTTGGTCCTTTTAAATTTTTTGAAATTAGATCTTTCTCATCCTCTAGCCCATCAAAAAAAGGTTTCCATCCCTTCGGCAAAGAGTCAGGTGCATGTAAATAATCTAAATAAAGCTCCTCTATAAAGGATGAATTATTCCCAGCCAGGAAAGAAGTTTTTTTGTAAATTTTATTATCTTTTAAAGAAGACATTGAAGTAGTTTATTCTAACACAAATTATTAGAAATTAGCCATTAAGTTTATTATATAAAGTTTTACCAATGTCTGCAGGGGATTTCGATATAGTAATTCCTGCGGATTTCATCATTTCTATTTTATCTTCCGCCCCACCTTTTCCACCAGAAATAATTGCTCCAGCATGTCCCATTCTTCTTCCTGGCGGGGCTGTGAGTCCGGCTATAAAACCAACCATTGGTTTTTTTATTTTAGATCTTTTCAAAAAATCTGATGCCTCTTCCTCAGCGGCTCCCCCAATTTCACCTATCATTACAATAGATTTTGTATTTTCATCCTGTAAAAATAGTTCAAGGCAATCAATAAAATTTGTTCCATTAATTGGGTCACCCCCAATACCTATACATGTAGATTGTCCCATTCCATTTTCACTAGTTTGAGCGACAGCCTCATATGTTAAAGTTCCTGATCTTGAAACTATGCCTACCGATCCTTTTTTGTGAATGCTACCTGGCATTATGCCGATTTTACACTCTTCAGGTGTAATTATTCCAGGGCAATTTGGTCCAATGAGTCTACTTTTTCCTTTCGAAAGTTCTTGTTTCACTTTTATCATATCCACAATAGGTATTCCTTCTGTTATACAAACTATTAATTCAATCTTAGACTCTATGGCTTCAATTATTGCTCCTGCTGCAAACTTTGGCGGAACATAAATCATTGTTGCATTGGCATTGGTATTTTTTTTTGCTTCTTCAACAGTATTAAACACAGGTAAATTCAAATGTTTTTGTCCGCCCTTTTTTGGTGTTACTCCACCAACTAACTGAGTTCCATATTTTATTGCTTGTTCAGAATGAAAAGTGCCATGAGTCCCTGTGAAGCCTTGGCAAATAACTTTTGTTTGTTTATTAACTAAAACTGACATTTATTTTATTGCCTCAACAATTTTTTTTGCAGCATCATTAAGATTGTTTGCTGAAAGAATTTTTAATCCTGATTTATCTAAAATTTCTTTACCTTCTTTAAAATTGGTACCGGCTAACCTTACGACTAAAGGTACCTTAAGATTTGTTTCTTTGGCGGCATCTACAACTCCTTGAGCAAGTACATCACAACGCATAATGCCCCCAAATATATTTATTAAAATTCCTTGAACATTTTTATCAGATAAAATTAATTTAAAGGCTGCTGCAACTTTCTCTTTTGAAGCACCTCCTCCTACATCTAGAAAATTAGCTGGTTCTTTTCCATATAATTTAATTATGTCCATTGTTGCCATTGCAAGACCTGCGCCGTTTACCATGCAACCAATCGATCCATTCAACTTAATATATGCTAAGTCATATTTACTTGCTTCTATTTCTGTTGGATCTTCTTCATTTAAATCTCTTAATTGTAATATTTCAGGATGACGAAACAAAGCATTATCATCAAAATTCATTTTTGCATCTAAGCAAATAACTTCATTATTTTTTGAAATAATAAGAGGGTTAATTTCTATTAATGTTGCATCTTTTTCTTTTAAAATTTTATATAATGCTTTTATTAATTTGATCATCTCTAGTTGTTGTGTGTCACTTAAAATAAATGGCTTAATTATTTTTTCAATATCTTCGTTATTAATTTCATTTTGTAGCTCTACTTTGGTTGTAATTATTTTTTCTGGATTCTTTTCTGCGACTTTTTCAATGTCCATGCCTCCTTCAGTACTACTAATAAATGCAATTTTTGAGCTTGTCCTATCTACCAAGCATGAGAGATAGAATTCTTTTAGGATATCCGAAGCTTCTTCAATATAAAGTCTTTTTACCTCTTTGCCTTCTGGTCCTGTTTGGTGTGTTATTAAAACTTTTCCAAACATGGCTTTCGACTCTTTTTCTAAATTCTCTAAACTATCAATTAATTTTACACCTCCAGCTTTTCCTCTTCCGCCAGCATGTATTTGTGCTTTCAAAACAAACTGTTTGCTCTTTAAAAGTTTGATTTTATTTTTAACTTCACTAGAATCATATATCACTACCCCATTAGAAACTGGCGCTCCATATTCTTTTAAAATTTTTTTAGCTTGATGCTCGTGAATATTCATATATTATTTCTATAAGATAGAGTTATTTAATATTTTAAAATAAAAAAATAAAGTGAATTCTTTAAATAATATCCAAATCAATCATTCTAACAAAATAATTTCGGCATTTTTTTTAATTATCCTTATAATTGGGTCTTTTACATTTACTGACTATGGTATTTCAATAGATGAAGAATTTCAAAGATCTTCTGGATACTATTGGCTTAGTTACGTTTTAGACTTCACTAATCTAAATGAATTAAAAATAGAAGTAAAAAATGAGTACAACAATATTAAGGGGTTCACTCTTTTATCTCCAGAAACAATACCATTTTATGGAATTATTTTTGATCTTCCGTTGGCTTTTATTGAAACGTTTTTTAACATAGAAAATTCAAGAAATTATTTTTTTTTAAGACACTGGTTCAATTTTTTTATTTTTTTTATAAGTTCTATTTTTTGTTATAGATTACTTTTGAATAGATTTAATATTTTTTATGTAAGCTTTTTAGGTACAATATTTTATGTATTATCACCTAGGTTATATGGCTCTAGTTTTTATAACAACAAAGATACATTATTTTTATCTTTGGTTACTATAGCTATATATTATTGTTTTAAATCATTAGATAAGCATAGCTACAAAAACTTAATTATTTTTGCAATTATTTCTGCAATTTGTACTTCAACTAGAATTATCGGAATTTTTATACCTATATCTTTTATATTAATTTATTTTCTATCTGCAATTTCACAAAATCGTTATTTTAGAGATATTTATAAAATTTTATTTTATCTTGCTGCCTACTATTTTTTTCTAGTTTTACACTGGCCTTTTTTGTGGGAAGCGCCCTTGAAGAATTTTATTTTGTTATTTGGTTCTACAGATCAACTGTTAGTGAATATGAAAGTGATGTTTAACGGAACTTATTATGATAGTAATTTATTACCTTATTATTATGTGCCAATTTGGATAGCTGTTTCAACTCCAGTTATACACTTGATATTTTTTTTTCCAGGTTTTTTTTACATATTTAAAAGATCTTTTAGCAGATTTATCAATATAAAAGAAAAAAGTAATTTTAGTGATTTTTGGAGAGGCGATGCAGAGAAAAAAGATTTTTATATTCTTTTTAATTTTTTAATCTGTCTTCTTTATGTAGTATTTATACATAAGAATTTTTTTAATGGATGGCGACATATTTATTTTTTAAATATTTTTTTAATTTATTTTTCTACATATGGATTTTATTTGATTTATAATAATTCGAAGACTGTAATAAAAAAAACAATTTTATTTTTATTAGTCTTCTTGATGCTATCTCTTCTAACAACAAGAATGATTATTTATCATCCTTATCAAAATATTTATTTTAATTTTTTGGTCAACGATGAAGTAAAAAAAGGATTTGATATAGATTATAATGGTCTTTCAGGCATAAGCTTTCTTAAAAAAATATTAGCTAATAACAAAGATAAAAAAATTATTGTTTCTGTTGCATCTTATCTACCATTAGAAAGAAGTTTGGCTTTATTAAAAAAAAATGATAGGAATAGGATAAAAATTGTTGGGCAAGAATATCTTATTTCAGATTATATTTTTACTAACAATATTTCTGAAGTGAATAAAAACTTTGATAATAAATACAATATACCAAAAAAATTTATTAAAGTTGACGAGTTATTTATTGATGGAGCACAACTTTATAAAGTTTATAAAAAGAATTAATGAAAATATTTATTTATAAAACATTATTTTTAAGCCTTTTAGTTTTTTTGTTGTTTCAATTTACTATTGGGGCACAGATGAAAAAAATTGAACATCAGATAAGTATGTTAAAATCTAAAGAAAATATAATTACAATAAAAGAGAAGCTGAGAGAAGAGATTAATAACGCCTTAGAGAAAGACCAGTATATAAAAAAAGAAGATGCAGTATTAATTAATAAATTCATTAATAAAATTAAAAAAGAATTAAAAACAACGAATACTTTAAATTAGAAGCAATTTTTTAGCCTGTGCTCAAATAGAATTGGGTTGATTTTTAGTGAACTAAAACAATCTTTTTTTAATACAAAATCAATAGTTTCTATAGTTAATGGCAAAATTGTATAAATAACTTCAATTTTTTTCTCTTTAAGCTTTTGATTATAAAATTTTTTATAATACACGTGGTATTTATTATTTTTTAGAGGATAGCTTACTCCATCAACTGTGTACCATCTATTAGGAGAGAAAGAATTTTTATTTATTGAGGAAAGTATAAACTGATAGTTAGTAATAATAATAAATTTTCTTCTATCATTTTTAAGGTGCTGAATAGTTGATTTTAAATATTGAACCTCTTCTTTTGGGTCACCAGTAAATTCTCCATTAGTCCACTTCAATCCTTTTAAAATATTATTTATATCTTCTCCTTTTTCAAAAATTGTTAAATCGACATTTTCTAGTTCCATAAACTTTCTATCTATATTAAATTTAAAATGATATTTAACAGTTCCGAATAAAGTAATCGCCAGTAAAAAAATAGTAAAAAAATTTTTATCTTTATCAAGCAAACTTTGACAAAATCCACAAAGTAATGGTATTAAAAAATAAATAAAAATTTGATTTTTTGTCAACGATTGATGAAAAATTGCAATCAGTATAGAGCATATAAAGAGGATTACAAAAAAAGATTCCTTTTGAAAAAAATATTTTTTATTATTATTAATTTTATGGATGTAAATATACAGTAAAATTAATAAACATAAAAAAATTAATTTATGTTTTAAAATTAAGTCAAAAGAAAAAAAATTAATTTTTGTAAATCTATCTTCGCCTATAGTTGTGGGAAATAAAAAATATTGAATAAAAAAATCTTCTATTTTTATATTATTGGTTATCAGAAAAAATATTATGAAAAAAAATAATATTAAACTCATTGTAGCAATAGGCATAACCCAATTGTATTTTTTATTAATGACAGAATATAATAATGTCACAACAGTTAACAATATTATGAAGTATCCTGCTGGTGCCTGTTTAGAAAAAAAAGCAATAAAAAAAATTATTGGTAATAAGAACCAATATCTTTTTTTTTCATATTTAATCGAAAAAATTAATGCGTACACTCCAATATAAGAAAATAAAATAGAATGATGATCTGGAAAAGGTACTCCTACAATCGGGTAAGACAGAAGAGATATGCAAATCGCATAAAATAAACTAAATGGCTGATTCAACCCTAAATTTTTAAGTAATAAAAATGAAGTAATTCCAAATATTGCATTAACTATTGAAGAGTGTAATAAGTAAGCCTGCCAATTAACACCGAAAACATAAAAAATTATAGCTTGAAAAAAGTCTAAAATTGCGCCGTTCATAACCCAATAATCTTTAAAAGGTATTGTTCCATTCATTACTGCATACGCGGAATCGAAAAAAGCAAACGAATCAATAGGATAAACTCCTATTGAACCAAAATAAAAGTTGGAAAAGACTGCTGTAATGATAATGATAACTAGGTTGAAAATAGATTTTATATCTTTAAACATATTATAATTAATTTTTTATAAATTCTAAAATAGCAAATTATTATGAATTATCCAGGTAAAGAACTAGAAAACTTTGACTCAGCTACAATTTGGAGAAAATATGTATATTTTCTGATAAAAAAGTACATAAAAGGAAATATTTTAGAAGTTGGTGCTGGCATTGGTAGTTTTACAAATAATTATTCTCATTTAAAAAATGATAGCATCACGTTAACCGAAGTAGATAACAATAATTACGAAATTATAAAGCAAAAATTCAAAAATAAAAATTACTCTTTTTATCAAAACATCACTAAAGAACTTAAAGGTACTTTTAATACTATAATGTACTTGAATGTATTAGAGCATATCAAAGAGGATACTACAGAAATAAATGACGCTTTAAATAAACTTGAAATTAACGGGCATTTAATAATTTTAGTTCCTGCTCATAATAAACTTTACAGTAAATTTGATGAAGCCGTTGGTCACTTTAAAAGATATGAAATAGACTATTTTAAAAACTTAAAACTTAGTAACGCTGTTGTTGAAAAAGTATTTTTTTTAGATTGTATGGGTTATTTATTATATTATGTAAATGGTATTTTTTTTAAAGAAGACGTATATCCCTCAAAAATAAAAATATTAATTTGGGATAAAATTTTTACACCTATTACTTTTTTTCTAGATAAAATTTTTAATTATAAGATGGGAAAAAATTTACTCTGTGTTATTAAAAAAATTAAGACTTAAGGCTTTCATCTATTTTTGTTGCTGCTTCAAATAATTCTTCAACCGCTTTTATTGAATTATCAAATTGTTTTTTTTCTTCTTCCGAAACTTTTATTTCTATAACTTTTTCAACACCACTTTCTCCAATTATAACTGGCACACCTGCATACAAATTTTTAACACCGTATTCACCATTAAGAAAAGCCGCACAAGGTAATTGCTTTTTTAAATTTTTTAAATAGCTTTCAGCCATCTCGACACCTGAAGCTGCCGGGGCGTAAAATGCAGAACCTGTTTTAAGATGTTTAACTATTTCAGCGCCGCCTTTTTTTGTTCTTTCTATTATTAATTCTAATTTTTCTTTTTTTAATACTCCTTGTGCAACAAGTTCACTTAAATTTTTTCCATCTACTTGAGTGTGATCTATCATGGCCACCATGCTGTCTCCATGACCTCCTAAAACTAATGAGGAGATTTTATTTACTGACACATTAAGTTCTTGTGATAGAAAATAAATAAATCTAGAAGAGTCTAAAATTCCAGCCATCCCAACAATTTTATTTTTCGGGAGACCAGAATATTTTTGCAAAGCCATTACAATCACATCTAATGGATTTGTAATACAAATAACAAAAGCATTTGGAGATGTTTTTTTTATACCTTCTGCCACTTGTTTAATTATTTTTAAATTTATTCCTAACAAATCATCTCTTGTCATGCCCGGTTTTCTTGGAACTCCGGCAGTTACAATTATTACATCAGAATTCTTTGTATCCTCGTAATTATTGGTACCAGAAAGATTAATGTTAAACCCATCTACTGGTGAAGATTGAGCTATATCTAAAGCTTTTCCCTTTGCTATTCCCTCGTCCACATCAAAAAGCACTACGTCTGCAAGTTCTTTTATTGCAATTAAATGAGCTAGTGTTCCGCCTATCTGACCAGAGCCAATTAAAGTTATTTTTTTTTTCATGATTAAAAATATCTTTTATAGATAAATAAAAAACTTTCAATAGAAAATAAAAATTTATTTATTTTTCTTCAATTAATTTTGAGCAAATCACCATATCTGTAGATATATAGGATTCCTTAAAATATGACTTATTTTTATTCCAATTTTTTTTTCCATCCAAAGTGTAATTATTAAACAACTTTTTTCTTTCTTTTTCAGCTTTTTTTTTTGCATCTTCTGATTTTTCTTTACCGTCAATAATTCTAAGCTCAACAGATTTAAATAAAAGGTTGTTAGCGATTTCGATAAATTTTTTTGAGTTTGCTGGATCTGTTTTTAAGACAATAGCTGAAGCAAACGTATAAATCGCACTACACCTATTCAATAGGTAGATTTGTGAGGCTCCTTTTTCTATGCCTTTATCTTTTAGATATTCTTTTAACGGGATGTTGCTATCAGCACTTAACGTGTTAAAAAAAAACCAGATAAAATATAATGATAAAAAAATTAATTTTCTTCATAAACTAAAATA
>Ga0115003_10004203_pt1 | contig 11153 bp, 6 predicted proteins | sample ArcticOcean_MG_C_7_FD_88736 | JGI IMG/M metagenome (GOLD analysis project Ga0115003, IMG submission 88736) | Marine microbial communities from western Arctic Ocean - ArcticOcean_MG_CB11_88 | ecosystem: Environmental > Aquatic > Marine > Oceanic | place: Arctic Ocean: Canada Basin | collected... | reverse complement strand
TCGATTACTTAATCCGTTTCCTATGATTAATATGGCGGCGTTGGCTACATTTCTTTATTCCTCTGCGTTACTTGGATGCTCAGTTATTTTACATCACCCTCTTGATCCTGCGGTATTCTTAAAGCAGATTGAAGATGAGAAGATTAATTTCACGATCGCTCCTCCTGCCCTACTTAATCAGCTGGCAAAGTCCAAAGAAATGTGGAATCAGTTTGATTTTTCTGCCCTCCGTTCTATCGGGTCTGGCTCTGCACCATTGGCGGCATGGATGATTGATATTTTTGACAACCAATATAATAAGCGCGTGATCAACTTTTACGGATCCAATGAAGGTATCAGTTTAGTTTCAAACTATAAAGTCGCCCCTGATCCAGAAACTCGGGCGTCCATGTTCCCAAGATTAGGTGCTGGAATTGCCGATTGGGATTTGAAGTCTGATAGATATATTCAGACAAAAGTTCTTGATCTTGTAAGCAGAGAGGAAATTACTAGCGCTGGCCAGGTTGGTGAGTTAGTCGTGAAGGGAGCCACTATATTTGACGGATACTGGGATACTGATAATAGTGAAGTGTTCACATCCGACGGCTACTTTCTTACCGGAGATTTAGTTGAAATATGTGGCCAACCTTCAATTTATTTAAGAATAGCCGGGCGTTGTAAGGATATTATTAATCGTGGGGGGATGAAAATTTCTCCGACAGAAATTGACGTTCTATTAGAAGGATTACCAAGCGCGCTTGAGTCTGCAGTGTGTAGCTATCCTGATGACAGGCTTGGGGAAAAAATATGCGCTTGTGTCGTGGCTACGAGTAGCGCTGAACCGCCAGATTTAAACTCGATAATAGACTATCTTTCTGATAAGGGATTAGCTAAATTTAAGCTACCCGAGAGACTTGAGATTTTAGACGCTTTACCTCGCAACCCAATTGGAAAAGTCCAGCGTTTTGTGCTGCAAGATATTGTGAGTAAGAGATCTTAATTCTAGGCTAATTTAGCATAGGCTAATTAGTAGTGCAGTGCCAATTCCCGCTGCACCGCTAGTGGCCACTATGCCGGTTTTTAATTTTCTACGAGTTAGTTCGTCTATCAATGTACCTAGCATAATTGCCCCGGTTGCACCCATTGGATGCCCCATCGCGATTACGCCACCATTGACATTTAGCTTTTCTGACCTAATATTTAGCTCTCGCTGACATGCAATTATGGTTGCGGCGAAGGCTTCATGAATTTCGAATAAATCAACATCTTCAACCGTAATATTTTGCTCAGACATCAACTTGGCTGCAGCTGCAGTGCAGCCAGAGACCACTTGCAATGGATCATTACAAGTGGTGGCGACGGCAAGTACTCGTGCGGAGGGAGCTTTTTTAAGATTTTCTTGTAACGCTTCATTCCCCAAGAGAACTAGGGCAGCCGCGTCCGCCATGGCGGGCGAATTACCGGCGGTGTGGACATGCATAATTTTGGTTAGGTGGGAGTGTTCACTTAACTGAAGTGCGTCAACACCTGAGTTTCCTAGCTCGGCAAAAGCAGGAGGTAACGCCGCTAACTCCTCAAGAGAAATACTGGCACGTATGCATTCATCTTGGGTAATTGTTCTTTTTTTTACTGGATTATGTATCGGTATGATAGACCTAAAAAAGCCTTCGCGAGTTGCCTTAGCAGCTCTCTGCTGGCTCTTGTATGCCAACTTATCAAGCATTTCTCGGCTGATCTTGTAATCTGATGCTATTAAATCGGCGCCACTACCCATCATTAACATTCGACTTGATAGCGCAATACTAGCATCGCTAAACATTACTGCTCTATCGGAAAGCATCGGTACGCGTGACATTATTTCTTTACCGCCGGTAACTAAGCAGTTTGCCTGACCAGCCAGTATTTTCATCACCCCTATATTGACAGCATCCAGCCCAGAGGAACAAAACCGGTTTACGGTCATTCCTGGAACACTATCAGGCCAGCCAGCATACATGAGAGATGCCTTAGCAATATTTCCTCCTTGCTCATTAACCTGAGAAACGCAGCCAAGAATAACATCCTCAACCCAAATTGGATCCAGCCTATTACGAAGCTGGATCTCTTTATACAATATTGACAATAATTCGAGTGGCGATATATCAGCTAAGCCGCCTTCAGGTTTGGCTCTGCCACGGGGTGTTCGGATTGCATCATAAATAAAGGTTTGATTCACTAGTTAACCCCTACTATAAAACTCACACAGGTAGTTGTGCTCCCTCCAAGGTTAAATGTTGCCATATTTTCAGCATTCTTGACCTGAGACTTTTTTGCTTTTCCCGTCACCTGCTTTGCGCAGTCGAGTAACATCCGAATACCGGTGGCGCCTACTGGATGTCCAAGACCTAGCAAACCGCCGCTTGGGTTAATTGGGAAGTCACCATCCATTGATATACGGCCTTCTTCAATCGCTTTCCAGCTTTCCCCTGGGGGGGTGAGTCCAATGTGGTCGATTGCCATATACTCTGTAATACTGAAACAGTCGTGCGTTTCGAGTCCATCTAGCTCAGTAATATCAGATAGTCCTGCTCTTGCCAAAGCATCGGTCATGATTTGAGCAACATGGGGGAAAATCAATGGTTGCTCAGCACTAAGTTTCAATTTAGTGTCCAAACTAATTGCTGCTGAGCGATGCCCCCAGCCTTTTATTCTAGGAATGTCCTTGAGTTTAAGTTGGTGCTGTTTAGCATACTCCTTTGCGGTGGCCTCGTTAGCAAGAAACACGCAAGCGGCACCATCAGTTATTTGACCGCAGTCCATTTTTCGAATGCGGCCTTCTATAACCGGATTATAATGATCACTGTTAGTAAAACTTTCTTTAGAGAAATTCCACTTTCGTGTTTGAGCATTGGGATTATTTTGTGCATTACTGAAATTAATTTTTGATATATCTCTTAGGTGCTTGCAGTCTATGCCGTAGCGCTTGTCATACTCATCAATTATCTGATTAAACATGTATGGCCATGGGTAGTTAGCATCTTGAGCCTCTTTGTTACGCCATGTTGCTGCACCCAGGTGGTCCGCCCCAGTTTTGCCATCTACGTTGCGCATATATTCTAAACCCAGAACACAGGCTAAATCATAATGTCCCGATTCGATATCGCGCATGGCACTCAATATGGCAATCGAGCCTGATGCGCAAGCAGCTTCATGCCGACTTGTCGGAATGGAGGACATTTCTCGATGAACTTCACCAAAAAAACCATTAAGCAATCCTTGGCCTGTAAAAAGGTCGCCAACAAAGTTACCCACATGGGCTACCTGGACCTGATCGGGCATCAACTTTGCACTGGTGAGAGCATCATTTAAAATTTCTGAAAACATATCGAAAATCGTAAGGCCTTCGCGAGACCAATTACGAGAAAAGTCTGTTTGGGAACCGCCTAAAATATAGATTGGGGTGCTCATTTTCGCTTCCTCTATGTACTATAGATAAAATTTTCTTAAGAGTTTCATGGCTAGGCTCAGGAGAGTCTGCATGCCGCTAGAAACTTAACTAAATGAAAATTAGCAGGCTCAAAACCCACATAACCCATAAAGCTTGCATAATAAGACTTATTATATCACAATTGACTCTATTGTACATCGCATCTAAACGAGATAATTTATGAGCACATCAGGTTTTAAAGTCACTGAAGAATGTATTGGGCCAGTACAGCATCTTGAGAGCACTCAGCAGTGGATTTATGACCTAGATAATCCTTATTTACATGGGGTTTATGCGCCAACAACCGATGAAATATCAGTGGATGAACTGGAGATTATTGGAGATATCCCTGAAGACTTATTCGGTGCGTTTTATCGAAATGGACCGAATCCGGTATTTAAACCTAAAACTCTTTATCATCCCTTTGATGGCGATGGGATGGTCCATGCTGTTTATATTCGAGACGGAAAAGCGTCCTATCGTAATAGTTATATTCATACCGCGGCATTACAGCATGAATTAGCCCGAAACGAATCTGTTTGGCCTGGAGTGATGGGGCGATTTGATTTTTCGCTACCTGATTTTCCTATCAAAGATACTGGAAATACGGATGTAATTGTATTTAATGGAAGCCTAATACCGACATGGTATAACTCAGGCATAGCATACGCGATGAATCCACTGACCTTAGAAAATGAGGGTATGCTCGAAATAACTGGAAGAACAGTGCGTAATATGTCGGCTCACAGTCATGTCGATTGGAAGACTAAGGAGCTGATTTTTATGGATTACGGAAACGAATCGCCATTTATGACATATGGTGTAGCAAATCCGGATGGAACGTTAGCTCATGAAATTCCTATTGAATTGCCCGGACCGCGACTTCCGCATGATTTAGGTTTCACAAGCAATTATACTATTTTACATGATCTTCCATTTTTTCATGATATGGATATCTTCAGGAACCATAACTTGAGAGTTCTTAAGTTTCATAAGGATATCCCCGCACGTTTTGGCATTATCCCCCGTCATGGCCAATCTTCTGATATTAGATGGTTTGAATGCGAGCCTTGCTTTATCTTACATGTATCCAACTGCTGGGAAGAGGGCGATTGGATCTACATGGATGGCAGCCGTTCCGTCAATCCTATGCCTAATGCAAATGAGGACGGACCGCTGTCGAATATGTTGGCTTACATGCGCTTAGAGGCGAACAACTACCGATGGAGATTTAATTTAGTCACTGGTGAAGTTAGGGAAGGCGATATCGACGATTTAAACACAGAATTTAATAAAGTAAATCAAATTTTTCAGGGAGTAAAATCAAAGTATGCATATCATCAGCGTATTCCTTTGCTCCGAGAGGGTGGCCATACACTGCGGTTTAATAGTCTTGTCAAATATAATAATGACACGGGCCATTACGATCAATGGGATTATGGGGAAGGTGTCTATGGTAGTGAGACTCCCTTTGCTCCAGTAAAGGGAGCTACTCGAGACAACGATGAGGACGACGGGTATGTTATGTCGTTAGTTACCGACAGCAATGACTGGAAATCTGAATTACAAATATTTAGCGCTAGAGATATCACACTGGGCCCTATAGCGCGCGTCAAAATGCCTCATCGTGTGCCAGTGGGCTTCCACGCATGGTGGTCCTGTGGTGAAGAACTTTGGGGCGAAAGTGACTCTAAAATGCCTTAGTCAAGAAATTTAATTTACCTTGCTCTACTTTTCTATTTACTGGGTAAGTCAGGAAGACGAGTATGCAAAATGAATCATTCGATGCAGTAGTGATAGGATCAGGCATTGGTGGTCTATGTGCGGCAGCTAGACTCACCAGCTCTGGCATGCAGGTCTTAGTCGCTGAAAAGTCACCATATCTTGGTGGTCGTTGTGGGCATCGAGAACGCAAAGGCTGTCTTGTAACTTCTGGTGCGATGATGATTCCGACTGGACCAAATAGCGCTATTAGACAGGCCTTTGATGCGGTGGGTATAGATATGGATGTGATTGACTTGACTGGCCGCATGCGTTACCGGCTTGCTCATGGTGATTATGATTTACCTCCTACGGGTGGAGGGCTGTATGGGATGATTGAGTTCGCAGCTCAAGATATAGACGACGCTAAAAATCTCTTTCAACACATTCAAATTGCACTTTTCGAGTCTATGCCTTCTGACTCGATAACTATTAAGGACTGGTTTGTCGAACATACGCACAACATCGGAATTATAAATTTATTTCAAGGGTTTTGCGCCGCATTAATGGGTACCAATTTACATGAAATTCCGGCTGGAGAGTTTTTCCGCTTTTTAAAATATAGCAGCAAGGGTAGTCGCTTTGGTATGGCAAAAAAAGGTAATGGTTCACTTGTTGATGATTTGGCTGTAGCAATTGAAAGCATGGGATCTGAAGTTCGTCGACGAGCGAGATGTACGCGTATTTTAGTTGATGACGGAGTAGTAAATGGAGTGGAAATCCATAACAGTGATGGTAGTGTCGAGTTAGTAAAAACAAACATAGTGCTATCAAATACTGGCCCAGACCTAACAGTTTTACTTACTGGCGGAGAGGCACAATTCGATCAGGAGTATTTAAAAAAACTATATGCTAATTCAGCTGATGCTCCTATTATGCATATTAGTTTCATGATGGATGAGCCGTTGGTCGAAGACTTTGCGGGATGCATGGTATTTTGTAATACCCTTAACCTTATTTATTTAGAGATTCCCTCGTCGATTCTAAGTAATTACTCTCCCGAAGGGAAATACCTTCACGTTGCCTACGGAGCACCTGCTGATGCTGCGAATCCTGACCTAGACAAAGCACTACAGAATACTATAGATGAGCTTGAGATAAATTTTCCAGGTATGAGAGAGAGTGCTGAGTTTTTGGTTAAAGCCAAACATCGTGGCTCATCTCCGGGGATGCGTCGCTGGGCCGGATACGGGATGCCAGTAAGTACACCAATAGACGGGCTGTATAATATTGGTGATGGCTGCGCGCCGCAAGGTACTATTGGCACGGAAAGTGCCGCAGCGTCAGCACGCGAGGCCGTAACGCAAATTCTTCAAAAGCAAGTCTAATTAAATTAAGTGCCGCACCATGAATGAACTTAGTTTTCTAAATTGTCGGTGGCTGCATCCATTACACTTTTCCGGTACGGCTTTAATGCTAACATGCCAAACACCGCGGCTAGCGGAAGCACAACGGCACTAACTACAGATAGACTGTACCTTATCATCATAGGGTCTCCGAAAACATAGTCCGTCATTAGTGCATACAAAGTAGGTCCAAAAGCGTTCGCAATAAGACCGGCAATCAAAAAGTATAGAGCAACCATTTGTGCACGAAGCGGGTTGGGTGCTATCACTTGCAGTGCAGCTGCTGGAAGGCCTTGGGGAAGAGACATGAAGAAACAGCTGACGGTTAGGCCTATTACTGCAAGTGTAGGGCTACCCATTAAGGGTGTTAGGACTGAAAAAGGAATGGCACAAATAGTTCCGTACACTGCGGCTCTAAGGATTCCATCTTTATGCCCCCTCTTAGTCAGCCAGTCGGCCAAAAAACCACCGGCATATACTCCTGAAGTGCCGCCGAAGAAAAGAATAATACCGTATATCATGCCTATTTTAGATGCGTCCCATCCGTATGTTCGGATAAAAAATGTTGGAGTCCAAATCATATAGCCTACTACAGCAATACCAAGGCATGAAAAAGTTGCAAAATGATAAAAAATTGTTCGCCGATTAATTTTTACGAATGCTTTCAGCGCGGGTAATGAACTAGCTCGTTTTGCATCTTCGGGGTTAGTTTCATCAATTCCACGACGACGAGGCTCTTTGATTGTCAAAAGTAATAGAAAAATGGGGAGTCCCATTAGCCCAACATAGAAAAAAGTTAATTGCCAAGCAAATACTTCTCCAATAAACGGTATAACAACGTTTCCGGTTTCTGAGACTAGTTTAACGACTAAGCCACCTATAATGAGAGCGAGGCCTGCTCCAAAATACACACCCATAGAATAGATACTGATTGCTCTGGCAATTTTAGTAACAGGGAAATAATCGGAGATCATTGACATAGCTGCCGGTGATAGTGTCGCTTCGCCGACGCCGACGCCCATTCGGGAGAAAAACAAATGCCAAAAGTTCTTGGCGAGTCCGCAGGTTGCGGTCAGTACACTCCAGATACTAATACCCCATAGGATTATAGTTCGTCGGTTTTTTTGATCCGCGAGTCGGGCGATTGGTACACCCATTACTGTATAAAAAATGGCGAAGGCTAATCCTGCTAGCAAGCTAATTTGAGTATCGTTAATCTCAAGATCTCTCTGAATAGGCTCAATTAATAGACTTAATATCTGCCGATCAATGAACGAATTAGTGTATGCCAGCATTAATATTCCTACGACATACCATGAATATAGTGGGTTTGGGTAGTCGTCTGATTTAGACAATGATTGACCTAAGCCTGCCATACGTATTCTCCGGACCGGATTTGGTCTCTTTTTTTCTCCGCATATCACACTATGAATAGTGCAAATTCAGTTTTATTCTATGCGATAGGGTCTTTTAAAACAAGTAACGCGCTATCTTGCGACAGTGATCCGTCACTACAAATTTGGTTATATCTGTCAGTAAATAAGGCAGCTAGGGTTTATAAATATGGACATAAAGTCGCAATATAATAGTAGTTGACAATTGTTGATAGTAGATATAGTGTTCTCTATAGTCTTTCTATGCAACCTAATGACTGTGTGGTGGGAGACAGGTATATATGAATCTATATAGAGTTAACTCATAGGGGTGAAATGTCATGATCAGGAATTTTTTAAGGTTATTTATTTCTAAAATCATCAGTAAAAGTTGGACACCAGTAATTGGGGCACTTGTCATAGGTGGATTAACCCCGGTAGGAGTTACTGCCCAAGAAGCTGCGGCAAACGGAAATATTCTTGAAGAGATAATCGTTACGGCTCAAAAGCGAGAAGAAAATTTGCAGACTACAGCAATTTCGATAACCGCCTATACGGGCGCCTCACTAGAGAAAAAACGAGTTTTTTCCATGTTCGATTTGGCGAACACTACACCATCTTTTTCGTTAACGGCTAATACTGCACTGGATCTTGAGATGAATATCCGGGGCGTGACCAACACTCGGTTAGATTCGCCTACGGCTGATCCATCTATTGGCTTTTTTATGGATGAGGTCTATATAGGGCGGACCGGTGGTATGAACGCTGATTTTTTTGATGTTGAGCGCTTAGAGATAGTGCGCGGGCCTCAAGGTGTGTTGCTAGGTAAAAATGTCGTAGGTGGCGCCCTCAGTGTTTATTCTAAAAAGCCGGAAGCTGAAACGTCTGGGAAAGTGATGTTATCACAGGGTAATTACAGTTCATCACTAGTAAATGGATATGTAACGGGAAGTCTATCGGACACTGTTATGGGTCGGTTCTCATTTCAAAGTCGAGACCGAGCAGGTTATGGTTATAATTTGCTTGCAGATCGTGATCTTGAAGATCTTGATTCAAAACAATATAGAGCGCAGCTAAGCTATGTACCAGAAGATTCGGATTTTTCGGCTCGACTGATCGTTGATTATAATAAAGATTCTGGAAATGGTCCTACGGTAGTCGCAGTACCCGACTCGGGTGCTACGGGTTTTCGACCCTGGAGTGCATTGAGAGCCTTCGTAGGAATTAGCGACATCAGAGTCAGTATGGCCGAACGTTCGCATTATGCAGGAGATGATTTTTTCACTGAGCAGTACTATCAACGTGAAGGTTGGGGTGCAACATTGAATATGCAATGGGATATGGGTGGTGCAACTTTGACCTCCATAACCGCAAATAGAGTAGTGGATACAGGTCAGATGTATGATCAGACTGGCGGCGGTCCTGATATGTTTGACTCTCTATATGATTTTGCTGATTTTTCGGCTTTTGCTGCAACTCGTGACTCAGGACTTGGTGCTGTCTTATTCTTTTCGGAGCCTGTCAGAGAGGATGCTGAAATTTCACAATTTAGCCAAGAGATTAGGCTAGCTTCAGACACCGACAGCGCGATAGACTGGATTGTGGGCGCTTATTATAAAAGTGATGAGATAGATAAATTGGATCGGTTTATTGGAGAAAATCCATCGGGAGCCTTGGGCACATTGTCTGGTGAGAGCCACTGGGATAATCGAGGTGAGATGACTAGTAAGGCTGTGTTTGGTCAGGTTGGTTATCAGATAAGTGATGCCGTAAAGATCACTATCGGTGGTCGCTATACTGATGATGACAAAAGCGGGTATATTGACGGTATTATGGTCGCTACGGGCGATCGTTTTAACCCTGCCGATACAGCTCCATTGACGCCTCTGCAATCCGCTTTTTCAGCTCCCTATGGGGATACCTGGAGTAAATTTACGCCACAAGCAATTATCGAGTATAACCCGTCTGACGAATGGTTTTGGTATGGAAGTCTGTCTACCGGTTTTAAAGGAGGAGGTTACGAAGATACTCCAGCTAACGGTGTGGCAGTAACTATCCCTTTCGATCCAGAAACGGTTACTAACTATGAGATAGGATTCAAAGCGAATCTTATGGATAAACGAATGAGGCTTAATGCTTCTGTCTTTATGATGGATTATCAGGATTTACAAGTTCAGCAAACTAATGAAGATTGCTTATGTAATATTACTGATAATGCGTCGGATGCGGAGATTAAAGGTCTCGAGGTCGAGTTCCAGTATGCAATAACTGACGGCTTTGTTTTGTTAGCATCAGGCTCTATGATTGATCATGAGTACAAAGATTTCTTGGAAAATAGTGGTGTTGATAGCTCAGGTAACAAACTTCAAAGAACCCCGGATAATCAGTTCAGCGTAGGATTTGACTGGTATTTTGGGGATGCTGACAGTTGGACAATGAATGTAAATTACTATCGGCAAGATGAGTTTTTTTGGCAACCGGCTAATGCTAATGTTGAAGAAGCCTATGGTCTGCTCGACGGAAGATTATCCTACTCGCCTCCTGCATCGGCCTGGTCAGTATCAGCTTGGGTTAAGAATATAGGTGACGAAGAATACAGGACTAATGTTATCCCGTTCTTTGGCGAGGAGGTTGGCCAATATGGCGCCCCGCGAACTTACGGAGTAGATCTAAGTATTTCATTCTAGTAGTGTAATTGGTCAATCATAGAGGGTTATGCTTGACGTTAATCTGAGGAATAAAAAAAGCGACTCACTTTGAGTCGCTTTTTTTATTCAGATCAAGAAGTGTTGATAATGACGTTTCTCTTGATGATTCGGTAAATGAGGCTAGGACTAAAATAATCCTAAAACCCATTGATCAAGGAAAATTGCCACAACATTCACAAGATCGGTGTGACCGTTAAAGACCCCAGCCATAGGCTATGAGACGCTAAGCGCGTGGAAATGATTATTGGCGCGACCCGCATGGGGACAGCTACAATTTTTGTTTGATTTTAGTCATGCTAATATACAGCGCTATTCATAAGAATAAGACCAATAAATGTCACTAGATCAGCAGATAGACCAGCTAATAAATCCCCTTGCAAGGGGTTTATCCGACATTATTTTTTATCAAATAAATATCTTTGGACAGGGCTTTCCACTCATTGTCTTATGGCTGGTATCAGCAGCGGTATTTTTCACGTGTTATCTTGGTTTTATTAACATACGCGGCTTCTCAAAAGCG
>Ga0115003_10004198_pt1 | contig 11160 bp, 7 predicted proteins | sample ArcticOcean_MG_C_7_FD_88736 | JGI IMG/M metagenome (GOLD analysis project Ga0115003, IMG submission 88736) | Marine microbial communities from western Arctic Ocean - ArcticOcean_MG_CB11_88 | ecosystem: Environmental > Aquatic > Marine > Oceanic | place: Arctic Ocean: Canada Basin | collected... | reverse complement strand
CTTGCGAGAAGGGCTTACGCTGGACGATGCGCTTTGTGCAAAGATACGCACCTTGATTAGAGAAAACACGACACCTCGTCACGTGCCAGAGAAAATTCTGCAGGTAGCCGATATTCCGCGTACGCGCAGCGGTAAGATCGTTGAATTGGCTGTGCGAGACGTTGTTCATGGCTTAGAGGTTTCCAATGTTAATGCATTGGAAAACCCCGATGCTCTGGATTTTTTCCGCGATCTGCCCGCGCTTAGATTCTAATTTTTCAAACTGTGATGTTTATGTTTTAGGCAACGGCCTACTCGTTGACTGATCGACTGAACCAGGTGCTCCAATTCGCCTTTCGCCGGCGCCCTGACGTGGCGAAACCGAGGTGGGCGGTCAGCGCGGTAGACCTACACTTGATCCAGAAACAGGGTGCAGGTACTTGATGCCCAGTCTCCTCACTAATTCAGCTGCCTCCGTTTCGTCGCAGCTGTTAACGTCGCATGCAACCACAGCGCGCAATCGGCAAGTATGGTCTAACGCTATCACATTGCCGAGATTGGAGAAAAGAAGTGGGCTGTCTAGCTACTCAAGCTGTCCAATAGCGCCTAGAACATGAGCAGGCAGATTCTTACTGTGTTTTTTCTGCCAATTCAGCAGCCGATAATCATTGTTCGATATGTGGCCCCTACAACATGTCGCCCCGCACTGGCACACCATATGGAACTCAAGATCAATATCACATGAAGCATAGTCGTAGGTGATCTCTTCGTTTTCATCGATATCACGGCGCGCGATGATTCTTTCACTGCCGCTCCACCACGTATTGGGATCGCAGGAATGATTCATTTCGCGGGAAGCACCTATTGGCAGTGAAAAACGATTCACGCCGCACTGGAAACCATAGCGCTTAAAATTTTTGCGCTTTTCACCTTGCCAAGTGCTAATCTCTGCCCGAGTAAAGGTGGGTTCATCTAATTGCCAAATAATGGCTCCTTTACCAATAAATTCCGTCGTAAATAAACCATCTCCCTCTATGGCTCCTTTACTTCGAACAACAATGGCAGAATGTAACATTGCTTTAACGCTTGATAACGTTATGCATATAAATCACTACCATAAGCTCGAGTTTGGAGGCAGCACCTGTGCCGCATGATGCATGCTAGGGGACCAGTGTCTGGTTTTAACGCCTCGGTTGGCCTGCAATTCGCTAAGCTTTTCAACACTAGGACAGTGCGGCTCAACGACTTTCGATGCAACAAAAAACACATATTCACCACAGTGATAACTCGGCATGGTCAGTTTAAAACCTACCGTGCTGCCAATATGCGTTTCCGCAAGTTTACGCGTCTCAATTAAAAATTCTTCATCTAACATCGATCCGGCCTGTATCGCGCAAGTTCCATTTTCGTCTAGCGCTTCTGTAAGCGTTTGATAAAAGCGACTTTCGAAAAGTTTTGCAGACGTCCCTACAGCGTCGTTGCAGTCAATAATCGCGACATCAAAGGCGTTGCGATAGCGACGTAAAGCCTCTGCTGCATCTTCAAATACTAATTTCACCCTTGGGTCAGAAAAGCCACCATTATTTAGACTTGGAAGATATTTGGCAGCCGCGTTAATAATAGCCTCGTCGATATCGATCATCAGCACTTCTTCAGGGTTATGCCGCAGGACTTCGCGCAAAGTGCCGCCATCTCCACCCCCAATAATAACGACTCTTTTGGGTTTGGGGTGTAAAAACATCGCCGGATGAACAATCATCTCATGATAAATATGTTCGTCTGATGTAGAAAACTGAACAATACCATCAAGGACTAATACTCTCCCGTAGACTGGCGCATCAAAAATCAGGCAGTCTTGAAATGCTGTTTTCGCGTTGTAAACCAGCTTATCAATACTAAAACCATGACGTACATTGCCATTCCTTTTTCCGGGCACGGAGCTCTCCATAAACCAAGAGTTATCGTCTTCTAATCCAAAATGAGGTTCGGCATTACGTGCGCCGAGTATGATGGACTGTTGAGAATGCTCTCTTCCGCGAATCATTTCGACACACTCCGCGCGCTTAGCCGACAAGGCTTTGCAAATACTGTGATGCGCTTGCATGGGATCACAGGTTCCGCAGGTATACACGTCCACGCCTGCATAGCCATTTTCTGGCCACGTGTGTATCGAGATATGGGATTCCGCCAATATAGCGACCGCCGTAACTCCCTGATTGTCGAACGTATGAGAGCGTATTGACATAACGGTTGCGCCTGCCGCCTGCGCCGCCATAGTCAGTATCTGGACGAGCGCCTCTTTATCATCTAAAAGCGCAGGGTTGCAATGCCAATAATCGACGAGGAGATGCCGGCCCATCGGAGTTACTGCGGTGTTTTGCGCTGAGTCAACAGACGGCGGCATAAAGGAGAGTTCAGTAAAGAGTAAGGCGATCATATTATACTATCGATGGCTTACAGCAAATACGTACCCGCACGTTATCAGCACCACACTAAATCTTTGCGCGTGGATACTACTGTACTGCGATAGTGACTATACTGCATCTGGCAACCTATAGGTCTCACGTTAACATCATGGTAAAATGTCCTTGAGCGGCAGCAATAATAATACGGCTATAGATGCTGCTCAAAACAGCGCATTACGGTCTGAGTGGTTTGCACGTTTAGAGCGAACCTATCAGTCGATAAAAGAACCCTCGGGATTGGAATGTGCGACGCGCTGCAATGCTCGTTGCTGCCCAAAAACAAAGAGTAGCGCGAACACAAAAGACGCAGTAGGTCATGTGGCTATTATGCTGCCCTTTGAACTTGAATATATTGTTGAAAAGGCAAGCAGCGATCGAGAATTAATGCATGAAACCAGTATTGAATTCACAGACGAAAATGTCATCAATATCGGCTTTATGACTAGCGAAAAACCTTGCCCGTTTCTGACCAAACAAAACAAATGCGGGATTTATGATATTCGGCCTATTGATTGCCGCAGCTTCCCTCTGATACCGGTCTTTAGTGAGCAAGGCTCTATCAGTTTCCGTAAAGACCAAGACTGCCCCTCTGCAACGACACTCTCTGCTGCTTACGAGGAAGAACTAAAAGTCGTATGGCATGAATTATTATCCCAGCTGCCGATGACGTACCGCCGCCTGTATAACGCCCTGTAGACTTCGGTATAACAACGCGATGTTTACGCTTCTACTAAATTGTGATACCAAGAGTATTCATAGTACTACGAGCAGTAGCTAGAATAAGGTAAGCCGCAAGTACTGAAAAAATGGGCAAGGTGTGCTGATGATTTTCAATGGATAAAACGTGCTTATAGTTCTGACCCTAAGTATGACGTGTTTGGCGCTTGCGGGAGCGCATGCTCAGCCCACCAAACAACCCCAAGCATCCCGCTAGCGTCAGCAGCGCAAAATTTGTCATGGCCGGAACTGATACTGGAGGAACGACCGGATTCAGTGCCTGACCGGCTTCCCTAGCCTCGTCTACAGTCCTGAAAAGTTGATGTCCGGCACTTATCGTAATGCTCTGACCGGGCGCTAAATTGGATACATTGGTCTTCCACACAAGACTGTCATTGCCCGAATTTACGTCGGTGTAGGGCCCCACGTAAGCACCTTTAGAGGAAGTAAACGATAGAATGACAGGGTCACCCAAGGGATTAGCATCGGAAGTTACAACCCAAGTATCGTCTGACGTTAAAACGTCATCCCCACTGGAAGTATCATGCACTACTGTATCATCGTCGGAACCTAAGTTGGTGTAAACACTGACTGCCCCGGAAAATGACGACGCTGAATCATTCGTGATCACTAGCTGCCCTGTCACCTTTGCCGTGCTTTTATCGAATGATAATGTGTAAATGCCTGACAATGTTTCAGAATCGACGGTGGCCGTGCAGGTACCGGAGACACTAGCACCGCTATCCACGCCAAATGGGGTCACTGTAGGTGGCTCGGATTGGGGGTACTTAAAGTAGCTCGAATTTACATTAGTTGTGTTGGTGACCAGGTGCAAAAAGGGCTGCAACGCGCTGTCAAACGCGTTACCTCGACTCTCAATAAAAGAACCGGTTGAATTTAGTTGGCCTAGAGCAGCGCCAGACAAAGAACAGTACGATGCACCAACAGGAGGAGGTAAATCGATGGACCACCGAACAGCTCCTGTGCCAGTATTGCGAGTGAGCCTCGACACAGCATTAGCGGGTAACGCGCCCAACATGACTCCAGCGCCAAGCGTGACACCCGCCGCCAATTGGCTGAGGCGCTCTTTTCCAGAGATTTTCTTCGCCATATGAACTTTCCCCGCTTTTGACCCGTGCCTGCAAACGCTTTGCTCGGCGCATGGACATTAGTTTTTGGGTGGGCGGTGCAATCACTACACCATCAAAATACAGTTTTTCTTATTTTCGACTATTTAACGCCAATATACAAATATATTTTTTGTGTTACTCCGAAACAAAAAATGGGGGCCATTACCGCCCCATGAGGGCGCTCAGCAAGCCATAAACACCTGCCGCATATATAGGGACACCACCCTCACTAAAACATATCAAGCGCAGGCCGCAGAGCATCTTTATAGCTTATCCAACTGCCTAGAGAAGACTGAAAAATTTCGCGCCGGACTTCCCTTATGCTGGCCGTCGCCACGACGCTGTTATTATCAGCATGATCAAGGCAACCCTCCTCCCAGCTGAGCCCCAAAAAAGTAAGAATATTGTGCATCTGCATACGTGGTGATTGTACGAGATCCTCGTAGGTGCTTAAAAAGATAGCGTCTTTGTACATTTCCATCCAGACTTTCATTAGCCCCTGATGCTCAGCGATCCGCGCACCAATATCCTGCAGGTCGAACGCCCAGTTAATGGCAGAAAAATTAGCGCGCCAACATGATAAGGCTATCTCTCTAGGATCTCTGGATGCATAAATAATTTTTGCTTCCGGCAGCAACCAGCGTATCCACCCGATATGCATATAGTTATCGGGCAGCTTATCAATTAAAAATGGTCGCCCAACCCCCCGATAATCTCTGTAATGAGGCTCCAACAAGCCATAGTAACTATTCCGTATGTCTTCTCGCTGTCGACTGGAGCAACTTTTCAGAACATCTTGCGGGCCCACTGTTGGATGCGCGTTATTTAACAAGTTCAGTGAATATTGGATGTAAGGCCTCTCGCCCATTCCAATGCAGTGCGAGTGTTTTGCAAGCATCTGTTCAGTGAGCGTGGTGCCTGATCTCGGTACCCCGACGATGAATACAGGTACGCAGGGCCGACCATTGGCTTGGTTTGAAAGGGGCAGGTGTGACAACTCGTCAGACCTAAAAAGCGCTTTTATGTTTGCACACTGTTTTGAGTGTTCATTTCTGTTGTAGGCATTATTTCTAACTTCAGCGGCCAAAAGATTGCTCTCTTCATAAAGCCTCGAAGCGAGAGTGTAGTTTTTCGAGCTGTGGTAGTAGTCAGCCAAGCAATGACTGATCCAGCTTTTGTGCGTCGCACAAATTTTATGATCAAGCACCGCAGACTGCAGTATCTGTATCCACCTGAGTTCAGTGTCTTTGCCTTGCGTATCGACAATAACGGTTACGGCACCGAGATGCTGAGGAACCTGCGCCAACACCTCTTGAGCCTTAGTGAGTGCATCAGATGTATCACCAACTTGTAGTGACAGTCGCGCGCTACTCATAACACTTGCAATAGACCGCCGGCTTACACTGAGAAGCCGATCTTGGTACTGTCGGGCAAAGAATGGACTGTTGATCTTAGAGAAAAATTCAACCCGGACTTCGTCATAGGACTGGTCAGATTCCTCTGTCGCGTTAAGGGTCATTTCCACGCTCTGCAGAGCGTCAAATCCCAGCTGCACGAGCGCAGCAAGGGGACCTAAATCCGCAGTCATATCTTCAGGAGCGAGAGCCTCGAGCCTGATGAACCAGACTGCGGCAACATCCTGTCGATTGTGACGTAACGAGTGTCTGACAATGATTTTAATGATGTCTAGTGATTCTGGATAACGCTCGACAGCATCAGCCAGGGTATGATCGAGACGATCAATATCTCCCAACATCTGCTCCAAATTTATCAGTTCTATCTCGTGCTCAGTGGTGGCCTTTCCCATCGCAATAAAGCAGCGCAGCACAACAATAGCCTCAGATATCGCACTTTCTCCTTTTAAAAACCGCACCAGCGCTGGTAGTTCTGGCATTAGCGACTGCGGCAATTCATCAGCAAATATTTGCAGGGCACCTAATGTATCGCCCGATACCACTAATGCTCGCATCAAAATGAGTGTCTCCCGCTTCGACAGTGGACGGTCTGCAGTCTGCAGAAAGGTTAGCAATAGATCTAAGGGTTCTTCGTTTTCAGAGTGAAAAAATGATTCACACCAAAGCTTAAAGAGCTCACCTGTCGGTTCTCGGTGGAGTTGCGTACCGTCACCTTCCAATATTTCACGGGCAGAGACCGGCTGTCCCACGCACAGATGGCAACGTGCCGCCTGCACAACCAGCTCAAGACTGTAGTAGCCCTCTGCCATCAGCTTAGTCCAAATAGTGAGTGCTTCGCGAGGCTGACCTAGGTAGCCATAACACAAACCTTCGGCGAAACGACATGACGGCGTTTCGCGTAGATCAAGCTCCCATGTCTTGATATTTCTCAGCACCTGAAGAGCACCGCCCGATTTTATTTGAGCAACAGCCTCAATAACCATTGGGCCACCAACAGAATTTGAATACTTTGACAACAGCCCCAGCTCCAATGCAATCGCACCAAACGTGCAGATAGAAGAAATTTATATTCGCGTATCGAGCTTTATCACAGCTCAAAAAACATGCTACACGCTAACGGCGTCATCATAAACGAACCAAAGCATTTTTAGATACACATGCAGCGCGCAATACAGTGAAAATACATCAATAATAATGCCCTTTGAAACAAAAACCCCACTCGCCTCAATCGTTACCGTAGGCATTATTATACTTGAAAGCCAGGTATCTATAGAAAACTAAACTGGAGACTTGACACCATCAGGACTAATATGGCGATTGAAGACACTTCTGAATGACATTTGAGTTTGTTAACATGCTTTCAATCAATATAAGGCCACTTAGCGACGCATCACTGTTCTGCAATCAAGCTTGTGTCTTATGTGCATTTCAATGCAGCCCGGACGACTTTATAAACGCCGATAATAGAATTGACGGTGTGCTAGAAGCCTTGGAGCCTCTGGGATTACATATTGTGGGCGCAGAAAATGAATTCACCAAAGGTCTACCTCTGCGCGCACGACTGATAACGGAGCTCACGCTGCACCTAATGGGCCAATGCGGCCTGCATTGTGAGCCAGTAATCACCTTTGACTTTACAGCTGGCAGCCCTATTTTATGTGTTGCATTGCCTGGAAAAAACCGATTCCTGACAGTGCAGGTACTTCGGTCAGCCATCAAATATATCACTGCATTGCTAGAGGCTAAAAAATCGACTGCTAAAGCTAATAGCAGCTCACGCCTGGCAGAATATAATGATCTTTTTGATGAAATGCATAGTTTCATTAAGTCTGCTGGTGCGCTGATGAAATCCAGGCCAACACAGGATCTCCAGCGTAGTCTGGCTGAGCAGGTTATTCCCTGGCTTAGTTTAGAGCAGGGTTATAACGAAATTGACCGTTACCAAATAGGCTTCGGCAGCGAACAGAGAGTGATGCGCGGAAGCGTTGCGCTTTCTTCTTCTTATTTAGGCGTTCAGATAGCCATTAGTAAATCGCGTAGTGTTGCTTATTTGTCACAACTGGGATTTACAACTCCGAAGCAGCGCGTTGTCAGTACTGTCGATGACGCTCTTGCCGCCGCAGGGAAAATTGGATTACCCGTGGTGTTAAAGGGTGATTTAGGCACACAAGGTCAGCGGGTTTACTCAGATATCAGAGATGCTAATGAGCTTTTTGAAAAATTTTCTGCTCTGACTACCCCAAAAAACGCAAACCAATCTTCTGCTCTGCTTCCCATTGTTGTAGAAGAATTTATCTCGGGTAGTGTTTATCGCATGGAAGTGATTGGAGATCGTTTTTTTGATGCGTATGAAATGACGCCCGCAACCATCATTGGTGATGGTCAGCAAACCATTAACCAACTCATTGCAGAAGAAAACGAGAACCCCAATCGTGGTAGCAAGGAAAATCACGAGGGAAGCTATGTCCGCTTAAGCCTGCAGAAGGAAGAGTTAGCAACATTAGCCAAGCAAGGATTGACTCCTCAAGACATTCCCAAACTTGGGGAACAAATCCGGTTACGCAGCAACTCGAATTGGTCCAGCGGTGGCACCTATAAGTTAGTCACACAACAAGTGCACGCCGACAACCAAAAATTGGCAGAAGCTGTTGCTCGAGCCTTAAAAATCGACATTCTTGGAATTGACGTCATCACCGAAGACATCACTAAATCACATCTTCATGAGTCGTTGACAATCATTGAGGTCAACCATGCTCCCAATGTGGGGAGTTATTTTGATACAGATCAGCAGGTTTTTATCGATAACGCTCGTCGTATTATCCGGCGCCTGGCCCCCGAAGTGCACTACGGAAGTGTTCCCGTGTTGATTGTTAAAGACAGCTACTCATCGGCCCAAATCGAGTCACTCTTGAGTTGTACACTCGAATTAAGAGGCTTTGCTACTGGGCTGGTGAATTCCAGTGGTATCACTCTTTCTGGTAGCTTAATAACACGCTCAGATCACATCCACGATAAAGACCCAAGCTTACAATTGCTCAGGAATCCCTCTGTTGGCGCCGCCGTTATCAATAAAACCAGTGAACAGATGGCCGATTATGGCGTTGGCTCGGGATCCTGCGATGTCGCGATTTTAGCCGAGATCAAGCATGAGAATATCACCACACCGATGTGGCCGGCGGGGCTATCAAGTCAAAAGACCGATCAGTTGTTAGTTGAGTGTGCTCGCACAGCTGCCGTCCTGTATGTCACAACTGCAGAGGGTATGAATTTGTGCCTGCAAAATAATTCTGAAAAGATCTTCGCCATTTTCTATGATGATTTATCAGAGTCAGATTCGCTCACTCATGGTTTGATAAATTGGATCCGGCTAAGCGCAGAGGGGCAAAGTCCATGCCGTGTCGAATATAACCTCATCGGACAAAACGGCACATTCTTTTTGGACGCACAACAAAAAGAAGACAGGGTTGCCCGCGCTATAACCTTCGCAACACTGGTCTCAATAGGTGTAACCATTGAGGATGCAGAAAATACACTGGTACTGGCTGCAGCAGTCTAGTTAACGCCCTATCATCACACTCTTCGAAATCGCTGTTCACCTTTTATATTTTTTCGCCAGAGCAAGGGTGATCGCAGACTCGACATCTTAAGGGTCTCTCAATGGTCATGCCTCTACCAAAAATCTTTTTAATTTTACGAGGCACCTGAACAGACTCAATTTCTGTCAGAAATTTAGCGAAAGAGCGTTTGAGCAATGGAAAAAGCATGAGTATGATCGCAAATCGCTGGGGTCAGCGGTCTATAAAAGTTAGGCCATCGCAGTCCTCTTCGGGCGTCTTGTGCGTGCCCCAAGCGTGGGTACCTCGAGAATTCGCCGTTTGGTGGCCTCACTTTTACGGTATCGACAGAGCTGTCTTGTGTCATGGAGTAAAACGGTGGTGATTCATATGAATAGCCCACAGGCTATGCACGCAATGGTTGAAGCGATGGTTGCAATAGAAATTCAGATCGATGGCCATAGATGTCAGCACCCCGGCGGCCGAGCGTCAACAGCAATGTTCAGCGTTGCTGTATCGGTACCGCCGTTGCCATCACTCGCCTGAATGACCCATGAGTTTGGACCGACGTTACCAGCACCCGGTGTGCCGCTCGCCGTGGCATCGCTCGCGATGGAGCGCCAGTCAGGTCTGATGGCGATAGAGTGGGTCACTGGATCGCTGTCAGGATCCGTCGCTGAACCAGCAATGCTTTGCGAGTATGAAAAGCCGTTCGGTGCATCCGGCAGGTTAATCGGGTCGTTGGAGAAGACTGGCGGATTGGCACCCGCGGTGGGCACATTGACATAATCAAGATTGATGTTTGCTCCTGAGACAATCACCCGCAGCTGCTGGACGCTGGCCGCGAGGTTCAAGGTGCCTATTTTTAGTATTGAGTAAGTAGACAGTCTACCGGTACGCGGGAGCGAGATATCGTCTAACAGCAGCGCCACGATGTTGACTGGTCGGCTGAACCAGGTGCTCAAGTTAACTTGTCAGGATCTTCTACTGTTCACTACATGCTGTGTTTCACGCGTTATGGCGCGCGATAAAACCACGCCGAATGTCCGGCTGAACCGAAGTCTGTCAGCAACGTCGTGGAGTGACCGCCAAAAGATGCGGTCGGCGCCGATGATGCAAAATAGACCTCAGCGAGGTGGGCCTCACCCCCTTCAACCACCATCACCGCGATCTTGCAGCCAGCGACGAGACTGAATAGGGCAAAGACCAGCAGAACTTCGAGCGTACGAAAAAACGTCATTATTATTGCGTCTTGAAGCTATGCTCATCGGCATGGTGTAATCAAGGAAGTGAGATTAACACTGTGGTATTAGGATGTCATACATGATTAGCGGCTGCCTTAGCGCCACTTGGTATACGTATATTGTCGACTAAAGCTTGCACCGATTGTGGTGGTTTGGCCGTTAGGCGACTAACAGTTATGGCAATGGCAAAGTTCAATATCATGCCAATAGTGCCAATACCCTCCGGTGAGATACCCCATAGCCAATGTTCTGCGCTGTTGAGTTCCGGCGCGACAAACTTAAAGTAGCCAATATAGCTAAATGTAAACACCAAACCGACCAACATCCCTGAAATGGCCCCTTCTTTGTTGGCACGCTTTGAGAAAATACCTAACAGTAACGCCGGAAACAGTGATGCCGCGGCAAGGCCAAAAGCAAAGGCTACTACCTGAGCCACAAAGGCTGGAGGGTAAATACCAAACAGGCCAGCAATACAGACAGCTGCAGCCGCAGCTATGCGAGCATAGAGTAACTCTTGTTTTTCGGTTATCTTAGGTAGCAAGGTTTTCTTTAACAGGTCGTGAGAGATTGCACTGGAGATAACCAATAATAACCCTGCCGCAGTAGAGAGCGCCGCAGCCACCCCGCCAGCGGCGACTAGGGCGATCACCCACCCG
>Ga0115003_10004192_pt1 | contig 11166 bp, 7 predicted proteins | sample ArcticOcean_MG_C_7_FD_88736 | JGI IMG/M metagenome (GOLD analysis project Ga0115003, IMG submission 88736) | Marine microbial communities from western Arctic Ocean - ArcticOcean_MG_CB11_88 | ecosystem: Environmental > Aquatic > Marine > Oceanic | place: Arctic Ocean: Canada Basin | collected... | reverse complement strand
GTTGACTTCTGGCTTCTTGCTCGACGCCACCTACGAGTTCCTGCTTCAGTACCGCGGAGCCATTCGCGATTTCTGTCTGATTCAGGAGTCGTCGGCCGAAATTCTATTGGAAGTGGTCGCGGGCCCTAAGTGGTCCGACAGCACTCGAGTCGCCATTTCAAAACGTTTTGCCGAGTTTCTTGAGGTGGGTGTGCGATTCCGAATCGATCTGGTTGAGGAATGCGAAAAGACGCGTACAGGAAAGCGGAATCCGATTATCTGTCGCGCGGCACCGATCGATAGCTGATCGACCGGTTGGCCGGGGCGTTGTGCGCCCTGTCCGGGACTCGACTTGCAATGGACCTAGCTGTCGATGACACCCGACTCGTCGCCGCCCCGTTTGTGAACTCCCGTTCTTCCAGATCGGCAATCAGAACTGATCTGATTTCGCATTAAGCGAATGCGAGACCATACGATCACCAGTTGTGACTCGTCTAGCTGCGGCAAGCGTGCGATGTGCGGGGGTGTTGTTTCTCGATTGAGGTGATTTGACCGGCCAGCGTCGATCACCTTGCATACTTAGCCGTGACCATGCTCGACCGATTATTGTGTGGATCGAGCTTTCCAGCAGGTCGAGTCACGCATTGATCGCGGCACTGCCGCACATTGCCGCCACTTGCCGCAGTCTCGCGTTGATCAAATGTGTGTAGACGAGGAAAGTGGAGTCATTCGATTTTCCGGCTCAGTTGAGGCAAGGGGATTAGGTGATCACGCTTTTGGAGCACGCGCGGCATTCTTTAATCGACCAGTCTTTGCTGGAAGGCGCGGGGAGAGCAAGGCGACCCACAGCTATTCGTGAACTTTCACGTCGTTCGACTTTGCTGAAGCATCGCAATGGCCTGATCTCATGCGCAGCCGCTTCCAAGTGACGTCGATCGAAGAGTGCCGGACTGAGGCCGAATGCGAGCCACGGTTTGCGCTAAATCGCAACACCAGGGACCGGGTGGAATCGCTTAAAGACGAGGCAGGTCGAAGCATTCACTACAAGTACGACGGTGACTCGGGCCGAATCGTTTCTGTTCGCGCTGCATCTGGTAGCCCCGAGCGTCCGAGTGGGACTCGAGGCGAATACGATCGCGAGGGACGGCTCACAGCGGCGATCGATTCGCAAATCGACCGTGCCACCACCGAAGACGAAGCCTTGATGCAGCCGGCTCGAGTCGGCAAGCGCCGCTCAGCTGATGATGAATTGGACTCTGCGTTGCAAATGACTCTGAGCCTGCTCGATTGGGTAATTCGGGCACAAGGCTACCGCTCCAGGGAGCGCGGAGGTCGCGAATTGCTGCGACTGCCCGGTTTGTCACAAGAACCGCTGAAGCCGTTGCTCAACGTGGAAAGAAGCGCGGTTCCGGATCGGCTGACAGGAAGCAATCGAGGATACGCATGAGTCTCAACATTTTCACATCAGTACGTCCATCCAAGTTCGAAACCAAATCTATGTAGCCATGAACGTTCGCATCAACACGAAGGAGAAGATGATGTACAAGAGAATTGCTGTTCGATTTAGTCGAGAGTCGAGTTTGGGCGAAGGACGCGTGAGTTGTCACGGTCGTTTCTTCCACCTCCTGCGGCTCGGCGCAGCGTCATCTCTCATGATGATGTGTATCACCGTCGCAAGTGGAGATGCCAGGGCTTCCGATTGCGATCTGACGTTCGCGGATGCGGCGGCAATCTTTGAAGGGAGTACGGATGCCAATCCCGATCCGCGGGGCGACGCGAGCGGAGATGGAGTCGTGTCCTTGGTCGAACTCGAGGCGTTTATGAATAGCCCCTGCGTTTTAGCGGCTCTCGCGGAGCGGGAATGACCAACGAATAGATCGTGAGGCCACTGCTGTCGGGTCGCAGTGAGCCGTGAATTTCTGCTTCTGTCGCTTCGCAATTGGATTGTGACTTCGTGACGCAAGTAGAGGGACGGAGACTAAATCGTGAAGGAACAACCAATGCGCATAGAACTTCGTGTCATGCGGACACTCCTGATAAGTCTGGTGGTCTGCCAAACGGCGAATGCTGGAACTCTTGATTCGGACAACAGTCACTTAGAGGTGAAGGTCGGATCAATCCCTACGTACCGCGTAAACGCAAACTCCGGTGCGATTAGTTTGACTGGGAACCCCGTGCATGTAGTTGAGCAAGCCGGGGTGTTTCAAATCAACAACCATCCGATCGAACGGGCTGCATTTATCGGGAGCCCACACCTAACCGCGTTCAATCTTGATATGCAGGCCGGGGCAGGTGACTACGCCGCTGGCGCTTCGTATGGCAACGCGATTGGAACCGGAACCGTCACAGGATTGGGAGGTCTCGGCTCGATGACGGGACTATCGACACTACAGCTACTTGGCTTCAATGCTGGAATGCCGACAACACCGATTGGCATCGGAGGAATCCAGGTAGCGAACGTCCTCCGCAACGATCTCGTAATTACCGGGGCTCCGTTCAACACCGGGGAAGTGAAGGTCACCGGTATTACTACCCCGGTTTTTTTCGTGCCATCGCTCGGAATAACGGGAGCGGCATTCACTCTCAATTTGACCACCGTTCAGTTGATGACGGCTACGCCTTTGACCGGCGCCGGAAACGCCGTTGAACTCAACACGGTGACGGTACGGGGTTCGAACGACTTAACGCCGGCATCCCAAAACGGTGTGATCAAGATGATCTCGCCTTTTCGAATCAATACCGAGTCGCTCAAGAAGCCGGGTGTCATCACGAAGACGTTCACGTTTGTGCCGGAGCCTGGAACGGTATTGCAGTTGTTGGCCGGTTCGGTCGTACTGGCGGTATTGGGTAATAGACGAATGCGCAATTCGGATGGAGGCAAGTCATGATTGTCCGAAAATTCTTTGTTGCAGCAGCCTGTGTGTTGACGATTGCGTGCGGGCAGCAGTCACTTCCACCGTCAACCAACATCGCGGGGGATATGATTCCGCCGCCGCGGAGCGGTATCGCAGCAACGTTTAGTTCGCTGATGATTCCGGTACCTGGTGCGCGCGTGAATGCATCTGGTGGCAATCTGTACGTTCAACGCAGCGATATGTCAGTTGACACTATGGTTAGTGGATGGAGCATTGGAGCTATTTGGAATTCTGCTGATGGCGAGTGGCGATGGAATTTCGACTCGACCCTAATTGCTCCGCGCGCAGGTCAACCACCCATCTTTACAGATCCTTCGGGCTACAGAGCCTTTCTGAAAGGCGTTTCACATGGAGATCCGATTCCTGGAACGCACTGGGTATCGCATGACGCGACATCCGTTCGAACATCCGGCGGTCTTGTCTATCGATACGATGGAGACGGTCTGCTGGAATCGGTCAACTGGATTAGTTCTGACTACCCAGCGATCAAGTTGGAGCGCGCGATGGTGTTGGGAAAGTCGCGCGTCACTTCAATCGAACAGTGTACGAGTGTCGCCGTGTGTTCCACTCTTTACACAATGAGTTTTGACGTCGAAGGACGGATCGACGGGATCACGGATCTGGCGGGTCGCGAGGCACTGTATACCTACGAACCGGGATCTGATCGGTTCGTCTCTGTGCGTGACCCCCTAGACGTGAAAATGGGATGGCCTGGAACCGTTTATGAGTATGATTCGCAGAATCGGCTCTTGGCAAAGGTGAATTCTCACGACGAACGGGTCGAGTACGGCTATTTCGGTTCAACGAATGCGGCGGCTTCCGCTAAACGAATCGGTACTGGCAACCCGACGTGGAGCTTCGAGTACGAAGGTATGAAGGAAGATCGCGACAACGCGAAATCGGTTGCGATGGACCCGCTTGGCAATCGAACCGAGGTGAAGTTCGACATCGCATTGAGAGCCAAGGAACTGACGAACCCAGCGGGGGAAACCTGGACGTGGAATTGGGACGGAGCTGATCTCGAGTCTCATGTCTCGCCGTCCGGAATTGTCACCACATTTAATACGTCGGAAGATCGAAGTGTGTTCACACAGACCACAGCTTCGGGAAACATCATCACGACTACGTATGCGCCATCTCCTGCCGAGAATCGGCGCAATCCATATGGTCGCGCTGTGCTGCAAATCGAGGACAGCCTAGGTCTTCTCCAAAGCAGGGTGTACACGCCGCAAGGCATTCTTGAATCGATAACTTCAGGGTCCGGGGAGACAACGAACATTGTTTTTGATCCGATGGGCGCCCTGGTAACCACCAGTTCGGACGGCGTCGCAACTACGTTTTCGAATCGTGGGGCTCACGGCAATTATTTGACGGTGACTCGCGGCTCGAAGATCATCAATCACACATTCGACTTACTAGGAAACTTGTTGACAGTTGATGGACTGTTTGACGACGAACCCAGCCTACATAGCCTTTCGATCGGCCAGGGGGGGCTCATTTCGCGGTCCTACGATGCGGATCGAAACATTGAATCAATTACGCTCACGGACAGCGGCGGTGCAACCCAGAGTGAATTGCTCGTCGAATGGCGAGCTGACCATCGAGAGGACAAGATTATCAGACCGTATGGTGGAGATTCCGACTATGTCTACGATGATCTAGGCCGACTCTCCAAAGAGCGCACCTTCGTTAACGGTTCGTGGGTCGACACGACGTTCGAGTACGACTTGAACGGGCGTCGAACCGCAACGCTGAGGCCAAACGGGATGGCGAGTAGGCTTACATACCGAAATGCTGGTGAGGTCGCCTCTATCCGGCGCGAGCGCGATTGGACCGACCCGAACGAAGTCGATGCCGAAGTTCAGTTCGAGTTCCTGAACGGGCGACGGATAGCGACACGGGATCAATCTCACGCGATGATTCCCGAACAGTACTTTTACAACGCAGTTGGTGAGGTCGACGAGATTCACTTTCCTGGCGGTGAATGGATTGCGTACTCGTACGATTTGCGCGGTCGGTTGAAGACCAAAGAATATCGACGTCCTGATGATTCGCTCCTGCGTGACTTTGAGTACGAGTACGATCTCTCGAACCGGCGGACGGCAGTAATCGAGGACGGGGTCGAAATCCACAGTACCACGATCAGTAACGGCAGAGTGACTAGTGAGCACTACGGAAATGGTGTTGATGTCGTGTACAGCTACAACGCTGCAACCGGTGCCAAGAACGGGTTTGTTGCCACAAATGCTGGACTCCAAACTGTGGCGTCAATGACCGTGAACACGGCGACGTGCGGAATCCAACTTCCGGCGGGCAAATGCATTATCGAGCAGACTGATACCTTCCGCGGCGTCACTTCGACCTCTTATGCGAAGTACCAGACGGAAGACTCGGGTTCCGAGCGCTTGATCGCCAACTCCTATGGGGTGACAAGCCCGGTTGATGGCTTCTTTGACTATGACGAACTCAGCAACCTAAGAACGTCTCCTGCAGGTGATTTTATATACAATTCAGAGCGCAATCGGCTGTTGGAAATCGAGGATGGCGGCTCAATAGTAGTGGACTACACCTACGACGCGGCAGGCTATGTAGTCAACCGCGACGGAGTGTCGATCGTTTGGAACGGGATGGGACGCCTGCAGTCTTTAGGGAGTGATTTTTCCAAAGAATGGGATGCACTAGGGCGGCCTGTGTCCGCGACCATCTTAGGTCAAGTAACAAACTGGAAGTATGGGAGCGAGCTGACTGAAGATGACATGGGAGCCAACCAGCAACTCGACCTTGGATGGGCGGTTAGCGATTTGGATTCATCAACCCATGAGTATCGCCTATTCGACTTTCGCGGAAATTCAAAATTGACACTCGACGACTCGGGAGATGTACTCACTCACCGCCACTATTCGGGCTATGCGCAGGTTTCTGTGGATGGAGTCGCGTCGAGCAGCATTGGATTTGCAGGCGGGGCGCATGTTGGGGAACTTGTAGTAATGGGTGCACGAGTATACGACCCACTTGCAGGTCGATTTCTTTCGGGAGATCCAGTTCCGCAGGCGATTAATCAATATAGCTATACGCTGGGCAACCCAATCCGATTCTGGGATCCGGATGGATTACAACAAGTGCCGTCAAATTGGAAAATTGATTCCATCACCATCACAGAGACCACCGGAGTGAACCCGACCGTCTCTATTACGGGTACGGTAAACACCGAAATTTCCTTGAAGCCGCTCGGGATAGGCATTTCGATTGAGCCTGGGGCAAGCATAACCGTCACCTGGCAAGGCGATACCAAATCCGTTGCTAGGACATCGTCACCACCCGGACCGACGGTGCCCGCGGTTGAAGATGGGGCTCAAGCCGGTAAGGAAACTCTGCCAGAAGTGGTCGGGGAGGCTGACGGAGTGCCGTCAGCGGAAAATGCGACGAATCCTCCCGCGTTGGGATCGGAGCCCGGAGGGAATGGATCAACCGCTGCCGGCCGAGACGGTCCTGCAGGTCGCCAAAAGGGGCGCGGCAAGGGGCCGGAGGGAGGGGGGGACGACGATTCAGGCTGGTCTTTTATACCACCTCCGGTCCAGTTTTGTGGCCTCGGGTTTGAGGTAGTTCCGGCGCTGTCGATGTGGTTCATCGTTAGGGTTCGCAGGCGGAATAAACTACGGCGGAGAGAAACCTGCTGAATTCCGAAGTCCAAATGAGCTCTGCATACAGGCTCTCCGGGGATCGGTACTTTGTTGACGCGTTCTCTCGTGAACATGGAGGCACGGATTCCTCTCTTGACTTTCTTGCTGAGGAATTCGTGCTACCTGCTCGGCTGAATTTTCAACAGATCAATTCAATCTCGTATACCAAGATTCATTCCATCATCAAAGTTGATTCCTGGGCAGCCAACTTTCTACTCATAGGAATTGATCGCGCGATACCGGTGTTGATTCGTCGCGTGGATGTTGCCGACCCCGCATCAACTGGGAACATCGCCACTGAGCTCACTCGCCGCGTGTCCATCGGGCCCGGAGGCTCTGAAAGACTTGTGCTCATCAGGCGGCGGCAAGAGTTGTTTCGCCGGCTCATGCGACCCCCTTGGTTTGTGCTTTCCCTCGTTGGGTTGTTTGTGGCGCTTTTCGCGCAAACTAGTTCTGGATTGATGAGCAATCCGCCGTCGGACCCAATACACGCTGGAGTTTACATTGGGTCGCTTGTTGGGTCCGGAGAGTTGCATCGCCTAGTGACCGCTGGGTTCTTTCACTGGAGCGCGCAGCACCTCGCCCTCAACTCACTCGTACTCGTTGGTTCTGGTTGGATTGTGGAAGCGGCGCTCGGAGCGAGGAGAACCGCGCTGCTATTGCTCGTCACTAGCGTCTCAGGGTACGGGGCGATGTACGCATTGCCGGGATCCGAAGACCAGTTTTACATCGCGAAGGTCGTCGGAAGCTCTTCAGCAGTATGGGGACTGCTCTGGGCTGCAGCCTTTCTTTCCTTGCGCAATCGAAAAGACTTCCCGGTTGGGTTCCGTAGCCACTGCGTTCTTTGGTCGGTGATCGCATCTCAAGCATATTGGACGTTGTCGTCCGAAGCTGTTGTCGCTCACTTGGCCGGAGGCCTGTCGGGGCTCTTCGCTACTACTTGGTTGATGCGGGGCGGGCGCACTATTCCGCTTTTGATCGCGCCTCCGTCGCGTCTATTAGTCATTCTGGCAGCGATTGGAGTTGTGATCTCCTGTGGAGAGGCGATTCGTCGTGAATATCTCTCCGGCGACGAGAGATACCTGGCGCTAATTCATGAACGCCTGTCCGCTCCCCCTAGTATTGATAGAGAACGAAACAATTACGCTTGGTCGCTCGCCACCGCAGGTAATGCTTCAGAACAGTCATTGGATCTAGCGCTGGAAACAATGAAGGAGGTCGTAGGTCGTGATCCGAGTTTAAGTTACCGGGATACGCTCGCAACGCTTCTATATCGAGTGGGGGACTACCGAGAATCACTTCAGGTCATGAGGGAAGTTTGGCGCGAAGATCCAGATCGCTGGTCCGCGACGCAACTTGCACGGTTCTATGATGCAGCGCTCAACGGTCCGTCTGCGGAATCCGGCGAGGGGGTCGAAGAGGTTCCGTCGACATTCGCTCACAATGATGTTCGCCTTGAGATCTCGGTGTCGGGTAATGAAATTGATCTCGGCGTCCTATTCGATGAGACACGCTCAGAGCCCTCGAATATTCACGCTCTCATTTACACGGGCGATGAGCTACAGGGCTTCGTGGAGATTGACTTAGAAGCGGGTAGACCGGCTGCAACATGTCACTTTCATGAAAATGTATTTGCTGAGCAGGAGTTGAGTAAGGTGGTTGTTCGTCCTGTCTGGGAGGCCGAACAGGGAGATTCGGAGCGCTTGCCCTCAAACTCATGCGTGGTGCATTGGCTCCATCCGTCGGCCAAGTACATTCCGTGAACGCGTGTGGCGTGTCGTGTGCACCGAAAGCACCTCGAACATCAAATCGACTAACTATCGTGCCGCTCCTCGCTGTGTGTTTCATCGCTCGCGCCCGACGCGAGCGGCGGCGGGGACGCGTGCCGAGTAAAGGTGAGGGACTGAAAGGCTTGAGGTGAGTGGACGCTATTTTGTTTGTGCTGAGCGGTTCTTTGTCGATTCCCGATACAACGAACTCGGAATCACAGCGCCGTATCTTGAAATGGGTTCGACGTCACTCGAATCGCCTTCGCGCCTGAACGCCGAAAGGTCGACCCTAGTTCCATACGAGGAGATCCATTCCATCGTCCACGTCGAGTGGGGGCGGCTCGATTGCATGGTCGTGGGCGCGAATCGTAGATTTCCGCTGCTGATCCGGCGCAAGGATCTAGTGGGCGGGCCGCTGATCTCTCGTCTCGTCGCAGATTTGAAACAGCACGTTGCGAACTCGCCGGGCGGCTCGCAGCGACTCTCGGATATCGAGCGGCGTGAGCTGTTCTTACGTCGGCTTGTAAGGCCTCCCTGGCTCGTTCTTCTCTTCGTAGGAGTCCTGGGGCTGCTGCACTACCTAGTGGAGTCCAGAGTAGTGAGTCAGAACTCTCTGAGTGGCACGCACTACTTTGGTACGTTCGTTCCGGCGTTCATCGATGCTGGCCAAGTCTATCGACTCGTTACTGCGGGGTTTCTGCATACCAGCCTCTCGCACCTGGTGACGAACTCGGCGGCGCTGGTTCTATTTGGCTGGGTCGTGGAAGCGGCCCTCGGAGCAAAGCGGATTGCCTTGCTTTTGCTAGTCACCAGCGTAACTGGCTATTTGACGTGGTGGGTTTTGCTTGGCCCGTTCGACTTCAGCAACGGGTACGGAAGCTCCGCAGCGATGTGGGGTGTCTTTGGCGCTACGGCTGTGCTTGCGACTCTGCGGCGGACGGACTTTCCGGTCGGATTCCGGAGTGTCGTGCTGTTGTGGCTGATCATTGCACAGCAGGTCACCGCGAATTTGAACTCGCCGGCCGTCGTTCCGCACTTTGCAGGCGGCGTCTCGGGCGCCGTGATCGTAGCGTGGTGGACTCGCGGGCAGCGTCGGGCTCCGCTTTCGGATTCCCGATCCTTGGGGAAGTTGCTGTGTCTCGCAGCAATATCGGTTGTTCTTGCGTTCGGGATGGCGGTTCATAGCGAATTCGTAAACGGTCAAGAAGATGTCATAGACCTCATGTACGAACGTCTAGGGGATCCCGAGACGCCGGATCATGAGCTCAACGAAACTTCGAGAACGTTGGCTGTCATGGACCCCGTTTCGAAGGAAGTGCTTAATCGCGCTGTCGATCGAATGGCAGCTCTGATTGATCGCGATCCCGTTCCGGCATATCGAGATACGCTGGCGACTCTTCGGTATCGGTTGGGCGATACACGGCAAGCCGTGGAGATCATGAGGGAACTGTGGCGAGACGATCCGACACCGTGGTACGCAACTCAGCTTGCCCGCTTTTATGCGGCCGACCTTGGTGATCGGTCTACGAGGCCCGAAGTGAATCGGGGAAAGGCGAAGCATGGCTTAGAACAGGTTGATGTTCAGCTCATCGGTCCCACTGGGCGATACGGGCCGAGCCTTCTAGTCGCGCTCGGAGATCTGAGCGAGCGCACCACCGCAATTCACGCATTGATCTTCGAAGGGAAGGAGCTTCGCGGGTTTGCGGAAGCGACCGTACCTCCAGTGGGGACGGGAGTGACATGCGAGTTTATTGCTGGATCCTCCATTGAGCTGAACTTCAACGAGATTTCAGTTCAACCCGTATGGTTTCAAGAGATTGATGCGATTGGGCTTCCGAATGAAGCTTCATGTGGGCTTCATTGGGTTCTGGATGGTGTGATGGATATTCCATAGTGAGTTGTGCACGTCTAGAACGCTTCTCCATACTTCGAGTCCAGCGGGAATTAGAGTCGGTACAGCCTGAAGCAAGTCAAACGGATACCTAAGGATTTCCTCGGCAACGGTAAGACGAGTCGGAATTGCCTCGATGCGCTGTGCCGACCTGCCTGGGTAGTTTTGGACCAGTTTGATCTTTAAGGAGATCGCGAGTGAGCCGCTTGCTCGAGGCAAGGGTGTTGCTCGAAGAGCACCGCATCGAGCACGATGAGGTTCGCCCCCATAGCGCGTTCGGTTACGAGACGCCGAGCGTGTAATTCGAGGGTTGGATCGCGAGCAAGAAGAACCGGATCGTCGAAGCGATCCATCTCCCCGGACTCTCATAGAACTGGATCGAAGATCGGGGGAGGGTCACGTTGGTTTGCGAGTCGCGGCTGCAATCGCAAGCAGCACAATCGACGCTCCTAGCGCGAGCCCCGATCCCTCCAATTCCGCGAACGACTGTGCTTCAGATATTGACCGGCCACGTACAACATATGCGTCGCCAAACCGGGAGAGATTCCAAGCGGCATGAGTCGCAGCCGAAAACGCGATATGCCCAAAGCGAACGAATAGAATGTTCGTGGCCAAGCCGAACACAAACAGAGTCGCGATCGCTGTGGTTGTTGTCACCAAGTCGAACGTGAACCAAAAGAACAACGGGTGGATTCCAGCAAAGACCGCGGCGAACCCGACGACCATGAAGTTCGGCGTCGGAACAGCAGCAACCAAGGCGCCAAGCAGGAGGCCACGCAGAACGATTTCTTGGTGAAGTACCTGGCTCAGGCTGAATGCCGAGTGCTGGCCAATGATGTCGAGCTCGCGTCCGAGCGCGATCTGATTGACCAAGAGAGCGGCCACTGCCAAGCCCACACCGAAGGTCGCAGCAGCGAGCATTAGATGCCGCG
>Ga0115003_10004183_pt1 | contig 11186 bp, 10 predicted proteins | sample ArcticOcean_MG_C_7_FD_88736 | JGI IMG/M metagenome (GOLD analysis project Ga0115003, IMG submission 88736) | Marine microbial communities from western Arctic Ocean - ArcticOcean_MG_CB11_88 | ecosystem: Environmental > Aquatic > Marine > Oceanic | place: Arctic Ocean: Canada Basin | collected... | reverse complement strand
GAGGTCTATTTTGAAAAGAGGGTCGAGTCTTGCCGAGCGGCGGTGCAGGCTAGCAGGGATCGTTTGGCTGCCTTGGATAGAGAGATAGCAGCTTACGAGTCTAGCGACTCCCTCGACGGTGACCTCGACCAGTGGTTGTCGGCTGAGCCATGTTCGTCGGACGACAGCGACGGCGATGTCAGTCCGACAGAGAAGAAGAGGAAGCGGTTCGTCGATGTGGTCGATGAGATGGATTTGTCGGAAGAGACGGACGATTGGTCCGATTGGGTCGAGCCAGACGAACCGACCGGCTTGTCATTGGAAGAGTACGCTCGTCACGGCGACTTTTGTAGTGCGTTTTGCGAGGGTGTGTGTCGCGGAGCTTGTGGGGTAGATCGTTGCCGACGCAGCGGGGTAACTCGGGTCCGTTAGAATATTTGACACTGCGTTACATTTTACTAACCCTTACAGGACGAGAAATTGGAAGAGCAAGAGAAGATGGTTACAGATGACAAGGTTTTGCTTCTCACCATCAATTCGAACACGCAGGTGTGCGACCAGCCCTCCAGATGCGTCGGATGCTTGGAGGAGGAAGCGACCAACGTCGTGACTCTGTACCCATTCCTCAACGCTTTATACCGCAATTCCAAACGAAAAGTTCAAACCGACTCTGTTAGTCTACGGTGTCATGCATGCGGACATCGTCGGTATTCCTATCGTCGTCATCCCTTTCGTCGTCATGCTCTTCGCCGTTGTATTCGCCGTTGGTACTGTAGTCATGTAGGCCATCTACAAGTTGATTTACAACGGGTATTGGGCAATCCCACAGGTGCTCTGCATCCTCGGGAGAAATGCGTGGGGCCTTGTGTGCAGGCAGGAAGACACGTGTTATAGTGTTTTGGAATGTCGGCGCGTTTACAGTTTCCACGCGTTCGATGCAATGTATGTAGATGTTGTTGCGCATCATCGTGGACCATAGTGTAAGAGTAGTTCTGGCATTGAGCATGATTTCAGTATCTCTACAGTACTCTGTGAACATGCTCCATACAACCTCATATATGTCGTCGTCGCCTGCGCTTCCCATCACATCGCTCAAATTCATGTGGAGTGCGAATGTCAGGAACATACCTGCAAGTCCATGCGCGTGCCAAAGTTTCTCGAGAGGTGTAGCCCCACCAGTTTCGACCTTGTTTCGGATGGAACGACACCCAATTTGAAGAGTCACCTTGTAGAACAGACCGTTGGAACTTACAACGACGGCATCAAGAGAATACCTGTCTTCTGAGCGTTCGTATATAGAATGTGGAATAATGTTGAGTGTACCCATCACTGTACAAACATGCTCGCTCGTTCCATTCGAAACGAGCCTGTGGACATCCAGCGGTTCGCTGATTTGGAATTGTCCACGTCTATTTATCTTAATACTGGGGTGTTTCTGCTCAACAAATTCATATTGATGATTGGTTGGCATGGTTGTAGCGAGGCACCAAGGTTATGGCATTCTCAACGCACTACGCGTCGATGCAAGTGTATAAATTAGCGTAAAAACCACCCCCGCGGCTACGGCGCGCGCGGTGCGATGGTTGATCAAAGAGGGGACTTTATCGCATGTATCTAATTGATCTCATGTACGGGGTATGCTTGCACTAGGTTGCTTAGGAGCAGGGTTTGGATATTCTTCTTGCGAGCGGTTGTCTCCATATGTTTCATCCACGTGTGCATTTGCACCATGTCGTGGCGCTTGATGCCAAACCCCATCCGTGTAATCGGTGGGCTGTCTCGTAGATGTGAGTTAATTTCTGGTGGCATGAATGCGTAGAACCGTGGATGGTGGAACATGCCAAAGTATTGCGCGAGCACGTGATCGACGCTGAGCCACCCCTGTTTCGGTACGTAGCCCTTATCAACCCCTCTTGGGTGTGAAATAAAGTAGGCCTCCAGACCATACCACCCGCGTGCGTATTGACTCTCAGTCATGTTCTTAAACTTTTGCTTGACATGATCTCGCACCTGACCCGTCGTCATCTCGCCCTGATAATTCGCCAGCTCCGGGATTCTACCACAAAATATGACAGGTGCCTCCACAGACAGCTTCCCTTCTTCCGACTTGCGCTCGATAAACTTTTGAGCGCGCTCTGTGACGTCACGCACTCTCTTGTTGATCAACTCAGGGATGTCGTCCAACACCCTCGCCATGTTCAAACACGACTCTGACAAATCCACAGTGTCGACTTTGCAGACTTTGATGCGCGGCAAAGTCGACACCACCGACTTGCGCTTTCGACCACTCTCTTTGTCAAGCTGTTGCAAACAAACACGCTTAAAATTGATCAACTTTTGTATTGGATGGTTCGCCGCCCACCCATGCCCCTTGTCTAAGCAAGCAGGGTCGTTTTGGCGCCAAGGTAGCCACTGCTCGGCCTTGAGACGCAAGTTTTCCAGATCATCGGATGGTTTTACGGTCACACCGTGGTGAAAAACCTCACCTGGCTTCGATCTGTGCGTGATCCCAGTTCCATGGATAAGTCTGTTGATTACACGAAGGCAATCCTTGCGGTTCTTATCCTTCACGTCTGTTTGCAAGTACAAATCGATTTCATCTAAAGAAAAAGCTTCGGGTAAACTTGATGGAAACGCATCGTCGTCGCTGTCCATCTATCACATGCACGTAAAGCTGCGCACCAAGCTGCCCCTATCGCACACCAAACCTAGCGCAACTTACGACACACGAGAGGTATATTTTAGGGTACGCAGATCCTCCACGGCCGCGTGCATAAAATCGTGATTGAAGACGCAGATTTTGGCATGTTAATAAACTATACGTTACAAAAAGAGTCGAATGTCACCATGCTTATTGATTCACCCGAATTAATGCACACACTGCCCACTACCCAACGAGAAAACTACCATCACATCCACCCTTATCAACAAGAGTTGAGTGCCACATGGGAGTTCATTTCGAATGCTGTTGTTGGTGGCCAACCATAGATTTTGAGAGAGTCAAGGTGGTGTAGCGCCTTCTTACCCGGCTGTGGTGGTGCTTCGCCGTGTTATCAACCTTCTTAGGGGCAAAGCGGAGCGTTAGTAGTTGGTCACCTGGCTCGAAAGTTCACCCGCAATCAGGTCGAGGGATGCATCCGGAATGTGTCGCTCCGGGGCGTCGTAATCGTAAATATCGTAATCATCGCTGTTAGTGCTGTCATTGTACTCTTCATCCATATCACCGCGTGCGTTCGACCCCAGTGACCTGTAGGCCGGTGCTCGACGTCGTAAGCTACTCGCCACAACAGAAGCTTCACCGCGCGGGTGCCTACTTGGATTTGCATAGGGCGTATGTCGATGAATACTTCGGAGTGTGGTAGTTGTGCGGTGCACGGCATTGTTGATCATCATACTACGATGTGCCACACTCGGTACATTTGGCGTGTTTTGTGCAATTACATTGGCTGTATTAGCCAAATTCACGAGTCTTCCAATCGCCACATCCACACCGTCGGTTCCCACGGATTGGATTGCGGCTTCAATCTGACGGTTTGCTTCGATGAGCTGTCGGTGAGCTTCTATCTCCGGTGGTAACACCCCACTTGCTTGGTCCCCAGTCGTGAGGGTAACCGACGTCTCGCCCTCAAAGTAGGGTCCGTGGCGCCACTTGAATGTGAGTGTCCTGTCATTACCATTCGGTTCGATGGTGCGTAATTGCTCATAGCTGAGATCAATTGCTAGTGAAATGGTTTCGCCGACACGCGAACTCCCTTTTTTCGAACCTAGCAGTTGGTTGGATCCATCAAAACACTCAATGTCGCAATTGCGTAGCAACTGGTCGAACCCAGCTTCGATCTCTTCGTAGGCTGCATGGAGTGCCTTTGCATTTGGTGCATAGAAGAATTTACCACCTTTCGTAATATCTTCCATAAATTTTCGCTCTGGTTGTGCACCAAGTGCAATTGCGCCTATGTTGATTGGAGCGTGCATACCTGAATAAAGGTTGGTGTGAATTACTTTACCATCGGTAATTCCTAAATTTGGGATGCCGTCTGTAAGCAGAACAATGTAGCCATGAGAGCCGGCAACCTTTGCCACTTGATTGACTGTATGAGTCATACCACTTAAAAGTGCGGCACTGATATTGGTACCAGCACCCCCATCCGTGTCGAGTGCGTCGATTTTGGCGTTCAGAGACAGCAACGTCTCTTCGGTGATAGCCGTATATTCGGATGTAATATCCAGTGTCATGCAATGGAATGCGCTGATTTTAACAGCAACATTCTGTCCTTTCATGTGTGTTAGCATCGTCTTAACTGCCTTCTTTGCGTGGTCTAGATTACCTTCTGAATCCATCGAGTAAGACAGGTCGACGATTACATTCACAAAGAGTTTCGTGAGTGGCGGCAGTTCTCTTACATCGGGCGTATTGTTGCTTCCTTCCACGGTCTCCAATGAACATATCACTGTGTAATTGAAGTCACCAGGGTCACTTGTTGGGATTTGTGTATGTGACTGGATGGTAGTTCCTTTTAGAAAGGTCATTGTGGTATAGGGCTGCTGTCATTATAATATCGCGCTAACATCATGCTAGCGTACAATTCTACTACCTAGTACACACTCACCAAAACACCCCCGCGGCTACGGCGCGCGCACCAGCTCCTTGCTATCCATTCCAGCAGATGAAGCGTCGTTGGAATGTCATTCAGAGCGAAGACGAGGGTGATGATGATCAGCCTGACTGTGGTTTGCGACGAAAAAGTATTCTCGACACAAAGAGTGAAGGGGAAGACGAAAGCGAAGGGGGAGACGAAAGCGAAGGGGGAGACGAAAGCGAAGGGGGGGGCGAAAGCGAAGGGGGAGACGAAAGCGAAGGGGGGGGCGAAAGTGAGGACGAAGAGATAGGATTTCGAGCATATCCTGTGTTGCAAATAGCGGCCGCGGCGGTGCAAAATGTGAAAGTCGACTTCGGTACAAAAGACGGCATCTTCGCGCGCCAAACGTACGAGGCGCTGATCAGTTCATTGCGATATTTACAACCATCAGGGGCATCGTCGACATGGAAGCATGCCTTTTTGTGTGTACTTCGACATAGTCATTCGTTTCGTGTGCGTGAAATCACCAAAGAACAAAAAGTGGCTTCTCGTGGTTCACAGCCAGAGCGATGCATATTGTGTGGTCGCGATGAAGTGCATTCACCATACCTAGTAGAACTTGCGGGAAATCCAGTGGAGAGTTTACCTAAAGACTTCAGTGGGTACGACGCACGTGCATTTTCTGACGTGACGCGACTCCTCGATATTTATGGTGCGTACACACGTGGGCATCAACGAGTGAAGGAGCGCAACTGGATGCGCGAGGTGTTACGGCGTCGAACGTTACCTGTCGAATATCTGGGTGGGTTTTCTGTTGGAGAAGGTTGTCTACGACGTTTGAAACTCGCATTTGTTGCGCAAAACTTCATGCTTCTCACCATCGACGCGATGGCAAGAGAGATTGGTGCTTGTCTTGAGGCACCTGAGATATCAAAGGAGGCTATGCGGACGTACCTTTCGACCATGCAATATCTAGAACGGGCTAACACACAGACGCATGGCGACGTCCCCGAACCAATACTCGACGACGAGTACTGGCAGTGTCTCGACTCGGCGATTGACGCCATTGCCGGTGAGCATTCGATGCGCATGCGAGGTGAGCGGGGGAGAAGTTTGTTGGGGCAAAGTAAGGTAGGAATATGATAACCTGGTTTTTGGTGTTCAAGTGGAAGGCGGTTCCAATGCAGTCGGTCTGTCAGGTGCATACGACGCGAGTGGTAGGCGGCGCCGTGAAGGAAGAGGATGGCCGTGACGCACTGCATGGATTGCGGTTTTGTTTTTAATTGTGTCCATTTACAACTCTACTTAACTATTCGGGATGTTTTTTGGGTAAAATGGTATCTAATTTCGTCGGTCTGTTCATACGCCTCCCGTGTTAGCGCCAGATCTTTCGCTTCGGTGGTAGACACCATGAACGCGCTTGCGTCGTAGGGTGGATTGAACGTCACCCACCCTTGCTCCATTCCGTTTATGTACATGTAAATTCGAAACTTCTTGACATATTGACCATCGTATTTGGCAATCATCCAACATTGCAATACGCCCCAATCGTTATCTTTAATATCGAAAAACGAGCCCTGCTCAGACTGACCAGACTTGGTCGAGGGCTTCATCATCATTTGTTCCATATTCTGTTTTACCGCGCCGTAAAGCTCTTGCCATGGCCGTCCAAGCATTTTGATTTCGTATTCGAGGCGTGTGGGTTCGGGTATGCGTTCGTCGCGGAGGATTTCAGTCATGGTTTTTAAACACGGTGAGGTGTTAGAGTAGGTCTCGTAATCGTGGTCATTGCGCATATTGGGTTGCTTCGGATACATTGGTTGCTCTGACGTGGCATTTTTAAAACCCGGAAAGTCGATAGGGGTGCCAGTAACTGCACCGACGGCGTCAACCGTCGTACTATTCGTAACTCCAGTGTTGGTGTGCGGGTTTCGAATCGACATGATTCTACAGCTTGTTCGAATACTAGTTCGAATGAGAGTCTTTTTATTCACACATACAGTGTTGCGACACACATGTACGCACCAGTAGCACCATCGGTGAGATGACCGAGGCTGCGGTCGAGTGGATAGCGACGATACGTGCCTGCTTTGGCTATCTTCTGTAGCGACGAGAGCGTCCGCTCGAAGCTCGTGTTATTTCCCATCAGAACTCGAGGTGGTATGAGAAACTTAATAGCAGTCATTTCCGGTGATGAATCGGGTAACTTTTCGACCACCGACGCAAAGATATCAAGTCGCTCGAGGTTACGGCGCACGATGTCCGTTTGGGTGCTATTGAGTGGCCGTTCCGCCCGTGGTGCCATTCGATGATGTTGAAATTCTTCGAATATTCGTTCAAGGAGCGCATGGTTCTCTTCGTTTTCGTACCCGAGTGGGGTGAGCGCATACGCCCCTTGCGCGAGTTGCACGGGGGTTGTCCCAGATGCGATGCGCTTCTTCGGTGAAGCGCCGGACGACGTGAGTGGGTACTGAAGAAACACGAATTGTGAAGTGTGTCGTTTCGAATCGACTTGAATCGGTGCCATAAAGTTGACCTCGATCCATTTGATGTAAAACTCGTGCGTGTGCGTTTTCGCACTCGTTGTCAGATCCACGTAACTCGAAGCTAGAGTCGTCCCAATCTCTTTCAACTTGCGCTTCTGTGCGAGGAGCTGTAACGCCGCCGCATCTCGCCCTTCACGGGTTTGGTGGTACATTCGTGCATCTGATAGAATTGTCCCTTCCCCGACAAAGGGCTCCGCGGTGTTGAAGAGCTTTACAGCTTCTTCGAGCTCCATTCCACCAATCAGATGGCGCTTTCTGTCTGGATAGAAGTGGTCAAAATACGATTCGAGGAGTGTCTCCGCCGAGGTACCAACGCTTTCCATTTCCTTGGCTCGCTCCAAACCCTCGAGAATCTGTACGATTGGTAGGAACAGCACTGTGGCGTGGCCAGCAAGTTTGGGTTTGGCGTCCAACTCACCGCCACTGCCTGCAGATGCGAGTGTCACCGCCAGTCCCGCTTCGTAATGGAAGAGCGCGTTGCAACAAAAGGCTTCGGCAGGACCCCTCGAGCTCGAGTTTGAACCCATGGTGCCAGCACCCTGTGCTCCAACGTGGATTTGGTTACAAATCCACATGCCAAACATGGCCGAATCGTCACAATCGCCGCATGCCTGTACAGACCGCGGCGAATTCTCGTTCCACGCCTCGGCATTGACAAACTCGACCCCCTGGGGTGTAATCCGTTCGTGCCCGTCATACGCATAGCTCGTTTGCGCGTACATGAGCGTGGCAATTGTGTTGACTGCAACGTGCGCTGCATCGTTGTCGACTTTCTTCATCGGCGACGAAAACGTCGAATAGAGAGTGTTCACCTTCGCGTCGTTGCCAACCACAATTCGGACCGCCGCATCGAGCCACGATTCGAGCCCTTCACGTGTAAGACCCGTGGTGTTACGTAACACGTGACGTAGTGGCATGTAACCAAGCGGTGTGTATGTTACGGGTTTCGAAAGACCCTCGGTCTCTTCTAACCATAATCGCATCCTTCGTTGAGACGCCTCCTTGTCATATGCGACCATCAAGGGTTGCACTTCCATATAATCTACTCCCGAATCGTATTCTTGCACTCGGATTGCGACCCCATCCATCTCGATGTGCAGATTTGTCAACGCCACCGTACCATATGGTGATAGCCATGTCCGATAGACCAGCGGCATGATCAGTTGACGCTTTGCAAGCCCATCGATCAGCCGTTCGACAGACTCACCAGTCACCTTCTCCCCGATTGTAATCATCGAATCCACAATTACCGGTGAGGTGATGACACGTACCGACGCCGTCGATGGCACATGCAGGATGTTATCACGCATGAACATATGCGCCGACTTGCCATTGGAGTCGCGATTCGAGGTACCATTTTTGTCATTTGGTGTATCGTCTATGGTGAGCTCAATTGAGAACTCACCATTTTGTAAGATGGTGCTATATGGTGCCCCACTTATGGACAACTCCGTCCGGCCATCGCTCGTCAATGCATTGAGGGGACCGCCGTATTGCAAGAATGCCACATCATAATCAGGTAAAACCACTTCCGAACTCCCTCGCAGGTAGACGCGACCTTTTGGGCTTGATGTAGCCATTGACAATACCGGTGACAGCGCGGATGGGACCGGCTCACCCAAGAGATCTGCGATTACCGACATTAGCGTCTACGACCCTTCCACGACCCCTTGTTATAATACGGTTTCAGGACATCAGCTTATATTATCTAACACCGTATCTTTTATTGACCCACGAAGCATCTTTGTATAACTCTTTGCACGCTAAGTACTGATGAAGGCCAGATGTGCCGCACATCACGTGTAAGGATGCGTCCATGCTTACAGATTGAATGCCCAAACGGTGGTCGACGCGACGAATGTGACGAGTGTGGCTCATGTGAGCAATGCGATCATACGTGCAGCATTTGCCTCGATACGATCAAAAACGACGACGTCTTAGGGAGCACAATCACTTCATGCGGACACCGCTTCCACAGTGCCTGTCTGGAACGACACAAGAATCAGGCTATTTTAGATTCGCAGCATGATGGCACCGATTTGATCGTATCAATGAACCATCATGGGTTTCACTGTCCTAACTGTCGAGAGAAACTCGGACATACCGTCGAAAGCCCCTACGGGCTCTGGTACGAACGCTCCTCTTCCGAAGTCGCACGTACGGCTCTACTCTCCATGTACACCAAACTCCTCTCCATGGACACTCAAACGTACAAATCATGTGGGCAGGAATACAAGCTGGTCTTTGTGCAACGTTGTGAAGATCGAGCGAGACGGTCGCCCGAGTTTGATGAAATCCTCCGAGAGCAACAAGAGGCTCAACGAAGTTTTGCAACAGTCGATCGCAAGGAAGGAGCCGCATCGTGGCACGCATACGCCCGACTCTCACGTACCACCTCGCGGATACTTACATTCTACCTTAAATGTGGCGAGCTTGATAAGGGATACATTATACCACTCGTCGATGCGTGGTTAAGTGAACACGGTTTAAAGCACCCCCTACTGTAATGAGATTGGGTTGTGTGAAGCGCATATGTCATCCGCAATCTGTTGTGTTAGCTCGTTTAAAATGATAGCATCAGGATCCTCATGCTCAGAGACCAGCATCTCGAGACGTCGCAAATCCGATCGTTGGAGGGTGCCCATGTTTTCTTGGAAGAAATCTTCAACGTCGACCGTATGTATCATGTAATTCATCAGATGGATCCCACGAACCGACTGCCAGTTCTTGTTTCGCGCATCTTGGAAGAAATCACGTAACGCGTCTGTAAATTCAAAAGGGTCGACCGCGTCGTTTATTGGCAACGACGGTCCTTTTTTTGTCATTGGGTACATAATTGCTAGCTCTGTCGGTTTGATCGGTGTACAATACTTTGTAGTTCGTCTGTTGAATGTCGCCTCTAATAAAAAGCTGTTCTCGCGCGCTGCGCTCAACAGGGCGACACGCAATCGATCACGATCTGTACCCAGTGGAATCGCGTCGCGCAACCTTTGTAAAATTGACGCGACGGTCGGCGTCTCGATTTGCATCAAACTTAGCTTCTGCATCTCGTTGCGATTTTTTTGACTAACTCTTAGCGAACTGCCAGCATGTTAAAACGGCCGTTAGATCAGTGGCTCGGCACTCCAGACGACGAGACAAATGACGCGGCGGAGGACGATGAACAGTCGAACAACGACGTGATTGAAACAATTGAGCAAGCGTACGAACGAGTGCGCACAAGGGTAATTCCAAAGGGTGCCACTAGCTTTACCGAAAACGGTATTCGCGATTCGACACGACAAAACTCAGGGTCTTTGTCATTGAATGGCAGTCGACGCATGATATACACACTCTTACCAGCGGAACCACGACGGCGTCTCTTCTTCGAAATGGCATCGAGTGAGGCAGGACTCTTACGTCTGCGCACTTGTTTCGGGGCCCCTCCCTACGCGTTTCTCCATCCCTCGGATATCCATGCCCTCAACGCCGGTGCCATCGGGATTCGCCGTACACACCTCGCGTACGAGTACGGCTCGCCAATCCCACCCTATGGTCAAGTCGGACACGTCTTGACAGACCAGCACGGCAACAGCTACAGCATCGTCCCACGACCACGAGAGTCGACCGACGCCGCACCACTTCCGCTTGTCCTTGCGCTCAACCAAGGTGTCATGTCGCATTTTACATTACAGATTGCGTTGAAAAAAGGCGAATTTGTCCCCGACCCGCGACGTGATCTCGAGTTGCATGAGACACCCTACCATTGGCGAGTGCGAGGTCGGCCCCCACGAGCGGTTCTTCGCGTGAAAATCCTCGCCATACACACCTCTGGTGCACGACGTCGCACCGCCGTCCTCACCACACGCCTTCTTTCCGCGTCTACCGACGACACGTACGGTGGGAACACCCGCAAACAGCCCAAGCCATCCGACAAATCCGAGCATGCTGACAAACGCTCCGACTCGACCGACAACAACGCCACCGACAAGCCCGAACGAGGACCGACGCTCGTCGACGACGTGCCACCCATGCCCGATTTTGTGCAAGTCAGCTAACGCGGAATGTGTTGCAAGCCGGGGACCGATGGGGTGGACGAGGGAGG
>Ga0115003_10004179_pt1 | contig 11195 bp, 13 predicted proteins | sample ArcticOcean_MG_C_7_FD_88736 | JGI IMG/M metagenome (GOLD analysis project Ga0115003, IMG submission 88736) | Marine microbial communities from western Arctic Ocean - ArcticOcean_MG_CB11_88 | ecosystem: Environmental > Aquatic > Marine > Oceanic | place: Arctic Ocean: Canada Basin | collected... | reverse complement strand
GGTAAAAACACCTCCTTGAAAAAGTAAGGCCATTTTGTCTTTATGTTCATTTTTACTTAATAAATGAACATCAAATCGGTCAACGCTATCTTTAGGTTTGTAACCAAGTTGATAGGCACGTGAATTATTCCACCATGATTTTTTATTTTTTGATGCTCCATAAACAATTTCATGATGAATAGCTTTATGCTTAATCCCAATGTCAACTAGCTGGGCAAGATCAGCATAACTAATCCAAGTTGATATGTGTCTTCTATCTTCTGGAACTCTCAGACATGATCCAATTCTAATACACATAGATTTAATGCCAAATTTATCAGCGTAAAATCGAGATAATTCTTCACCAAAAGCTTTACTTAAACCATAGTGACTATCCGGTCTTTGGTTTGAAAAATGATTTAATTTTGTTGTTCTTCTGTGAAAACCAATAGCATGGTTTGAGCTTGCAAAAATTATCCTTTTTACCCCGTTTATTCTTGCTGCTTCAAAAAGATTATAGGTACCTATAATGTTATTTTGTAAAATATTGGGCTGGGTATCTTCAATGGGTATTGCACCGAAATGAACAATAGCATAAACTTTCTTTGTCATCTTTACAATTGCTTTTAGATTTTTAAGGTTAGCTAAAATAAATTGTTGATTTTTTTCTATATTTTTTTTTTTTAAATCTGTACCTATGAGGTTTTTGTAGCCAAGGTCTGCTAAAAACCTAAAAAGCATTCCACCTAAATGACCCGAGGCTCCTGTAACTAAAACTTTTTTATTCATATTTTTATTTAAATTTTGCCCCTTTGACACTTAAACTGGCCATATAAAAAGAAGTGCTAGCTGTAATAAACAATGTTTTTCCATCAACACCTCCAAAATCAATATTTGATACACGTTCTGGAATTTTAATATATCCAATTTGTTCTCCGGATGAAGTATAACAAGCAACACCATCACCGCAACTAGTCCAAAGATTGTTTTCTGAATCAAATCTGAATCCATCCATAACATAGTCAGAATCAGTTTTTACAAACTCTATAGAGTTAGATACTCTTAAATTTTTATCAATATCGTATCTTCTAATGTATTTAGTATCACCCGTATTTGAAATAAATAATTGAGATTCATCAAGCGAAAAAGCGATACCGTTAGGTCGTTCCATGTCTGTTACTAAAGCTTCTAATGATTTTACTTTTGGATCATATTTAAAAACATAACATCCGTCGTACATCATCTTGCCTGGAAACCCTTCTACACGCTTAGGGTTGATAATTCCGAAAGGAGGATCTGTAAAAAAGATTGTTCCGTTGGAGTGAACACATACATCATTTGGTGAATTTAATCTTTTATCCTTATACTCATCCGCGATTAAAGTAATGACATTATTTTGATCAGTTGTTGTAACTCTTCTGGCTCCATGTTCGCACGTTACAAGATTGCCCTTATTATCCATTGTGTTACCGTTTGAAAAATTTGAAGGTGATCTAAAAATTTCAACTTTTTTAAAGTCAAAACTTAACATTCTATTGTTTGGAATGTCACTCCAGATCACTTTATCTAATTTTTTTAAATAACAAGGTCCTTCCGTCCAAACACTACCTGTATGAATTTTTTTGAGATTGAGGTTTTTAGTATACTCGTCAAATTTACTTTTGTTCATTTTACTATTACTAACACTCGTATCATTTAAAAAAAAGAGGTTATCTTTTTTGTCTATTATTATTTAATTTTTAAACTTTCAGTTCTTAGTTGGCCGCATGCTCCTAAAATATCTTGACCACGAGATCTTCTGATGGTTGCAATATATCCAGCATCTTGGATGATTTTACCAAATTTTTCCATTTCTTCTCTTTCGGTAGGCAAATATTGAACACCTGGCCAAGGATTAAATTCTATAAGATTAACTTTGCAAGGAAATTGAGCCATTATTTTTACGAGTTGTTTTGCGCATTCCACGCTGTCATTTATGCCTTTAAGCATAACATACTCTAAAGTTATTTTTTCTTTAACGACGGAGCTATAATATTTGCATTGCTCGATAAGATTTTTAATTTTAAATTTTTTATTAATAGGCATGATCATTTCTCTTACATCGTCGGTTGGTGCATGCAGAGATAAAGCTAAATACGTACCTATTTCTTTAGCGGCATCAGGAATTTTGTTTGCAATACCTGCTGTCGATATAGTTATTTTTTTTGGACCGTAGTTTAATCCCTCTTTGTTTTTTAAAATTTCAACTGCATTTTTTACATTTTCAAAATTATAGAAAGGTTCTCCCATTCCCATTAAAACTATATTAGTTATTTTTTTTTGCTCATCCCAATCGTTAATTTGCTCTTTTGCAATCATGACTTGGTTAATAATTTCTGCAAAACTTAAATTTTTGACTAAACGTTGTGTGCCTGTATGACAAAATCTGCAATTTAAAGTACAACCCACCTGAGATGATATACAAAGAGTGGCTCTAGTTTTTTCTGGAATGTAAACACACTCTACTTCATTTCCATCAAAAAGTTTAATTAGCCACTTTATAGTTCCGTCACTTGAAGTTTGTGTTTTTTCAATTTTTGGTTTTTGTAAGCTGACTAAATCATTTAGTTTGTTTCTAAGCTCTAAAGGAAATGTAGTTAAGTTATTGATTTTAAAAGAACCTTTCTTATAAACAGATTGCCAGATCTGTTTACTACGCATTGAGACTTTTTTTTCTTCAACTTCTAAGTTTTTATTTAAAAAAAGTTTTAAGCTTTCAAAGCTAAAATCAAAAAAATTTTTTGAACTCATATAATAAGTTAAATATAGAATATTATGTTGATTGTGTATACTTTGTGCATTTGATAGACAATTCAATGTTTTTGCAAATAAAAAAAATACCCAGGTTATCCTGGAGTTCGAAAACACCAGGAAATCTCAAACCGTCTTTTAAAACTCTATTTTTATTATGCTTTGGTCTAGTATTGTTTGGTTTAGGTGAGGGTCTGTTAATTATTTCAACTATTGGTGCTTCACCTTGGAACGTATTCCATCATGGGCTTTTTTTAAATTTAGGATTATCAGTTGGAACATGGGCATTTCTAGTGAGCTTAGGAGTTTTATTACTATGGCTTTTTTTTGAAGAGAGAATAGGTATGGGCACAATATTAAATCTTGTGATTATCGCCATTGTGATTGATGTGACTATCTATTTTTTTCATCCACCAGAACTCTGGATTAACCAATTTTTAATATGTATTATTTCAGTTCTTATGGTTGGTCTAGGAAGTGGAATATATTTAATTGCACGGTTAGGTCCAGGGCCTAGAGATGGATTGATGACTGGTTTACAGAAGAAAACAGATTTTCCTATTTTTGTAATAAGAGGGGCTATTGAAATTGTTGTAGTATTATGCGGTTGGTCATTAGGAGGGGCTATAGGTTTAGGTACCCTACTTTATGCATTAGGAATAGGTCCTTCAGTTGCTTTAGGACTATATCTTGTCCAAAAAATAGATAGATAAATAAAAATTTTAATTATTTAATTTTTTATATACAATCTTTTTTGTTTAATATTTCTCCAATCAGTAATAATCTATTTTTTAAATGGATAAGCAAAAATTAAGAGACCAGCGAGTGCTTAGTCAACTAAATTTAGAAAAATTACCATTTAAGGTAGATGCCAAAAATTTCAAAAACTTAGGTCAATCAATATCATTATTGTTTCGTATGTTTTACAACAATCAGATTAAAAGTGAAGAATTAAGATGGTGTTTTTCAACTGTAAAAAAATTAAAAATTTTTCTTGAAATTTTTAATGCGAATGAAGAAGGTAGAGAGATTTATAAAGAAGAAATTGCAAAAAAAGTTTCTGAGTATTCTTACAAGACAATATCTAAAATTATTGACGACGGAAATAAAAAAGGAATCTATGTATTGCTTCAACCAGACGGCAAAGCTGGTACTGATTCTAAAATAAAAAATATAAGGCCTTCTGAAAAATTGATAGTTGATTTTCTCAATTGGAATATAGATATATTTAATTCAATCGATAAAATAATTGCTTCTAATAAACATTAGATAACCCTGAATAAAAATTTTTAAACAATTTCTATTTATTAAGTCGTTAATATACTGGTTAACTAAGATGTAAAAACGTATGAACTATAATAAATCTTTAAAACTATTAAAAACCTTACCAAATAAACTTAATAATTTTTATAATAAAAATTATAAATCTTCGTTTAAAGTTAACAATAAATCTAAAAACATAAAATTTTATGATCCTGTAACAAATCTAGATAAAGCTTTTGAGAAATTTATAAGAAATATTATTATTAATCAGTTTCCTGAAGATGCTATTCTTGGGGAGGAATTTTTAGAAAAATATTCTAATAATGATTATAAATGGTATATTGATCCTATTGATGGAACAAGAGCTTTAATGGTTGGAGCTCCGACTTGGTCAAATTTAATTGGATTAACTTATAAAAATCAGGCTACTTTAGGTTTAGCAAATTTTCCAGTTTTAAATAAATTTTATATAAATGATAAGAAAAATTCTTATTTAATTAATAACAAAAAAAATATTTTGACTACTTCTAAAGAAAATAATTTAAAAAAATGTAAAGTTATAGGACACTTACACGAAACATTATTATCAAATAAATATAATAAAAAAATAAAAAAAGTTATTTCTTTAGTTTCTTATTTTGGTACAGCAACGTTTGATGCTTTAAATTTTTGTTTACTCGCTGAAGGAAAAGTAGAGGTGGTAATTGAAACTAACCTTAAGTCTTTTGATATAGTTCCACTTATTCCTATAATTGAGAAAGCAGGGGGTGTGGTCAGTACTTGGGATAATAAATCAGCGATAAGAGGTGGAAATATATTAGCGACTTCGAGCAAAAAGTTACACGATAAGATTTTAAAAGTATTAAAATTTTCTAATTAGAAAATTCTATTTTCTTTATTTTTTATCTTTAGATAAATCAGCTCTAATTGACGAAAAAATAATTAAAAATAAAAAAGGTACAATAATTAAATTCATTACTTTCCAGCTCGTCATACTCAAAATATAACCTGCTGATAAACTAGCTAAGGCTTGTATAGAAAAAACAATAATATCGTTAAAACCTTGTGCTTTAAATTTCTCTTCTTCTTTATATGACAGCACGAGTAGCCCAGTGCCTGAAAGATATAAAAAATTCCACCCTATCCCTAAAAAAAATAAAGCAAATATATAATTTAAAAAAGAGGGCTCTAAAAAACTCAAGATAATTGTTAAAATGTAAAAACTCACACCTGCATATATTATTTTGCTGTGCCCAAATTTTTTTAATAACTTTGCTGTAATCAAAGATGGTAGAAACATACTGACAATATGCAGTTGAATAACAATACCCGTTTTGTTTAAGCTGTAATGCTCCATAATATGCATGTTAATAGGTGTTGCGGTCATTAAGAATGACATCACAGCATAAGCAAAGGCAGCAGATGCAACAGCTTGTAAAAATCTAGGTTGTGAAATAAGCTCAAAATAACTTCTTCCCTTATATTCCTTAACACCAATAACTTCTGCTTTTGGACTATAAAAGCTTAAGAATATAATGGGTATAGATGTTAAAGCAGCTAAAGATAAATAAGATCCAACATACAAGTGTCCATTTATTAAGTCCTTATTAAAATTAGCAATGTTAGGACCAAGCAAAGCGGAAAAAATTGTAGCTAACATTATAATTGAGAGTGCTTTAGGTATGTAGGATTTTTCTACACTTTCGGCTGCTGCGAAACGATACTGATGTGTAAAAGACATAGCATTACCGATAAAAAAACAGGCTAGACAAAATAAGTAAAAATTTTTATCCCATACCGCGTAAGCTGCTAGTAGGGCTGAAAATGAACTAAATATTGTTGCGTATAAAAATCCAGCTTTTCTTCCAATCTTGCTCATAATTTTAGCTGCAAAAAAAGAAAAGACGGCAACACCTACTATCATTGAAGAAGTAGGAAGGGTTTGTAATGACTTTACTGGACTCAAAGCGCTTCCAATAATTCCGCTTAAAAAAACATTTACAGGTGCTGGCGTAAAACTAAATATTTGACTTGCGGTAATAATCAAAAGATTTTTATTCATTATACTGCTGTCTATAGTATCCTGCTTGATATCATAATATAAATTAATGCACAAAACTAAATATGAATAAAAAAACAACAGGTGTATTAATTGCTATTTTTGGAGCACTTATTTTCTTCTCAAATGAACAAAGTGCTTGGATAGTGTCAGCTGTTCTCTTAGGTGCTGGCAGTGGAATTTTTTTTTGGAAAGATTAGACCATATGTTTAGGGATATAAAAAAATATAGGCATGTGAATACTTTCGTAATCATACATTTGCCAAGTAAAATATAAAGAAATACCTACTAATTTTTCCTACGGCAACTAAAATTAAAAATAATAAAAAGTTTATCTTTAAAATTCCAGCTACAAATGTAAGTGGATCTCCAACGATAGGAACCCAGGCAAATAACAAAGACCAAACGCCAAATTTTTTAAACCAATTAGATGTTTGATTGATTTGACTTTCCCTAAATGGAAACCATTTTTTATTCATATGTTTTAATAAATAAAAACCTAAAGACCAATTAAAAACTGAACCTAAGATATTTCCTAAACTTGCAGTCGATATAAGTAAGAAAGAACTATAATTCCCTGCCCTAAGTAAGCCGACTAGGGTTAGTTCACTTGAAAGAGGGAAAATAGTAGCTGATAAAAAAGACAGTAGAAAAAGAAAAAAATACACTATCATATTTTTTTATAGCTGATGCAAATTAGTTTATCTGGAAATACTAATTTTCTTTTATATTTTTTTTTAATTTCTTTTATTCCTATTTTTAATTCTTTAGATGAAAGATTTAAAAGGCATGAATTAAATCTATTTTTAATCATTTTAAGATATGAGTTTTTAGTTATTTTTACTTTATAAGCAAAGTAATTAATTTTATATTTTTTAAAACTATACTTAATTAGTTTCAAAATTACTTCATCTTTCTTTTGGCTTTTTATGAGCTTTGATTTAAAAACTTTAAATAAAGGCCAGTGATTTTGCTTTGGGGAAAGAGTTAAAATTATAATTTTTCCGCCAGGTATGACATTATTTTTTGAAAACTTTAGTATTCTTTTAATCTCTGTAAGCTTAAAAAAGTGAATAGACTGCTTGAATAAAATAATATCAAATTTTAATTTTGTTTTTGCTAAATAATTTAAAGCATTGTCTCTGATAAATTTTATTTTTTTTTCTACATCTTTGTGTTTAACAACATCAATCCCTAAAGGTAAATTTTTCATCTGATATTTTTTGGAAAGAGTGGAAATAATTTTTCCACGACCGCAGCCAATATCTAAAATTTTTATTTCTCTATTAAATTTAATTCTTTTTTCTAAAAAACTAATTATACTTAATGTGTACTTAGATGAAGATAACCAGGTTTTTTTGTCCCAATTTTTTAAATTTTTCATAAATTTAATTTTATTAAGATTATTCTACTCAAATAACAAAAAACTTTGTATAATACCCATTGTATAATTTAGGTAATTCGTTATTTTACATATTAAAAATGAGTACACATAGAACAAATATACCTAACTCTTTAAATGAACATTGGATGCCTTTTTCAGCTAATCGAGATTTCAAAAAAAATCCAAGGTTGATAACAGGAGCAAAAGGGGTTTATTTAAAAACTCATGAAGGTAATACACTAATTGATGCTAGTTCTGGTTTATTTTGTAATCCTTTAGGTCATGGGAGAGAAGAAATTGCCGAGGCTGTCAGTAAACAATTGAGAGAATTAGATTTTGTTCTTCCTTTTAATCAAGGGTTCGGTGGGTCTTTTGAATTAGCAACTCGGATTGCAAAACATACTCCCGATGATTTAAACAAAATATTTTATACTATTTGTGGATCTACCGCTGTTGAGTCAGCAATTAAAATTGCTATGGCTTACCATGCTTCAAAAGGTCATAAAAAAAAATTTAGATTTGTAGGTCGTGATCGTGGTTACCATGGAATGAATATTGGCGGTTTATCTGTAGGTGGTTTTAGTAATTATAAAGAAATGTGTGCAAGTATTTTAATGCCGGGGGTCCAACACATGCGGCATACTTTTTTACCTGAGCATAAATTTGTGAAAGGTCAACCTGATACTGGTGCTGAAATAGCGAATGACTTAGAGGCAATCGCAAATAAGTTTGATGGTGAAATTGCAGCATGTATAGTTGAGCCTATAGCAGGATCAACTGGTACTTTGATTCCACCAAAAGGATATTTGGATAAATTAAGAAAAATATGTGACAAGCATGACATTCTTTTGATTTTTGATGAAGTAATAACAGGCTGGGGAAGAACAGGATCTGCTTTTGCCGCACAAGAGTTTGGTGTAACACCTGATTTGATGACTATGGCTAAAGCAACAACAAATGGAGTAGTTCCTATGGGTGTTGTTGCTGTGAGAGATGGTATTTATAATTCAATCGTTGATTCAGCTCCTACAGGAGCTATTGAATTATTTCATGGCTATACTTATTCTGGAATTCCAGTTGCAGTAGCGGCTGCATTAGCTGTTCAAGATATATTTGAAAAGGAAGATATTTTTAAAAGAGTAAAAGAAATGTCCCCTTATTTTCAAAATGGTTTACATTCCTTAAAAGACCTTGATTGCGTAGAGAGCATCAGGGGTTACGGTATGATGGGTGGGATTGATATTCGAATGAGAGACAAACCTGGAAAAGCAGGTTTTCAAATTTATAAAACTTGTTATGCTAATGGAATTAATTTTAAAGCTACAGCTGATGCATTAGTCTTAGCACCTCCTTATATTTGTGAAGAAAAACACATTGATGAAATTTTTGACAAATTAAGAAAAAGTATCATTCAATATATGAAGCAATAGTATTAAATTTTAACACCATTAAAATAAATATATGAATAGCGCACCAGTTTTGGTTTGCACGTGTTTAATTATCTGCACATGAAGTGGTAGTTTTAAATTCATATACCAAATCTAGTATCTATTTTCCCTCTTCTAATTCTCTTAAAGAATATTTGTAATTCTAACGTTGACTCATAGTTTATAATCAATTTGAATAGTGAATATTATGAAGAATAAAGAACAGGTTGTTTTTGATATCAGGCAAGAAAAGTTTAAATATCTACAGCGTGATGAGATAAAGAGCTCAAATAAAGTAGATATGTTTGCGCTTAACAAGAGATTGAGCGAAAACAAAAGAATGAATTTTTACAATAATACAAAAATTATTACTTTTTCACTTCTGAGTCTAGGGGTTTTTGCTTTAATCAGCTTGAAGTTTTAATATTTATTGCACGTACGCAAATAAAAAAAAATTCACTAAAAATTACAACTATTTTTTTGATTAACTTTTCTGAAATCAAATTTTTTGTAATAGCATTAGGAATTATATAATATCTCTTTGAAATTTTATCTTGTGAAATCATTTTTAATTTAATTAAAGTTTCTAGTTTTCGAACACAGGTTGCTCTTGATATATTAGTAACATCAGATATAGAAGTTGCACTTACACTTGCGCTTATAAATTCTTTAAGTAAACTCGGGTCTTTAAATAAGTCTTTGTGGGATAAATTTTTTTTTTTTGCTTTTGACGTAAATACATGAGCAACTTGCAAGAATATGAGACCAAGTTCGAGATCGTTAAGTTGTTTGCTCCACAATTTAAGATATTCAAGTTGAGCGCCTAAATAATGAAACCAATAAAAGCTAAACTTTTCTTCTAGCTCGTTTACCACTGCCTCAGTAGAAATAGAAAAGTTTATTTTTTTGCATATATAACTTATCATTCTAGCTACATCTTTAATTTCTTCTTTTATAAATAAATCATAACTTTTTTTATATTGTTCGTTAGGCCGCCATCCAATATTTCTATTTTTTTTATTGAGCACCTTTTGTTTTATAAGTTGTAAAATTTTTCGTCTTGCAGTCTCTTTGGGCAAAGATGTATCTTTTGCAATTTTTATTATAGATATTTGCTTAGGTTTAATATCATCATAATTTTCCCAAAACTTCTCATGGCTAGTATTAAAATTAAGATTATAATCTTTTTGTCTTAAAATATCTTGATGTACTTGTTTTGCATAATACAGAACAAGATTGCCATTTTCTAAACTTTGGTATCTGTTGTGTAAGCCTGATAAAAATTTAGATTGGAACTCTACAAACAAATATTGATAGTCAACATAGTTTTGTAAAATCGCATTTTTTATAATCTTTTTTGATAATGTTTGCATAAGCTTTTAATTAACACCTCAACTGTTCAATGTGGGTAGATAAGACTTAAATTAATTATAAGTCAACAATCAATAAAGATTAGTTTATTTATGTTTTTTAATTTGATGAAGAGTTAAAAGATTAAAATAAAAACTAGGAATTAAAATAAAATTTTTTTGCTTCTTACTCGTTAAAAGAAAATATCATTATAGACCCTACTATCAAGACAAATAATGAGAGTATTAAAATATTTTTTGCGTTTTTTTTTCTTCTCTCAACCAGAATTCTTTTTATTAAATGATCAATGTTAGGTCTTTCTGTATGAGCTTTTTTTATACTAGGTTCGTTTTTAACAGCTTCTAATTGAGAGATAATTTCTTTTGACTGCATTTTCATATCATTTACATAGATGATTGATATGTTTTTATAATAGTCATTTAGTCCATAATGGGTTTAATAAGACTTAAGACGCACTTTTACAGGTATTTCTTACTAATACAGGTTCTGTTGTTTCTTATTAATTTAATTAATAATATTTAAAAAATATAATAATTTTGAAAATATATAAAAATATAATTATTAATACTGATAAGCATTTAGGACTCCTTACACTTAACAGGCAAGAGGAAAATAATTCTTTAGATATAGAGACTTCTAAAGAAATATATGAAGGTTTAAAAGAATTGGAAATGAACTCTTCTATTAGAGCTATTTTAATTCAGGGAAATCAGAAATTTTTTTCTCCTGGAGCTGATATAAAAGAACTTAATAATTTAAATTCAGAATCTGCAAAATTAAGAGGTCTCTTTAACTATTTTGATAAAATAAAAGAAATTAATATTCCAATTGTAGCAGCGGTTGAAGGGTATGCTTTTGGTGGAGGCATGGAGCTTACATTATTATGCGATATCATCATTGCATCTAAGGATTCTAAATTTGG
>Ga0115003_10004174_pt1 | contig 11201 bp, 9 predicted proteins | sample ArcticOcean_MG_C_7_FD_88736 | JGI IMG/M metagenome (GOLD analysis project Ga0115003, IMG submission 88736) | Marine microbial communities from western Arctic Ocean - ArcticOcean_MG_CB11_88 | ecosystem: Environmental > Aquatic > Marine > Oceanic | place: Arctic Ocean: Canada Basin | collected... | reverse complement strand
TTTCTGTATCTTTATTTATTTTTTTTTTTTTTTGATTTTTTTTTTTTTTTTTTTTTTCAGGAGCTTTAACTACTACTTTTTTTTCAACCTTTATTTCTACTTCTGTTAATTTATTCTCATTTAAAATCTCTCTAATTTGATTTCCACCTAATACTAATAAAAATAGAAAGGAAAAAGCTACGGCTCTAGATACTATTTTATTTGCTCTTTTTTCCTCAACTTTAAAATTGTAAGCATTATTTAGAATATTTATCGTGGTCGAACTTATCCAGTTAGCTAGTTGTGTAAACATTGCTAATAAAGATACAAAAAAAGTTTTTATACTTTTAATTATGTAAAAAAACACTTTTATTGTTTTAAGCGCTGAAGATTTGACAAAATTAACTACTAATGCTCTAAAATGACTAATAGGTTTAACAATTTTCTTAGAGTGAATTTCTAATATGCTTTTGTTAATTTCATTAGGAACCGGAACTTTGTTTTTTTTTAATATATGTTCTATTTGCGCGGTGGTTAAATATTTTTTACTTTTAATATAAACCTTTATATCGTGAATTTTATAAATTCTTGCTAACTCTAATAACTGTTCTCTATAACTTAAATTTTTTTTCATATCAGATTGCTTCAACTGATTTTACTTCTTGAACATAATGACAAAGTAGGTTTTGTACGCCTTGCTTTAATGTCATTAATGAGCTTGGGCAACCAGAGCAGCTACCTTGCAGTTCAACTTTAACAACACCGTTATCAAATGATTTAAATTTTATATCACCGCCATCTTTTGCAACTGCGGGCCTTACTTTTGTGTCTAACACATCTTTAATTTTTTTAACTGTTTCATTTAAATCTTCTTTATGTAAATCTTGATCTGTCAATTGGTTTAAGATTGGCTCTTTATTTTTTTCAAAATAATCGTTCATATGAGATATAACCATCGGTTTTAGGTCGCTCCATGAAACTTCGGCCTCCTTCTTTACCGAAAGGAAATTCTTGGATAATAGAACTAATTCCACTCCTTTAAAGCCCAATAGCTCTTTTATAAAAAAATTATTAATTTTAGAAATTTCTTTTTTTTGAAATTCTTCCGTACCAATTGCAGATATTACTTTCTCTGATATAAATTTTAAGGAATCTGGATTGGGGGTTGGTTCTGTTATGATCATAATATTAATAATTATATGATTTTATATTATATTAAGCCAACTATATCACGTATCTTTTTTAAGTTCTCCTCAGCTTTTATTTGAGCTTTTTCTTTGCCTTTTTTTAAAACTCCTTCTAAATGAGTTTTATCGTCTAAAAGTTGTTTAATTTTGTTTCCAATTGGACAAATTACTTCAACCAAAGCTTCGGATAATTTATTTTTAATATGTGAAAATTCTTTTCCACTCATTTCGTTTAAAACCTGACTTAAATTCTTTCCTGTAACTTCTCCATATATGTTCAATAAATTTAGGGCCTCTGGTCTTTTTTCTAAATCCTTTTCATTATCTGGCGCGGGTTCAGAATCTGTTTTTGCTTTTTTAATTTTTTTAACAATGTCATCTTTAAGGTCTTTTAAATTAATTCTCGAATAATCTGATTCTTCTGATTTACTCATTTTTTTTTTACCATCTCTCAAACTCATTACTCTAGAGATATTTTTGTGTATTAAAGGTTCCGGAATGGGAAAAAAATCTTTGCATTTGAAATCATTGTTAAATTTTTGTGCAATATCTCTTGATAACTCAAGATGTTGTTTTTGATCATTTCCGACCGGAACATGCGTCGCTTTATAAAGTAAAATATCTGCAGCCATCAAGTTTGGATATATGTATAGGCCAACGCTAGCTTTTTCTTTATCCGATCCTGCCTTATCCTTAAATTGTGTCATTCTATTTAGCCATCCAATTCTTGAAACACAATTTAAAATCCAACCAAGTTCCGCGTGTCCACTAACAGATGATTGATTAAAAATGATACTTTTGTTTGCGTCAAGTCCGGAGGCTAAAAAACCTGCTGTCGTCTCTAATGTATTTTTTTTTAATTCTTGAGGATTCTGAAAGACAGTAATAGCATGAAGATCAACTACGCAATATATGCACTCGAAATTTTCTTTTTGGAGAGAAACAAATTTTTTTATTGCCCCCAAGTAATTTCCCAAATGTAGATTTCCTGTAGGCTGAACTCCAGAAAATACTAATTTTTTATTATCCATATTAGTTTGTTTTATAATTTTTAATTTTTAATATTCCTAATAGATAACACGATATCAAATAAATCGTTGTCACCAAACTAATAATAAACATAAGATAAATTGACTTAAATTTATTATAATATTCTAAATTTGCTGAAAAATAATCTAAACCATATAATAGACCCAAAGACATCAAGACTGCAGAAATAATAATTTTAAAAACTTTTTTTATTAAATTTATTTCAATTGAGAAAACCTTTGTCTTTTTAAGTAAGAGAACATAAATTGCAACACCTGCCCATGTGGATATTGATGTAGCTATAGGAATAATTATAAAACCAATGCTTTTAAAAAAGATCAAACTTATAAGTATGTTTAAAAAAACGACAAAGACTGAAATATAAAAAGGATTTTTAGTGTCGTTTCTTGCAAAGAAAAAATTGGAAAGAACTTTAATTAACGCAAAAGCTGGTATTCCATATCCAAAAAATTTCAGTGCTTTTCCTGTTAATTTTATGTCTTCGCTAGTAAAAGAACCATACCCAAACAATGCATTAACTATTTCTTCTGAAGCTAAAATTAGTCCAAGACTTGCGGGTATTGAAAGTAATAAAGATAGTTCAATTGATATATTTTGAATTTTAGAAATCTTCAAACTATTTTTTTTTTTAAACGCTTTAGATAAAGTGGGTAAAGAAACCGCACCAACAGCTATTCCAGCAATCGCAAGATTGATTTGATATATTCTGTCGGCGTAGTATAGATATGAAACTGCACTTGTTTCAAAAGAAGCTATAATAGTTCCTACCAACACATTTATTTGTGTAACGCCTGAAGAAAAAATACTTGGTAAAAGCTTTTTAAAAAATAAATTAACTTTACGGCTTATGGACATTTTAAAGTTTAATGAAGGTTTATAATATTTTTTAGTTACAAATATCAAAAACATAAGCTGTATTATTCCAGAAAATGTTACACCTAATGATAAGTTTTTAGCAAAATCTAAATTAAAATTATAAGAAATTATCAGTGCAAAAATCAGTATAACATTTAAAATAATTGGTATTGCTGCCGCAGCTGCAAACTTGTTATTAGAATTTAAAATTCCTGAAAAAAAAGACGATAGGCTAACAAAAAATAAAAAGGGAAACGTAATTCTAGTAAGTTCTACTGCTAAATCAAATTTTTCTGTATTTTCATAAAAACCTGGTGCGATCAAATAAACTAAATATGGGGTAAATATTTCTGCGATAATCACAACAAAAAATAATACAATTGTCAGTAGGCTTAAAACTTCATCCGCAAAGTTCTTGGCACTATTTTTGCCTCTGATGGAATGTGATGTATAGCTCGGTATAAAAGCTGCATTAAATGTACCTTCTGCAAAAAGTCTTCTAAATGTATTGGGCAAACGAAAGGCTACAAAAAAAGCATCTGCAAAAATAGAGGCACCTAAAAATACTGCTATTAAAATATCTCTTAAATATCCCAATATTCTACTTATTAAAGTATAAAAACTGAAAACAGAGGTGGACGATAATAAATTCATAATATTTCTAAATTAGGCCACAAATTAATAGTGATATACCTTAAATTATATTACATACTTAAAATTTAAATGACAAAAAAATCTAAGATTGATCATTATTCAGATAAAGAAGCACTGGATTTCCATATAAGTGGAAAGTCAGGCAAAATTGAGGTTATTTCTTCTAAACCCTTAACAACCAAAAGAGATTTATCATTAGCTTATTCTCCTGGTGTGGCTGCACCAGTCAGAGAAATAGCTAAGAATCCAGATTCTGTTTACGACTACACAAGCAAAGGAAATTTAGTTGCAGTCATAAGCAACGGGTCGGCAATTTTAGGACTTGGCAATCTTGGTGCCTTAGCATCAAAACCAGTTATGGAAGGTAAGGCAGTCTTGTTTAAAAGATTTGCAGATATAGATTCAATTGATATTGAGGTAGACAGCTCGGATGCTGACGAAATTATTAATACAATAAAAAATATTGGAAACACTTTCGGTGGTATAAATTTAGAGGATATTGCTGCGCCAGATTGTTTTATCATTGAACAAAAGCTAAAAGAAGTTTTAGACATACCTGTTTTTCATGACGATCAACATGGAACAGCTATAATTACTACTGCGGCTTTAATTAATGCTTTAGATATTTCAAAAAAAAAAATTGAAAATGTAAAAATTGTTATTAATGGTGCTGGGGCATCAGCTCAAGCTTGTGCTAATTTATTTAAAAGCTCAGGCGCAAAAGCAGAAAATATTATTATGTGTGATCGTAAAGGAGTAATCTTTAAAGGTAGAGAGAATGTAGATCAATTTAAGTTAACACATGCAGTAGAAACTGATTTGAGAAGCTTGGATGACGCAATGAAAGATGCAGATGTTTTTTTAGGACTTTCTGCAAAAGATGTTGTTTCAAAAGCAATGGTAAAATCTATGGCAAAGAGCCCAATAATTTTTGTTTGTGCGAATCCAGATCCTGAAATTAAACCAGAGTCTATTGAAGAAGTTAGAAACGATGCAATAGTAGCAACCGGTAGATCTGATTATCCAAATCAAGTAAACAACCTAATTGGTTTTCCATACATATTTAGAGGTGCTTTAGATGTTAGGGCAAAAGAAATTAATGAAGAAATGAAAATTGCAGCTGCAAAAGCCATAGCTCTTTTAGCTAGGGAAGATGTTCCTGACGAAGTAGTTTCAGCATATGGCGGAGATCGACCTAAATATGGAAAAGAATATATAATTCCATCCACTTTTGATCCAAGACTTATTAGCGTTATACCAGCTGCTGTGGCTGAAGCTGCAATAAAAACTGGCGTGGCAAGAAAAAAAATAGATGACATGGAAATTTACAAGGATTCTTTAATCAATCGATTGGATCCATCAATGTCACTTATGCAAGGTATAAATGCCAAAATTAAAAAAAGTTTAAAAAGAGTTATTTTTGCCGAAGGTGAAGATAAAAATATGTTAAAAGCTGCAATAGAATTCGGAAAAAATAAATTAGGTATACCAATTTTAATTGGTGCAGAAAAAAGAATTAGAGATCAGTTAAAAGAAATAGGGCTTGATGAAAATTATAAGATAGAAATAATAAATTCTACTGATAAAGAAAAAAGAAACAAATATGTTAAATATTTGTATAAAAAATTACAAAGAGATGGTCAGCTAGAAAGAGATGTAGATCGATTAGTAAGAAATGATCGAATAGCCTGGGGTTCATCGATGATAGCTTGCAACGACGCGGACGCAATGGTTACGGGCAATATAAGGCATTATGCTGCTTCTATAGAAAAATTAAATAAAGTTGTTGATTCAAGACCTGGGGAAGAAATATTTGGGATGACAATGATGGTTTCAAAGGGAAAAACTATTTTGGTGGCAGATACAAATGTAAAAGATTTTCCATCAGCAGAAAGATTATCTAAAGTATCTGTTTCATGCGTAAGAGTTGCAAGGTTATTTGGGTTTGAACCAAAAGTTGCTTTTTTATCTCATTCCACTTTTGGAAAGCCAGTATCTAAAAATACTAAACATGTTAGAGATGCAATAGAATTGCTAAAGGCTCAGAGTGTAGATTTTGATTTTGATGGTGAAATGCAGCCAGATGTAGCCTTAAACCCAATATATCAAGAAGTTTATCCTTTTTCTAAGATTGTTGGTAATGCCAATATTTTAATAATGCCTGCTCTTCATAGCGCAGCTATTTCAACTAAGTTAATGAAATCATTTGGTGGTGCAAAATTAATAGGACCTCTGCTCATTGGACTTGGTTTGCCTATTGAGGTCGCACCATTAAGATCGTCTACTTCAGATATTTTACACTTGGCTTCAATTGCAGCTTATTCTTCTGGTGTTATTGATTACGATGCGAATTAAAGTTTGTTTCTACTTAAATCTTTTACAAGGTAAATAGTAGGAGTTATTTTTTTTACATCATAAATTTTATTTGCCTCCACTAATACTTCATCCTTTTCTTCTTCGGACATAGAAATCCCAAAAATATAAATATTTTGATAAATAGTTTCTAATGTGTAATTAGACGATTTAATTTTTTTATTAAAAATCATTGCAGTTCTTAGTTGCGATGTGATCAAGATATCCTTTGCTGTGCTTCTAAAATTTGACTGACCTTTTATCTCTATTGCGTTTTTAACTGACCTTACTCCTTTTGTTTCCCAAGCAAGTTTAGTAATTTTAATCTTTTCCTCAGCTTCATTTACTTTACCAGTTAAAAAAATTCTGCCATCAAGTACTTCAGCCTGAATTGATAAAAAATATTTTTTTTCTGTAAGTGATAGTCTAGCAATTAGATTTTTCTGCATTATAGTGTCATCAATTTGCATGCCTACAGTTCTGGGATCAAAGCCTATACTAACCCCTTTACCAAAAGTTCCAATTTTTGTACCACAAGAATTTAAAAATGAAAATATTAAGAGAAATTTAAGAAATTTTTTCATTTTTTTTAATTTTTAAACATATCTCATAAACTTTATTTTTTGATAACTTTTCTTTTGCTGAAATTAATTCTACCACGTCTTTTAAACTATATTTTTTTAAATATACTTTTGCTTGTTTAATAATTTCAGAGTCATTAATTATTTTATTTTTATTGTATTTTTTAGAAATTACAACAGTTAACTCTCCCTTCAAATTAGATTTAAATAATGCAATATTTTCTACGCTTTCTCTATAGAAAGTTTCATGAATTTTAGTCATTTCCCTAGCAATAAATATATCTCTTTCAGGCAAAAGACTTTTAAAAGCTTTTAAATAAAAATTGATTTTTAATCCTGGTATAAAAAAAACTATTGAAAAATCTATATCCTTAATCTCAGTAAGCTTTTTTTTTAATTCATTTTCTGTTTTTGGTAAGAAGCCATAAAATAGAAACTGATCATTAAATCCTGAAGTGCTTGTAGCCGCTGTAATTGAAGATGCTCCAGGAATGGGAAAAACACTTATATTCTGTCTAATACACTCATTTATAAGTAATTTACCAGGATCTGATAAGACAGGCGTTCCAGCATCTGAAATTAAAGACAAAATTTTGCCCTCATTTAAATATTCAATGATTTTGTTAAGCTCTTTTCTTTCATTAAACTTGTGGTAAGAGACTAATTTTTTTTTAATATTATAATGATTTAACAATTTTAATGATCTCCTTGTATCTTCACAAAGAATAATGTCAGATTTTTTTAATACATCTAGAGATCTTAATGTAATATCATCAAGGTTACCAATTGGCGTAGAAACTATGTATAAACCTTTAATAAGATTGTCCATTTTAAATGATTAAAAACAATATAATTATTTTATTCTATATATTTTTATTTTCTAATACTAATTTATTAAATGCAGAAGATAAAAATGATCTAAAAATTGGTTTATTAGCCCCATTTTCTGGAGAATATAGAAGTTTAGGTAACTCATTGCTTTTATCAATGCAGTTAGCTTTAAACGAAATAAATGACAAAAAAATAATAATAGTCACAAGAGACTCTGGGTCAAATGACAAAGTTAAATTAACCAAAGCTATTGACGACATCATTGAAACGGGAGCAAAAATTATTATTGGTCCAATTGACTCTGAAAATTTTGATGAAGTTGAAAGATACAAGGATATAATATTTATTTCTCTGTCAAATAAATATCCAGAAATCAAGAGCAACGTGATAAGTATTGGAATAAGTTTAGAGTCCCAAATCAATGCTTTAACAAATTTTATAAAAAAACAAAAAAAACAAAAAACAATTATTTTATATCCTCAAAATGAATATACTGAATTTATAGATAGTAAAATAAAATCTATAAAATTAAAAGATTACAAGATTTATAAATATAATTCAGACCCTAAGTTTCTTACTGGTGAAATTGAAAAAATTACCAACTACGCACAGAGAAAAAGAAATTTAAAATTAAGGAAAAAATTACTGGAAAACAAAGAAGATCCACAGTCATTGAGAGAACTAAAAATCTTAGAACAAAAATACACTATTGGTGAAGTTAATTTTGATTCGATAATAATTATAGATTTTGGAAGTAATTTAAAAAGTGTACTAGCCTCATTGATTTTTTCCGACGTTGATAGTGAAAAAGTTTTATTTACAACTGTCAATCAATGGTTTGATGAAAGTATTTTTTTTGAAAACTCAGCTAAAAGATTGTTTTATCCCTCTGTTAACCTAAAAAATTTTATGAAATTTAATAAAGAATATAAAGATATTTTTAAATCTGATCCTAATGAAATCTCTTTACTGGCATATGATGCGGTAGGTTTAATTTATTATATCTGGAAAAAAAATAATGGAATAAAATCAATAAACGATTTTTTTATTAAAGATAAAATTAAAGGAAAAATTGGCAACTTTACCTTTAATAACGGCAGAGTTTTTCAAGAATTAAAAATTTATAAAATTGAAAATAACAGTTTTAAAGAGAACTAATTTTTTTTTTTAGTTTTTTAAAAGCTATAAATCTGTGGTCAATTAACATTTTACTTTTTTGATTCATTTCTCCAAAAGTTATAACAAAATTCTTAGGGACAAAGATGGAATCATAACCAAACCCCTTTTTGCCCTTTATATAACTTGAGATACTTCCATTAATTTTTCCTACAACAGTAATGCATTTTCCTTTAGGATATTTAATCGATAAACTACAAATAAATTTAGCTCTTCTGTTCTTAACTTTTTTATTTTTATTATCAACTAATCTTATGATTTTTTTCATTGCTTTGTTGAAATTTCCATTTTTACTGGCCCATCTTGCTGAATATATGCCTGGTCGTCCATCCAAGCATTCAACGCAAAGTCCTGAGTCGTCTGATATTGAAATCATATTAGATTTTTCAGAAAAATATTTAGCTTTTAGAATTGAATTTTTTTTAAATGTTTTACCTATTTCCCGGGGACTCTTGATGCCAATTTTTGACGGGGAAATCTTTTTAATTTTCTTTGACAATAAGTGGCTTAATTCCTTAAATTTACCTTTATTATTTGTGCCAATTAAAATTTTATTAATTTCTTCCATTTATACCTAGTAATTATATTTTTAAACACTATATAGCAGATATAATGGAAGAAAATAATAAAATTAAATCAGAGGAAAACAAAGACGCTAATATTGACAAGCCTGATTTAGAAAAAGAAGTACCTTCTACTGAAGAAAAATTAAAAGAAACAGAGGAAAACAAAGACGCTAATATTGACAAGCCTGATTTAGAAAAAGAAGAGCCTTCCATTGAAGAAAAATTAAAAGAAACTGAAGATAAGTTATTAAGATCTCTTGCTGAATTGGAAAATCAAAGAAGAAGATTTGAGAGAGAAATTAAAGATGCGTTTGACTATGGTGGATTTAATTTTGCTAAAGAGAATCTTTCTATTCTAGACAATTTACAACGTGCATATATTTCAATAAAGAGCGACGCTTCTCTTAAGGACAGCAAAGATTTAAGTACATTTTTAAATAATATTGATATATTGGAAAAAGATTTAATTTCTATTTTTGAAAAAAATAAAATAAAAAAAATTAACTCGCTAAAACAAAAATTTAATCCAAATCTTCATCAAGCTATGCTGGAAATTGTAGATGACACTGTAGAAACAGGAACAATAATTCAGGAAATTCAAGCCGGATATATGTTTGGAGATAGACTGCTTAGGCCATCTTTTGTAGGTGTTTCAAAGAAAAAACAAGATGAAAATGAGATAAAAGAGGAAAAAAAAGATGATTAATAGACTTGTAGTAAACAAAAAGACACCCATATAAATAACGAAAATAAAGGAATAAATTATGAGTAGAGTAATCGGAATAGACCTTGGAACAACAAATTCATGTGTTTCTATCATGGACGGTTCACAAGCAAAAGTTTTAGAAAACGCAGAAGGCGCAAGAACAACTCCATCTGTAGTAGCCTTTTTAGAAGGAGATGAAAAGCTAGTCGGTCAGCCAGCTAAACGACAGGCTGTAACAAACCCACAAGATACAATCTTTGCTGCTAAAAGATTGATTGGAAGAGCTTTTGAAGATCAAACAGTAAAAAAAGATATCGGAAAAGTACCTTTTAAAATTGTTAAATCAGAAAATGGTGAAGCATGGGTAGAAGGCAAAGGTAAAAAATATTCCCCAGCTCAGATCTCAGCATTTGTTCTACAAAAAATGAAAGAAACAGCAGAAAAATACTTGGGACAAGCTGTTACCAAAGCAGTTATTACAGTTCCAGCTTATTTCAATGATGCACAAAGGCAAGCAACGAAAGATGCTGGTAAAATTGCTGGTCTTGAAGTTTTAAGAATTATTAATGAACCCACTGCAGCTGCATTAGCTTATGGATTTGACAAAAAAAATGGTCAAAAAATTGCAGTTTATGATTTAGGAGGTGGTACATTTGATGTATCAATTTTAGAAATAGGTGATGGTGTGTTTGAAGTTAAATCCACAAATGGTGATACTTTTTTAGGTGGAGAAGATTTTGATGATGAAATTGTTAATTATCTAATTGAAGAATTTAAAAAAGACAATGGTATAGATTTAAGATCTGATAAATTGGCCTTACAAAGATTAAAAGAAGCTGCTGAAAAAGCTAAAGTAGAATTATCTTCAGCAACGCAAACTGAAATTAACCTTCCTTTTATTACAGCTGATAAAACTGGGCCCAAGCATGTTAATTTAAAATTTACTAGAGCCAAACTTGAGGCACTTGTTTCAAATTTAGTAGAAAGAACTTTAGAACCATGTAAAATCGCTTTGAAAGACTCTGGTTTTTCTGCCGCAGAAATAAATGAAGTGGTAATGGTTGGTGGCATGACAAGGATGCCAAAAGTTATTGAAACGGTAAAAAATTTTTTTGGTAAAGAACCTAACAAAAGTGTTAATCCAGATGAAGTAGTTGCTATGGGTGCCGCTATACAAGCGGGCGTACTTCAAGGAGATGTTAAAGATGTTTTGTTGTTAGATGTGACTCCTTTATCATTAGGCATAGAAACTTTAGGTGGCGTT
>Ga0115003_10004173_pt1 | contig 11201 bp, 2 predicted proteins | sample ArcticOcean_MG_C_7_FD_88736 | JGI IMG/M metagenome (GOLD analysis project Ga0115003, IMG submission 88736) | Marine microbial communities from western Arctic Ocean - ArcticOcean_MG_CB11_88 | ecosystem: Environmental > Aquatic > Marine > Oceanic | place: Arctic Ocean: Canada Basin | collected... | reverse complement strand
CGTCGCATAGCCGTCGTCGATCAGTCGCTTGTAGCCAAAGAGCATTTCGGGTTCGCACGACGCCATGTCCCGGGCGAGCTTGAGGCAAGTCTCCATCAAGCTTTCCGGCGCCACGACACGCGTCACGAGTCCGATCTCTGCGGCGCGCTCGGCGCTGACGAAATTGCCCGTGAGTGAGATTTCTTTCGCACGGCCGATCCCCACCAATCGGGAGAGCTTCTGACTCAACCCCCAGCCGGGCATCACCCCCATGCGAACATGGGTGTCGGCAAAGACGGCATTGCTGGATGCGATCATCAAATCGCAGGCCAGCGCGATTTCAAAGCCGCCAGTGATCGCATGCCCATTAATCGCGCCGATGATCGGGCCTTCGAAGCGCTCCATCGCGCGGACAGGGTCCCGTCCTTGTTGCCCGTCTCCCTCTCGTTTTTCCGACAGCTCCTTCAGGTCGAGGCCCGCCGTGAAGGCGCGGCCCGCCCCGGTCAAGACAACAACTCGAACATCGTCATCGGCCTGCAATGCCGTGAACGTGTCCGCGAGCGCAGCGCGCAATTCGAACGACAGGGCGTTCATCGCTGCCGGGCGGTTGAGGGTGACAATTGCGACCCCCTCGTGTGTTTCGACGGTCACTGTTGGCGACGTCATGAAATTCCTTTCTGCGCGAAGCGCCTGTACCAAGGGAAAAGGGTGGCACGCCCAACCAAAACCCGAGATTGGCCGAGTTCACAGCAGAAGCGCCCAATTGGCTCGCAGTTTTGCACATGATCGCTAAAGTGAGGCCCGCCCCCGCCTCGGTCACCCGAGGGCCCGCTTTCTCTCCAAAATTGGAGAGTTTTGCGAACCGGTTCCCCCGCGGCGGGTGTCATAGGCTGTGCCCCCCAATTCATGTTTTCGATCTGGCTTCCTGAACACAGCGAGTACGCTCTTATGCCTGCCCGAAGCGAGACTTACGCGTGATTTCTGCTTTCCGGGCGTCATTTTGGCGAACTGCGGGCCGGCGTAGACGCGTCGTTCGAGCGAGAGATCTGTGTGGGCTCTCCTGCCTTTTCATTTTGCTGAATTTTGGCAACGTGTTATCCGCATATGCGAATGCGTTGGATGAACCGTCGGTTGCCACGGAAACGAGTGAGTTTTCCGAGTCGAGCCCCGCAGCCGAGGCACCGCCGCCCGATGCAGCTCCGATCGATACGCCCAGTGAGCGAGACGGACCCGCGTTCGCGGTTGGCAGGTTCAACCTCGAATACCGCGAAGACCACCCCGATCATCCCGAGCTGTCACAGATCTTTCCGCATGAAGTCACACTCTTTTTGACTCCGTCGGGATATGTCTCGCCGCGCGCGGGTACCGACAACCAGCGCGTTGTGATCACCGGCCTCGCCCAAACCGTCGAACCGTTTCATGCGTCTGCACTCGCCACGATTTCGCGCTCACTGCTCAAGAAACTTCAGAAGCTTGGTCTCCTGGGAATTTACGTCTTGCCCGACGCTCGGGACATCGACCCGCGGACCGAAGACGACCTTCGCGCCCCCCACGAATTCACCCTGCGCTATCAGATCTCGACGGGACGTATTCAGGAAGTGCGGACGATCGCTGTCGGCGATCGCATTGACGGTGAATGGGTCATCGACCATAAATATCATTCTGACATTCGCACCGAATCCCCGCTGCAGCCCGAACGCTATGCCGCAAAGGGCACGAGTGACCTGCTGCAAAAAGACGTCCTTGAGGACTATCTCTACCGACTCAACCGGCACCCCGGACGCTATGTAGAAGCCGCGTTGGCTTCGTCGAATGAAGGCGACGGCGTCGCCCTCGACTACCGCGTGAACGAACCCCGTCCATGGACCCCCTACCTCCAGGTTGCCAACACCGGAACCCAGCGGACGAACAAATGGCAGAGCCGCTTGGGCCTGATCCACCGGGAGCTCACCAACCGCAACGACATCCTCAACCTCGAATTCATCAATGCGGGTTTCGACAACTTAAACGGCGTCTACGGTTCCTACGAAGCACCGTGGTTCAGCAAGAAACGACCGCGCTGGATGAAGACCAGTGGCTTCGAGCCGAGCTGGCTCGCGTGGGCCGACCGCGACTCGGTTCCGTGGTGGGGCATGGACCGCTTACGCTGGCGCATATCCGGCGGCTTTAGCCGGGTTGAAATCGGGCTCGGCAACATTCTTGACGGCGAAAACACGACCGCGATCACCGAAGACTGGAACCTTGGCGGCCAGCTCATCTACCAGCTGTATCAGCACCACAACTGGTTCGTTGACGTTTTCGCCGGGTACCAACACCGCGAGGTTGACTTCGACAATCGTTCGTTGAACAGCCGAGAAGACTTGGCGCTTTCGATCGGGAGCATCGGCGCGAAGGTCGAACGTGTGAACGAGTATTCGAGCTTGTTCGGCCGACTGAGCTTTGAAGTTGGAAGCACCGACGGCAACAGCGACGAAGCCAGTGGCCTTGGACGATTCGACGCAGACGCGGACTGGTACGCACTGAAGTGGAACTTCGGCGTAAGTCACTATCTCGAGCCGCTACTCAATCGCAAAGCTTGGGAAGACCCGACTACCACCGCCAGCTCAACCCTGGCGCATGAATTAGCGCTCAGCTTCCGAGGTCAATATGCCTTCGACAATCGGCTGATCCCGCAAGTCTCTCAGGTGGTTGGGGGTCTCTACAGCGTGCGCGGGTTCGAGCAAGGCGTTGCAGTCGGCGATTCGGTCTACATCACGAGCGCCGAATACCGTTTTCACTTGCCTCGCGCGCTTTCAGTGAAACGCGTGCCCATGCAGCTGCCCTTTGTCGGCCCCTTTCGCGCAACGCCGCAACAAGTTTACGGTCGCCCCGACTGGGACCTCGTGATCCGCACCTTCCTCGACCTCGGCTACACCGACCGCGAGGGGGACAGCGAGGTGTCGGAATTCGACCAGTTGCTCGTTTCGGCAGGCGTTGGTCTCGAGGCCGACTTCCTGGGCAAAGTACGGGTGCGCGTCGATTGGGCCCGGGGCATCAAAGAGACCCACAGCAACAGCGTCGGCTCTAATCCGATCGACAAGAGCGGCGAGTTTCACTTCCTCTTCAGCATCATGTATTGAGTTTGAATCGATGAAGAACCAGATGAATCAAAAACAAAACGGTCTCATCACGAAAGCCTCACCGCCTACCGCGGCGCGACTGCGTGACCACTACAGCCGCGGCCAACGCCGCGTCGCCTGGCTCACGCTCTTTTGTTTTTTCGTGAGCCCCGCAACGGCGTTTGCCGACGCGACCGAAACCAGCATCGGCAATGCCAACACCATCGACGGCATCTTCACTGAAAACACGGAAGCCAATACCACCTTCGACCAGAGCACACAAAGCGCCGTGATCCATTGGGACCAGATGGATCAGCAAGCCAATAACACGCTGACTTTTATTCAGAGCAAGAACGAAAGCGTGCTCAACCAGGCTAAAGGCGTCACGGCCAGCGTCTTTCGCGGCATGGTGAAGTGCGGCGGCGAGTGCATCTTCGCAAACGAAGCGGGGGTGACGTTCGCCGATGGTTCATACCTCGACGTCGGTCGACTGGTTGCGGTCGCGGGCACGGTCAATGAAGACGACTTTCGCGCCGACAAACTCCATGCAACCGGGGTGACTGGCGAAGTCACTCACTTTGGCGAGACCCACGCCAACAGCGCGGTTCTGATCGGAGCGCGCATCTCAAACGGCGGCGAGCTCTATGTCGGCAACGGTTCATTGACTGCGGTCGTCGGCAACGAGATCTGGATTACCGAGCACGACAGCAACGTGATCATCCAAGCCACGATCCCGGATGCCATCCCCGGCACAACAAGAGGGTCTAGCGATCGCGACGCATTCAACGAACAACCCGCGATCGACAATACGGGCACGATTCGCGCGCAAGAGATCGCGCTAGAAGCCGACAGCGGGCTCGTCGAAGTTTCAGGTGACAGCGTGCTCGATGCGACTAGCCTGGGAGAAGGCGGTGTCGGCGGCTCGATCAAAGTACTCGGCGACTACGTGGCCATCGCAGACAACGCCACCCTCGACGCCTCGGGGCATTCGGGTGGCGGTGAGGTTCTCGTCGGGGGCGATCGCGCCGGTGCCGACGGAACACACACATCTCAGGGAACGTACGTTGGCAAGAGCACAACCCTGCGTGCCGACGCGACGCACAGCGGCGACGGCGGCAAGGTCATCGTTTGGTCTGACAAGACGACGCGCAGCTACGGGGAGATTAGTGCTCGCGGTGGCGTGCTTTCGGGCAACGGCGGGTTCGTCGAGACTTCGGGCCTCGAACACCTCGACGTGACGAACAGCCCACTCGTGCATGCGCGCAGCGGCAACGCGGATGACCGCGGTGGCGAATGGCTCCTCGATCCCTTCAACATCGACATCGTATCGAGTTGCACAGGAGACGACTGCCTCGGCGACGACTTGCAGGAAGAAAGGAGCTACGACCCAGCCCTCTTCTTCAGTGGCACCGTGACGTCAGACAACGACGAAACGGTTTCGCAGATTGAAGTCGGGTTGATCAAGCAAGTTTTGCTCACCGGCTCGAACGTCACGATTACCACTGAAGGTGCTGGAAGCGACAAAGGCAGCGACATCGGGGACATCAACTTCCTCGCCGACGCCGACCTTCGTTTTGGGGACATCGATGGCGCCCTGCCCTCAACCGAAGCGACGCTCACTTTGCTAGCCGCCAACAACCTCACGGTCGACGCAGACATCGACAACGATGCGACCGACTTCACGCTCAATCTCGACTTTCGCGCCAACTCGGGCCAACCGGAAAAGGACGCCGACGACGGCGCGCGCGGCAATGAATACTTCGGCGACCTCGATCTCAATGGCGAGATTCACACCGGTGGCGGTTCAGCGGACCTGAGCGGCGTCAACGTGACACTCCACAATGAGATCACGACCGAAGGCGGGAGCGCGTTCGTTTTGGCCGAAGGCGGCGACGCGGTATTGACCGCCGCGGCATTGCTCGATACAAGCTCGGCCGCCCCAGACGGCACGGGAGGCTCGGCGACCGTGGTCGCGCTCGCGCGCGTAACAGAAGAGATCCCCGCAGACCCCACCGACGCCCCGACCCGAGACGACGTCCTCGGCGGAAATGTTCACGTGGAAGAAGGCGCCCAAATTTCAACTGGCGGCGGCAGTGTCACCGTCACTGGCGGCAACGACGATTTTTCTCGCTTGAACGATGCCCTAGGCGGCAACGTCACCTTCGATGGCATGATTGATTCGGGCGGCGGACGAGTCACCCTCGAAGCCCATCGCGCTTTCAACACCAGCAATCTTGAAACGACACACTTTGGCGGGCGCGTTCGCATCGACCGGAATTCACAACTCCGCAGTAACGGCGGCCGAATCAATATTGGAGCTAACCTCGAATCGCTGACTTCCGGGGGTGACGACGGTAGGACCCGCGTTCAAATATTCGGTGAAGTCGACAGCCGCGTATACGACGCAGGCATCCTCGACGCTGACAAACGTGGCGGCGACATCGAAGTCGTCAGCGGGGGCTTCCAAACGGCTGCGATTGAAGTTGAAGACCTGCGAACCGTCACGGGAGATTCGCTGATCGCCACCAACGGCGGCGACTTCGTCTCCGCGAGTCGCGGCACCACCAAGGTCATCTCGGGCACAATCGACACGCAGTTCACAGGAGCCCCACCCGCCGTAGGGGACGGCGATGCGATTAAGAGCACCATCTCGATCGGCTCCATTGGTTTGACAAGCCTGCAGGCCACCCCCAACGACATTGCACTCCTCGCCGATGGACGCATCAACTTGACGGGTGGTTTAGACGGACAACAGCGGCTCCGCATCGACACAACCCGGGGCAATATCACGATTTCTGCAGAAGCAATTCAGCTTGCGGCAGGCAATGGCCCCGACGGCAACTCGACTGCCCAAGTCGACTTAAGCCGCGCCGACAGCGGTTTGCAGTTCACCAACGGTGCAGGCAACGGCAATCCTCTCGACTTCACCATTGGCCAGGACGCGTCGATCGACGCCAGCAATCTCCCGGATACCGACATGTTCCAGAACGGAATGATCGACGTGGACAGCTTCGGCTTGCGGTCGTTCGACGGCGAACTCACCCTGGCGGGCATCGATATTACGTCGAGTGATTCTCTTTCCCTCGGCGCGCGCACGGGAATCAACATCGATGATGCGACGACGAACCTCAATGTCGCCGGAGCCACCCTCAACGTTGAGGTCTACGAAAGTTTCACGGTCGAAAGCAGCCACGCCACTGAGTTCAACGAGGCGAACGAACTGAACATATCGGCCGGGGTCATCGAAGGTATTCGGAACACGTCGGAAGAAGCGGGTCTGACCATCGCCGCGAGTTTGACGTCGGGCGAAAGCATGAGGTTGCGTGGCGGTGTCGGTGGCTCGGGAGATGTGACCTTCGAAGGCACACCAACGCTCACCACCCAGGATCTGACCCTTTGGGCTGGGGATGGCGGTGCAAACAACATCGCGCCGCGAGTGTTCGCCATTGACTCCGATACCGGAACAGGACTCGTCGACTTCACCCTCATCGGTGATGAACCCGCCTTCACGTTGCGACAGTCGGCATCGATCACCAACAACAACATCCCGAACGCAAGCCAATTCATGACCGGCGCCGACGTCGACGGCGTCAACTACACGCTGCGGTCGGACGCTGGCGCGATCGGCGGCGAAGAAACCATCGACTCCACCAAACTCGTAAACACGTTTCTGTCGCTTCATGCACGCAATGAAATCGCAACCAACTTTACGGACGGAGACGTTCAGGTGCGTGGGCTCGACATCGGCGGGCTTGGCGATTTCACCTACACCTATGCCCACAACGATTCTTTCGATGTTGTTGATGGCGGAAACGAAACCAAGATCGTGATTCGGGCCGGCATGGGGGGCAGCGGCAATCTGACCTTCGGCGGAGCATTGGATGACGCCGGAGCCCCACCGGACACCTTCGAAATTTCGGCAGACGAGATCCGACTCGTCGCAGGCGACGGCCTTGGCGGGAGCATCGGATCGCGCATTGTCCTTCCCAACGGCAGCGAGGCGGATGATGTCACGCCTCCCGTGTTCACCGGCCGGATGGGGTCGGGGCCGGTCAAGCGCTTCGTGTTCCGACAAGACGACGCCATTAACCAAAACGATCTGGCTCGAGTCGACGAACACTTCGATGACAAGGCGCCCGGGGTTTATGTCGTGCATTCGGACTATGACAGCGACCTCGACCTCGGTGACGGTGGCGAGACACGCCCGATCGCAGCAATCGTGATCGATGATTTTGACGGCCTCGTCACGGCCACTGACAGACTCATCTTGTCTGGCGAAAGCGTCACGATTGCGAAGCGCGACGGCACCGACCTCAACTTGGTTAGTGACTTCGATCAAACCACCGACCCGGCTTCGGCCAACTTCGAACTCGAGGTTCGCACGACTGCTCTCACCCTCGAAGCCAATGACAACAACGACTTAAACGCCCCGGTCGGGATCACCCTGGACGAAAGCCGTCTCACCATCACCGACTACGCGAGGAATCAAACCGAGGACGAGGCTGCCCAGAGCGTCCCCGTCGAATTCGATATCGACGCCACCGCGGACACCACGCCTACAGCGATGCGGCTGTTCCAGGAACGCAAAATCGACGTCGCCACGCTTACCAGCCTCCGCACTGTCCTCAATGCAAGTGGCGGGATCACGAGCCACGACAACCCTGCCAACGATCCCGAACTCTCGAACGATCAAAACGAACGGGCGATGACCCTCTTTCTCGAAACCGAACAGGGGAATATCGAACTCGACCCAACGGCGGTCGCCGCGCTCGACCTACGCCTGACTCTCCGCGACGAAGACGCCAACATCGAATTCAATCGCGATGCCGATGCCGAAACCTCCTACGACCTGGCGAACCTGTCAGTCAACACGAACGGCAGCCTTGTCTTCGGGGGGTCCACCTTTGACCCCATCGGCGCGCTGAACATCAACTCGGATTCTCTCATCCAGATTGTCACTGGGGCCGGTGGCGGTGCGGGAGACCTGAGCTTCGGAGAAATGGTCAACCTCAAAGCGAACCAGATGCTCTTGCAGGCAGGCATCGACGGTGCTCTTGCCGGAAACCATGAGTCGCCCAAGGTCGACCTTTCGAGCAACACGGTCGACCCGACCTTCACCTTCTTTCAGGACGATGACAACGCCAACACAGCGGACACCTTCTTCGAGATTCGCCAAGACGCTGGCTACACCGACGACGCGAGCCGAGGCAATGACGGCGACAGCATGATCGTGCGCGCGGACCAGATTCTCGGCGAAGGCACGGGTGAAGGCACGAATAATCAACTCGGCCTGCTGCGCTTGATATCCGATGGCGGCGATATCACGGTCAGCAATCTCAGCGAAACCTTCACGCCATCGGTCGGAAACACCGCCGGCAACATCGCGAACGTCGCGATCGTCGCGCTCGAAGCGGGCATCGCCGACCCGCTGCTCCAAGGCACAATCACCATTGGTGACACAACCGCGACTGACACCGACCTGACGCTCTACGAAGGCATGGACCTCACCGCGAATGAGATCATCCTTGAAGCCAATGGCGAAGGGGCCGTGGTCGCACACGACTCCAATATTTTGTTCCGCGAAAGCTCTATCTCGAGCGACAACGACCCGCTGCGCTTCACCATACGCCACGACCAAGCCGACATCTGCGAAGGTGCTGAGGGTTGCTCCAACGACGGAGCCCTCCCATCGCTCGATCAGTTCGTGTCATTCGTGAACACCCGCCCGGTCAACTATTCCCTGATCTCAACGTCGGGCGCCGTTGATCTCACGTCGCAGATCGCAAGCAAGCTCGTCACGGGAACCAACGCGCGACCACGGCGCGTCGATCTTACGCTGATCGGCAATGACATCAACGGCACGAGCGACGTGCGAATTACCGCAAACATTTTAGAGCGCGACGCCGATGTCCAACTCGAGTCCCTCGTCATTGGCGAAGTCAACAACCACGTTCGAACGGAGATCAAAAGCGCAGGAAACGAAAGCGTTCACGTGGCAACCGTCAACGACCAGCGTTACTACGGTGCAGTCAACATCGTAGGCTCCGTCGAAGTCACTGGCGACCGGCTCCACTTTGTCGACAACATCACCTCAACCGGCGATTCAACCCTTGACGTGAACCTGGTCGCGAACGTGCGGGAGGTTCTTCGGATCGACGCGGACGTCGATCTCGGACGTGGACCGGACACGACGCTCAGCACCTTGCGCATCAATCTCGACCCCGACGCATCCCCCACCGCCCGGCTCGACTTTGGTGGCGACGGCATCGAGCAAACGGTCACTGCGGAACGCGTCGAAATTTTCGCAACGGAAGAAAGCGATCTCGATGCCGGTGGGGACTTCTTCCCGTCGGGCGCGCGTCGCTCGCCTGTTGCGACGGTGGGCAAGCGAAGGGGAGACCTTCGCTTCGACGTCGACACCTTCCGAGTTTCGGAAGGCGAGAAGATTTCGGTCGGGGGCGAGCTGACCATCGGCGACGAAAACACCATGTATGCCGCGGTGGGCGATCTTTCAGCCCTCGACATCACCGTCATCGCAGACCAGATCGACATTTTGCTCCGTGAAGCAGGCGACTATTTGCGTCTCGACGGTTCGACTGGCCGGGACGCTGGCACGGACATCGTGGCCAACACGGTCAATTTCGACGGCAATATTGGAACCGTGGGCAACGGACGAACGGTGGCGTTCGGCATCGCCGCCCCCTTTGATCACGACGAAGACCTCGCGCGCTTCCCGGTTGCGCAAGCGACGAAAGACGGCTCTCGGCTGACCGCTTCCGACTTCGACTGGAACGTATCGGCTGCCCCGCCGGACTTACATCCCGAAGGCGCAGTGACCGACGATTTTTCGAGTGTCTATTTTGACGAGGAAATCGTCCCCGCCCCCGACGCGTGGCGAGCCGAGCCCGAAATCCCGACAGACGACACCGAGCTTGCAAGTATCGGCATCGACTTGCGGAGCGATTCGCCCCGCACGCTCCGCGGGCGGATGGAGCGGGCTGCGATCTCGGATGACGTCGGAAGTGACATCCCCGACCGCCAGACCGACCGGGTCGAAGTCTCGATTTCGAGGGTCATCGTCAATGACGCCAAAGAAGTGGCGTCGCGCTACGAACGCCTCTTCGGTGCGGAGGGAGAAAACGCCGAGCGCGTAAAGGCCACCCTTTCGAGCGCCCTCGACCGCTTCCGCGAAACGAATGGTTCGCGCCGGGTGCTGGGCTTCGAGTTCCGTCGCTACGTACGCAACCGGCCGAGTTCGCAGCTCGACGCCTACGTGGCGCTGGAAGCGCTAGACACCTTGTTCTCTTACCACCGCAATTTGGGGCTGACCCCGGGCGAATATAACCGCGTACAACGGCGGTGGTTGGAATCGATCAAACCTGAAGGCCTCAGCGTCGAGGAACTCGCTGAAGCCGTCCATCCGTCGCGATTCATCCGAGGCAGCGACATCCTCGATGTCTTCGGTCAATAAGGCGAAACCAGTGGCCAAGGAGCAGACCATTTTGGCTCGACGACAAAAAACATCGCACCCGCACTTTCTGCGCGGATTGGCAGCGGCCGTCGGCTTCCTGTGGATGGGCGTTGGCCCAGCCTCGGTCGCGAGTGCGGGAACGCTTCTTGACGGCCCGCCTATCGGTCAAATTGACCACACGGGTGAAGACCACACCTTCGAATTCCTAGATCGAGTGCAGGAAGGCTGCGACCCCTCGGAGCCAGGCACCTGCGTCAATCTCATTCTGGTTCGCGTCGACTTCACCCGAACCGAGTTCATCGACTCCTATTTGGTGAACGCCAACTTCAATGGCGCAACGCTTTCTTTCGCAGACATCAGCGATTCAAACTTTTCGAACACAACGTTCCTGACCGACACCGACACCGCCACCCAGATCGAGATCGAGGCCAACCTCAACGACATCACGATTTCGAAATCCGACTTTACTGACGCACAGTTTGGAGATGGCGTGAGTGCCACCACGATGCGACGCGCCATCGTGCACGGCAGCACCTTCGACGGCGCCGACTTCAGAAACGTCGACTTGAGTGACACTCAATTTCAATGCATCAACGTTTCGGTCCTCGGCGGCGCCCCCACCAACGAGTGTTCGACCTTTGTAGGTGCGGACT
>Ga0115003_10004170_pt1 | contig 11206 bp, 10 predicted proteins | sample ArcticOcean_MG_C_7_FD_88736 | JGI IMG/M metagenome (GOLD analysis project Ga0115003, IMG submission 88736) | Marine microbial communities from western Arctic Ocean - ArcticOcean_MG_CB11_88 | ecosystem: Environmental > Aquatic > Marine > Oceanic | place: Arctic Ocean: Canada Basin | collected... | reverse complement strand
CTTGCGAGCTATGGGAGCAAATACCGCACTGATGAAGCGGTCCAGTTGACCAGCATTCTCAAAGGTTTTACCCTCGTTGATTATGTCAGCTATCTCGGGACCAGTATCGGTCCCAGCTGTTACTTCTTGCTGGAACTGAACATCCGCCATTGATGTTTCGGCGCTTCTTTCTACGGCCCTGCGAGGTCTGCCCATGGATGGTATCACATCAGATACTAGAACTGGGTCAGAGAAGAAACCTAGTCCCTCTCCCTTTATAACAACCTTGTAGCTAGTGTGTTCGCTTACGCCAAGCGTAGTAGCTGTAGATGGACCATCTTGATTTTGATCAAACTGAACGGCTGATACGATGGTCCCGTTCTCTAATCCATCAAGGGATGGGTCATTGAACAAGTCAACCATTGTTGAAATGTTAGGAAAGCCTTCTTCAACTAACTTGTCCGCACCAATCTTGCTACCCTTATTGTCTCCTTTTTTGTTTTTATTGTATCCAAAAAATGCAGCAGCACGGACATCAAAGGTTGCACCAGCAAGAGCTTTCTCGAAATCTTTTATGCTTTTAAATGGTTTATCTAATAGTTTGTTAGTCTTCTTTTTTGACTTTACGGCAGCCTCTCTAAGGTTGTTGGCAATCTCCAAAAATCTTTGCTCGGTGATATTCCCTTCTTTAATCGCATAATTTATTTCAGCCACATACGCCTTAAGGAATGTTAGATTAGCACGAAGGTTCTCCTTTGAGTACAGGGTAACTAAGCCTACCCCGTCTGTCTTTTTTACTCTATTTAAAAACCGAGTAAACATACCTTCAGAACTAAAGGCCCAGCCAGCCTTCTTCTCCAGATTGTTGCCCATAAATGGATACATTGGTCCACCTTGCAACTCTACGTTAATCCCACTGTTAGGGTTAATCCCAGTATATGTTCCTACCCTGGTTCTGTCAGAGAAGTAAGCAAATAACTTTTTGCCCGCCAATGAGGCCCTTGTAATTATTGGTGCATTTCCTTGAACGGGAGATTTAAATGGGCTGGCTCCAACAAATACATCGCCGTCAATGTCGGACTCAACGGTCGCTCCTTGTTCTGACTCAACACCCCTTTGTATTTGCTCATCCGTAAGGACTTCGTCACTTGTAATTTCTGGCTCCCCAGTTACGTCCACCCCTGCTTGACCAAGAAGATATTCAGTCTCCTCCTGTGTTAAGGCACCCTCTGGTTGGGGTGCGGCCTCTGGCTTTTTCTCTCTCAGGAAGTCCACAGCGGCTTTCTTCGTTGGGAATGACTCAAAGGCTTCTTGTCCCCCTGCATATCCTTCGGAACCAGAGTAAACATAGAACCTGTTTTTTGCATCTGCATCAGGATTTGACTCAATGTAATAGTTCCGACCATCCTTGGCTCTTACCTTATAACCCAGCACCCTCCTTTGACCACCACCTTTAGTGTAGGTTGGGTTATTGTCCGTCTCTATCTTGAATGCAACCTCCTGGGCTGGCGCTGTTACGGGCGATGATTCTACAATGGACTGAGGCTGTGCCTCTGTCTCTGCATTCTCAACAAAAGGATCCACGGGGACAGTACCCTCTGGGGCTATGTCCCCTGATATTGCACGTTGCATCTCTGCTTCCAATGCAGCCTCTTCCTGTGCCGTGAAAATTTCGGGAACCGCTTGACCAACTTCGGGGGACGTAGCGTCTGGACTAAAGGGATCTGGAGGTCGGCGAGTCCGTGCCTCAAATTCCTCCTCCGTCAAAGTAGGCATACTATCTTGCTCTACGGGCGGAGGTCTATTTATAAGGGACTCATCGAAAGCTTGCTGGTCTGGCTGAAGAGCGGTATCCAGCTCTTGCATTACCCGCTTCTTGTTCTCAATGTCGGATCGGTATTGATCCATCTGCTCTTGCCTAATGGAATCCTGTCCAGGGAACTGCTCCTCCAACGTGTCCGCAGTATTTATAGCCCTCTGAATGTCTTCATCCGTCAATGGCTGAGCGCCCTCAAGGATCTCTCCTACTTCTGGAGATGCTGCTTGTCCCTCAGGCGTAGTAACCGAAGGAGGCATCTGGACTGTCTCTTCAGTCTTTGGTGCAGGCATAGCATCGGGTCCTTCTTTGCTACCAAACACGGCCCTACCACCACCACCAAATAGACCACCAAGAAGGGCGCCGCCCTTAGCGGCCTCCATGTACTCCATCTTAGCTTCGGCACTATCAATAGGTAGACCAGCCTGGTATCGATTCAGGAACTGTTGTCCTAGCTCTGTAGGAGCTTCAATAATAGCACCCTCGACTGCACCCCTTGTTGCTCGTGTAAGCAAACCTCCTCCAGCTTTAAGCAATCCTGACGATAGGAACTTGGCACCAAAGGCGGAGAATGCAGCATCCAGGATAGATGCAGGGACGGCATATAGTGCAGCCGCACCTTCGTCTATCTCAGTCCTGAAACCTCGCTCTATGGCCTCCTTCTGGCGCTCTCTATTGTCACCATAGAAGTAAGGCATATTGGCCAAGAAGCCACCTATGATTGCTCCTGGCGCAGCACCTATTCCAAAAAATCCAGCTCCAATGGCTGCACCCGCAGCGGCTCCAGCAAATGTGGATCCCATCTGTGGGGCGGAGGAACCAGCTAGGTTCATGGCGTAATCAATTATACCATCGTCCCCGTCACCGTATTGTTGCTGGCGGTATGCTTCCGCATCAATCTCCCCGCGCTGTTGGGCAATAGTATCGGCACCTATTTGCTGCAAGGACTCCGAGTCCAGCAATGATCCAATCCCCTCAAGGGTTGAACCATAAGAAGTCTGAAGGAGGTCAACGCCGTCCCTTATACCTCTACCAAATGCGCTACCAGGGTCCGTGTTAGTAACGTATTCGCGGTAAGCGAAGTCAAGGATGTCGACTTCAGAATAACCATCATCATGGGATATGTTAACACGCTCGCCATTAGGTAAAGTGACATTTGAAACAGCCATATATTTTAATTATTTTGATCCAGCAAATTGGTTCGTAGAATTCCTCGTCAAACCTATTCTATTGTAGTCCTCCTTTAATGTAGCGTGTCTTACTTGTCTAGCATAAGGAGCAAGTCGTTTGAGGAGTTCTTGGGGTATTGGTGTCTCGAATGATCTGCCAAATCCACCATCGTCCAATCTATAAATCCGAGCGCCTCCAGTCTGGGGGTCAATCGTGGATGGGTCAACCCTTATACCCATGTTGTGCAGGGATCCACCTGGTTGTAAATCTGTGTTAAGCCTATTGAACTCCGTGGTTGTCATGCCACCAGAACCACCAGAACCACCAGAACCGCCAGAACCACTAGAACTAGTACGTGAACTACCGCCGCCAACACCAAGAGAACCTAGGCCCACTTCTTTTTGTATAGCCGCATTCCTCATTTCTGGGGGTAGTGTTCCGCTTCTAATCATACGGTCAACCTTTGCTGTAGCCTCGGCTAACTCGTCCTTGGCGGGAGCTTTCTGGGATTTATTCAAGCCGTATCTTTGCTTTAACTCTAAAGCCCTCGCAACATCTCCCGCGGACGCTCCTCTGGAGCTACCCTTTACTATATCATTCATGTCCGCCTGACTGATCGCACCTTTTCTCTTAGAACCCTGAGTTCTGCTTTGTGCTATACGAGTATCTCTTTCTGTCTGAGTTTCACCTGGACGCTTGTCCATTGACTTCAATCGAGCTTGGCGGATTTCGCTGTCAACTTCATTGAATCCAGTTCCACCTATCTTAATCTGTCTCTCCATACTTGCTTCATTGTAAGCAGATGGGACGGCACGACCTTGTGACCTGTCATCTGTTCCGTCTTGATTAGCATCCCTGAACTCTGTTGTCATGCCTCTGGTAGGACCTCCTTGTTGGGCTGACCTCACATTTGGTTGATTCCCTCCCGCTGAAGCTGGTGAGTATCCAGTAACGGGGTCAAAGTTCAATCCCTTGCTCCTAGCGAACTCTATAGCGGCGGCTTCTTCAGCCCTAGTAAGAGGCCCATCTCTTGCTATTCTATCAACAAAATTGCGTTGCATACTTCCTGGTTGTCCTTGTGGAACAGGAGTAGGTCCAACAGGTTCAGGGTCCTCGACTGTACCTCGTACAACGCCACCCAGTGAACCAGTCCCAAACATGGGGCCTGCGCCTGGAGTGGGGAAGTAATAGTTTCCTCCCCTAGGGAGTGAATTTTCTTCTGGAGCCACTGGAGCCACTGGGGCCACTGGACCCCCCGAATAAGACCCCGTTGATTCCTGGGGTACAAAATATGGATTCGTGCCATTGGACCTACTGCTGATTATTGCATTAGCCTGCTCTTGTGTAGTAAAGATCATTCTGCCATCAGGCCCTATAGTGGAAACCATTCCCTCTGGTGCGCGCTGATAACCAACACCGCCAGGGAGGTTGGTACCCTGGTAGGTTTGTTGGCCTGGAACAAGAGGGCTTCCGACTACGGGAGTATCGGGATTACCTGGGAACGAATCACCTATGCGCCCTCCTGGAAATATTTGACCAATGCTTCCGTCGGCTCTAAGAAATGTAGCTTCTGGCTGTGCGTAGATTTCGGGTATAGGGTATGGATCCCCTGGAATTTCACTGCCTCGTTGCTCAGGAAAAATTTCGTTATGGTAGTCATTTATTCGACTTACTAGTTCATCATACGTAGGATCGTTACTCGTAGGGGGACTTGAAAAGTCAATGGCCCCTGGTTGGAATGGTCCAACGCCATAATTTAAAACACTGTCAACTTGTGGGGTAGGTGACATTATGGGCTGCTGTTGCATCATCGGGTTGTCCATTCTTACCCCAAACGGACTTTCAGCTGGCTGTGGCACACCGTATCTTTCATCCCGCATTTTACTTCCAGTTGGATCCGTAAAGACGCGGCCCAATCCAGACATGAAACCTCGGAACCCAGCCATGTTTTCTTGATAGTTTGCGTAACCCCCATTGGTTTTGTAGAGACCGTCTGGATCCGTCCTGCTTCTGATCTCTTCAACGCTTGGTTGTTCGCGAAGTGGCTCACCCATTAGACCTACGTTTGTTACAGGCGTAGGGGCATAGGCAAATGGACTCATTTGTTGCTCCCGCATCATTGGGTTAACGTAATCATACTGTCCCACACTGTCGGCTATCGGTGTAGGGTATACAGGGAAGTCGAATGCAGACATGGCAGGAGAAGCCTGTTCGATAGTAGGCATAGCTGGAGCGGCTTCCATAATCCCAGGAGCAGGCTGACCAAAGCTAGGAACATATACCTTATCACTAGGTGCGCCAAAGCCCCCAGTCCCCATCATATATTGATTTAATTCTTCTTCGTACGAAGGACGCTCGAAGTAGTCATCTATTCCATTTCTGTTTAAATCTGCCATAATAGTTAAATTGTTATAATAGTTAAATCGTTATACCGCCGAATGAGGGCACACCCATTGGAGTAACTGAGTATGCGCTATTCTGCGTCGTTTGATTGTTGTAGCCCATTGGAGCAGTTGAGTATGAGCTGCTGCTCCTTGTCGCTTTTTTTTGCCTAACAGGTGTTCCAAATAGATGATTTTCTAATCCCCCTTGGGCCGATAATTTATTCATTTCTATCATCGACAACGGCTTCGGCTTGGAAGAATTTTGCGCATTAGTTGGAGCTTGGTCGGCGAAGTGGGAGGTATAGGCACTTGACTGCTCATATCTGCGGATTTGCATTTGTCGCATCGATTCGGGTACATTGTCATATTTTTTGTAAGGGTTAGGCGTCCCATCATGGAATTTGGCTGGCCCCCCTCCGAACCTTCTTGCCATCTCTGCCTGCGCTCGGGAGGGCGACATTTTATCAAGACCCAACGCAGCGCCTATTCCAGCAAGACCAACTGCGCCACCCTTGAATTCACCCTTATTTGGGTCCCTTACTTTCTCTGGTCTCTGCGTATCAAAGGATCCCTTTGCGCCGTAACCCTGCTTGGCGTCGTAATCCATGTTGTTGGCTTCCGCATACCTACGAGCGGCATCGTGTTGCGATTGAGTCATTCGACCAAAGTTCGCGTTTGCCTTTTGCCGATTGTAGTTTGCTTGAGCTGAGTCGTATATAGATGCCATAGTGTTAGTATACCACAGGGTGGTTAGGTCATTTTGTTTAAAATAGTAAGCTGACCCTGGAACAAGGTTCTACCGTCTCCACGTATTTGAAGATCAAGCTGAGTGCTATTTCTGAGCGATAACCTCGCATTAGTATAAGCGTTTATTGGGTTCATTGTGCCAGTCCACTTTGTAGGATCGCTTGTACTTTTAGCTAAGGCGGCCGAAGCAACTGTTTCTGGGCGTATTATCAATGTACTGTCGTCATACTCAACAGAGCTAGTTATCTCTCCGTCCGAGTAAGGAGATAGTGTTGTGGCTGCAATAATATCAGTACTACTTTCGTCACTCATGAACGGGACCTGGTATTTAGCCGAATTTGTCGTCAATATAATATTTGCTGCCGCGCCATTTTGAAAAACCTCGAAGAAGCCACTGCTAAAAGAGGTTATGTTGTAAGTTTCGATTTCTATAAATTTTTTGGTGACTCCCGTACCAACAACTACAAGATTCTGGTCGGAAGTAAACCCAGAGCCAGGTTCAATTATAGAAACGCTAGCAACTGTTCCCTTTTGCCATATGTTATGCGCTGATTGAACAGAAGATCTTAACCAGTTTTGTACTTCATAAGCTCCAGTAGCCGTTAATTGAACTACGCCTGGGGAACCACCTTGAGTATTGGGTATAGTAAATATTTCTGTCTGGTTAGTGGGATAACCTAAGTACAATCCAGCGTATTCAATAGATGTACTTGATATAGATCCATCCAAATCTGGTCCACGAAGTACGTAGACCCCATTTGTTCCCACGACTCCGCCCAATGGGTCAGTGCCCGTGTTAAAGGCTAATGTAGGAACTCCAGCTGCGCTAATGGAAATATCTGCAATGCTAATATTGCCCGCTCTGTCGCTCCACTTAAACGCATCATCATAAGCCCCTGCAGGAAGTCCATTGGTGTGACCTACCTGCATGCTAACAGTATCTACCTCATAGAAATCAGTTCCGTTGTTGAACCTAACGGTCCACTCGTCGGTTGCATCCCCAGTAGTAAAAGGTTGTATTTCGGCTACGCCATTGGCGCAGTCCCCATCATTTGTGTAAACAATAATTTCAGGCATAATAATTAATTCAGTGTAAAGCTACCATTGGGGTAGTAGTCCGCGAAGTGAGGTCCAGTTTGAAAATATCCCGCTGGGGGTGGTGGTGTATATCGATTGGCAGTAGAAGATTGTCCAGAAAAGGAAACTCCACCAGAATGTATTGAGGGTCGTCCCCCGCTTAGAACTACCGTAGCGGTCCACGGGGAAGTCATGTATCCATTTCCCCACCCGTCAAATGTATCAACATTTACGGTTGCACCCAAATCCCAATCGGCCCCAGCGGCAATGGCTTGACTTCTTGTAACAACTCCTACCCTGAATCCAGCCGTTCTCCAGCCCCTGTTGCCCTGGGGCGGCAAGTCCACGGAGCCATTGTACCAACTAACATTTCTTTGTGGATTAAAAATATCAACTCCCCCTATACTTAGTCTCATATCGTCATCGAATGGACCCAAGGCGGATACAATAATTTTCTCTGGTGTTAACTCAACATCAGTCCTCTCCGACTTATTCGGAAGAACTACATTGCCCCGTGACTTAAGGACACTAGCGTTAGAGGATTGCATTCTATTAATTGCATCCATGTCCTTCTGCGCTTGGCGCAATCTGTCTTCATTACTAAGCATTTGGTATTACTATATTTCGTGCCTCCAGTATCCTTTCGCCATTGTTAGCGGCGGGTAACTCCATCCTTTTGAACGGCGCTATCTGGGCTTCAATATCAGAAAGCCTTTGGTCCATTGAAGGATTTTTTGCACCCCTGGACATATTAACAATTGTCTTTTTGATAACTGGATTTCCTTTACTCATTATTCATTATTCATTACTCAGCCCTGAATTGCACTGTTCTTCTTTCCCAGATATCTCCCTGCCACCTGAGTATAGATACACGGTCATTTAGGTATGTCCCAGAATTAACATAACCGATGTATTCGTCAGCCGTCGGAACTGTGTCAGCAGTTAATACCGATACACGGTTTCCATTGTTGTCAACTGGACGGAACTCCGCAGGTCGACAAATTCTTTGCGGGTTCGATAAGAAGAACTCCCTGCACATTCTTACTGGGACGGACTCGCTGTAAGGCTGGGACCTAAAGACAAAACCTTCATCCAGCTGGAATGGACCCTTGTCTACTCCAGGAAACCTAATAACCATTTCGTCCCACTCGTCAATACGAGTTGGTATCATTGCAAATGTGCGTGTCAACACGGCACCGTCTAATCCGTTTGGGCTAACCTCCTGGTCAACTAGGTATGCCTTCTGCGTTCCTGCAGTCCCATTAAAAATAGGGTCATTAATCTCTGGGGGCATCAGTGTCTTAATTGATGCTGCCGTATTTGCAGATGATATTGCGTATTGACGGGTAATGATAAAGTCACTGCTACCATTTGTCTGCACACCAGTCTCGAACTCGACTCCAATCTGAGGGTCTCCTAATTCGGTAGCAAGAGTTGTTGATCTAATCTCGAAGTCATATTGAAGACTATGCAGGCCTTCAAAATCCGAGGTGGATTGGGACTTCAAGTTGTGGTTAGCCGTTACCGCGGTGACAGCGGTCCGAACTTCGCTTACGCTGAAGTTTATTGCATTGACTGAAACCTCGCTTGTAATTGAATTTTGATCAGTTGATACGCTCAGGACTCCTGACTCAACATACACTTCATTTACCTCTCGGTAGCTGTCAGTGTCATTGATTTCGTAAGCCGCTAGGGTGCAAGTAATTGAAGTCTCCGTATCAACCTGGGAGGTAATGGTTGTGGTCCCAACTTTCTTGAGAACAGGAGGAGTGGATTCGTCCACGTAATCAGTTCCCGCTTTGGCAATAATTGTCCTCTTTACTGTTCTTAGTCCGTTCTCTCTTTCGGATATATCATCGTCCTTTACATTAACAAAAGTCGCTCCCAATGTTTCATAAGTAAGAATGACATTGTATTCCCCCTTGCCTTGCATCGTACGACGGTTGCCAGACTCGACTTTAGTCAAGCGCATATCCATAACACCATCGGTATTATATGCTTCTCCTGCACGAGGAGCCAAGCCATCAATGGACATTGCGGCGGACTGCAGTGAACCGAAGTCAGGAAATATTCGATCCTTGTTTGCACTATACCAGTCCTCACGACTGTTCAGAGTAGTGCATTCTACAACAAGCCTATATCGACCATTCTGTAGTTTCTCAACAGTTGGAATCCCGTTGAGCTTAAGTCTATTACTTCTGTGAGATATTGACATTAGCAGTCCCAGGCCTTGCGGCTCCAGTAGTTAGCGGACATCTTGCCCTTGCCTCCCTTGATACCAGCACTACGGGCGCAGTAGCTTTTCTTACGGGCTGGTTGATCTTTCTTAATACTCATGTTGGCATCGCCAAAACGGACAATCTTTTCCTTTTCGCCCTCACAAGCCTTTACAACAAACTTCTTCCCGCCCTGAACTTCACGGCGTGGCACGTTGCACTTCATCTTGGACTTGTCTGGCATTATGATTTGTTTTTTCTATAAGTGATTGATCTCTCTGTTTTCGACAGGCTGAAAGCCTTTCTTTTAGGCGAGCAACGGTCAGGGTTTTTCTTATCCTTCGACGTTCCGCGAGATCCTCTTTGGCCACTAGTAAGAGCCTTTACGTTTTCCTTTACCGCCCTTTTCGCCACATGAACCCTTGCCTGAATTACCTACTGGTTTTCTTCCGTGCATAATTATTTCTTTCCTTTATTTGATTTGAGATGAACCAAAGTAGAACCCTACGATGGCTAAGGCAGTCTGCCTAATTTCTGGTAAAATGACAAAGCCCTGCACGGTGTCCCATTTGAGGCTCTTGAATAGCCCTAGGAAGCCGTTTGTTTCCCTGGCTACACTTACCCCTACCTCCGTCCATGCAAAGACGAATGGGGCTATTACAATGGCAAAGACGGTGGATACAACGAGGAACCTACGAACCAGTACCCCACCATCACGTTTTGCCGCTGCATCCGCCGAGGCATCTGCCGCCTGCTGGGACGTAATCATTCGCTCGAACTGACGAGCCTGGCTCTCCATCTGGGTGCCAATGAGTTTCATTACAAAACCACTGATACCCCCTCCGAGCATTGCTAGTAGTTCTGGTGTCATTATTTCTTTAGTAGTTCTTTGATTACCTTGATTGCGGATGCGGACATATATATGAATGTCGCTAGTCCTACACAGAAACCCAGAGTTCCATTGACGGGAGAAATTTCAACGGTAGCTATAAAGCCCCCTGTTCCGATTATTGATTTGTATATAATATCGTTCATTAAACTAAATTGACCCAAGCTCCGTTTTCGTATCCTTGAAATTTGTTAAGTGTGCTGTTGTAAATGACCATTCCGTTAGAGGCTGTTAAAGCGTTTCGTGCCGTAGTTGTTAGTGACCCAAATTGGGTGTATCCAGACGATACGATGTTTCCAGTAATATCTACGCCCGCATCGCTAACTTGTAGTCGTCTAGCAGAACTTGCGCCTGTTGCTATTTCAAACTTCCGTCCTCCTTCAACTTGGATATATCCAGCGTTAAGTGTTTGATTTGTATACAGGGAATTTGCTCCAACAAAACCAAGATTCATCTCCTCTACATTTCCAGTAGAAGCCTCCCGCTCGTCTCTTTTTATTTTTAGAATAGGATCCGATGTGTTTGCAGTGTCATCCGTATCCATCGCTATAACTAAAGAGGTATCATTATCTGAAGTAAATAGACCAGCACCCACAACTCTAAGTGCTTCATCAGGCGTACCCCCTGTCGTGTGACCTCCAACTACGTGCAAGGCACATACTGGATTATTCTGATTAATTCCAACTTTACCAATAGGAACTCCATCAGCTTTTTTAATAACCATTAAGTTACTAGGAGTCTCGTCGTAATCCCTAAAACGATGCTCTTTAGAATCGTATGTTATTGGTTGAGCGGTTCCGCTCGAAGTTCCCACAGACTGTATTTCGTTTGTGATTAGTCTAGGAGCAGTTACGTCTCCTGTAAATGTTGGAGATGCGGTAGGCGCAGCACCTACATTGGTTAGTATTGCCGCATTGTCTGCGGATTG
>Ga0115003_10004168_pt1 | contig 11211 bp, 7 predicted proteins | sample ArcticOcean_MG_C_7_FD_88736 | JGI IMG/M metagenome (GOLD analysis project Ga0115003, IMG submission 88736) | Marine microbial communities from western Arctic Ocean - ArcticOcean_MG_CB11_88 | ecosystem: Environmental > Aquatic > Marine > Oceanic | place: Arctic Ocean: Canada Basin | collected... | reverse complement strand
TTTAAGGAAATAAGAACTGTAATAACTACTTGGCTAATCAGCTATCATAAAATGGTTTGGGGGGTTTATGGGGGGTTTAAAATCCCACGCCTAACTCGGGTCATTTTAAATCTCGTTAAACAAAGTACAATTAAAAAAAGGAATAGAAAGTTATGAATAAAAATAAACACAACTACACAGACGTTGAACAATACAAAGATGAAGACGGTAGATTAAAAATATCGCCAGAGACAATGAAACTTTTAAGACCGAAAGTTAAAGACGGTGTTAAGAAAAAGAATACAATTAATGACAGAAGCGTTCTTGGCTTTAGAGCTATCTGTTACCCTGGTGGAAAGAAGTCCTTTCAGTTTAGACATAGACCTAAGCAAGCAGACAATGCAGAAATAGGAGTTTACAATGAGCATGTAGAGACTGTCCTTGGTAATTACTTTGATCCAAATGATAAAAAGAACACTACCGGCATTACTTGTGCGGTAGCCAGAAAATTAGTAGAAGAGTTAAAGAATAAAGTCCGTATGAGTGAGGATCCAAAATCTTTAATGGCAGCTAAAAAAAGAGGTAAGAACTTAAAACAAATAGCTGATCTATTCTTAAAGAACAGACTGGATCGACCAGGTATAAAGAGCAGTACACTGAAGAATTTTACAAATATATTAAACAACTTTGTGTTTCAAAAAGGAGATAATCCAAAACATAGAAAGATGTTTCGTGCTTACAGTAATTCTTTTAAAATGTTCCAGATACCAATGAGAAACTTGGCTAAGGATGATTATATTAAGGTCCACAAAGCTCTAACCACACTTGGTAAATACCAGGCGAATAGAGTGCTTGAATAATCTCTAAAAATTTTACGAAGTATAAGACATTGTTTTAAAAAATTTTTCGAGGGGAAAATAGAGTATTTCTTCATTTTCTTTTAGAGGTATTGCAACAGGACTATCGTTGATAATTATTATTTTAATTTTTTTATTTCGCGCAATATCTAAAAGACTTAAAGCTGATGTAATTGATAATTGAGTGCCTAATATCAATAGCAATTTGGCATCCTTAATTTTGTTTTTTGCTCTTGTCCACGTTAGAGGTTCTAAGTCTTGTGCCATAGCAATGACTGATGGTTTAATAAAATCGAGACAATCAGGACATTTGATGTCCTTTTTATGCCATTGATTCTCAATTTTGTTCCACTGATATTTTTTTTTACAGTGTATGCAGGATACTTTTGAAATATTTCCGTGTAATTCTATTACTAATTTTGATCCAGCTGATTGATGAAGACCATCTACGTTTTGTGTGATTATAGATAGAATTTTTTTTCTTTTTTCCAAGTTAAATAAAGTTTGGTGTACAATATTATGTTTTGTTGTTTTATAAGTTTTATAAAATTTATAACATACATCCCAGTATAACTTTCTTGACTTTCTGTGCTTTAAAAAATTAATAAAATTATAATCTTCAATGTTATGTCTTTTATCAAGCCAATCTCCCGAAATATAATCTGGTATCCCAGATGGCGTACTTACACCAGCTCCACTTAATACACAAATTTTATTATAATTTTTAATTGTACGTATGACTTTCCATATATTGGGAGAAAAAAATATAGGGCCTAATGATTTATTTGAAAAAAAAGTTAATATTAAAATACTTATAGTAAATGGGGCAATAATAGGTGGTAGAATTTGCCAAAATCCTGAATAAATCCAAATAATCCAAATTATTGCGCTTAATATAACTGAAGAAAATATTAGCAAAAAACCAACCGCACCTAATGGCAAGAATGTTACAGAGCTAATATAGCTTATTGTCGCAATGTTGAAGGCCCATAGACCTGAAGATTCATAAAAAGATAAATTTAATATTACTTTTGATAAAAAGATTGCAAATAAAGTAGAAATAATTGAAATTATTGTTGCTCTCTTATTTTTAAAAGTTAATAAACATAAGACTATAAATATACATATATAAACACTCCAAGTTTTTAATGGGTGTGTACCCGTAGATATCCAAAATGAATAATTATTTAAACTTAAAATTAAATACAAAAGCCAGCTTGTCAAAATAGCTGCAAGTGCAAAAGTTGGTAAAAAATATTTTATAAATTTTTTTTTTAGAAACACATCTAAGATAGAACAAAAAAATACTGCACTAAAAAATATAATAAAATATAACAAACTATGAGTTAAATATGAACCTAGTATTATACCCAACACTCCTGAGCTATAACCAAAATACCCTTTTTTCCATTCTGAAAAATAATTTACTTTGTAGTAGTTGAAAGAAATAAATGTACTTATTAAAACACCTAAAAAACAACCAAGCGCACCCATTGGTGATATGGCTAAAACAGCCAAAAAAACTGCATAACCTGAAATAATCTTGTCTGAAAAAGCAATTTGAGCTATCCCAGAAAATGTAGCCTCGAAATAATCCTTAATACTTGCCATTAGACTTTGAAGATAGTCTTTTTGGAACTGAGTCTAAGCTAAACACATCTCGCCAACTTTCTTTTCTTCTAATTAATTCCGATCCTTTTGGGCCCAACAGTATAACTGCTGGCCTTGTTTGGATAAATTGCATCGATTGAGTCAAATTATATGCGCCAACATTTGAAAAAACTAATGTATCACCTACATTAGTTGACGTTAAGTTTACAGAGTCATTAATTGAGTCAATTTGCATACATAAGGGACCATAGATTTTTACTGGACCATTGTTATCACTATTGTGATTTGTTTTGTGGCTACCATTAGTACCATTTTTTTTAATACCGTTTGTTTTATTTGCAATTTTAGGTTCAAAATTATACCAGTAAGCCGTTGGAAGAACGTTAACACCGGCATCAATTACGATATTAGTGCCACCATCCGGATCTTTTTTTTTAGAAGTTATTTTTGAAACTAGCTGCATACATTCATCTACTACTGCTCTTCCTGGTTCTAAAACTAATATAGGTTTTCCGTTATTAAATAAATGTTTTGACTTTTTTAAAGCACGCATGACTACAGAAGCAAAACTTTTTAAAGTTTCATCGTTATATTTGCTTCCTCCAGGTATGTCGTATTCGGGCTTAAGTTTATTCGAAGACGGAAATCCACCGCCAATATCAATTATTTTAGTTTTTAAACCTATTTTATTGGCATACCCAACTAATTCAATAATAATTCTTGTAGCTTTAGAATATATCTTTGGGTCTATGTTAAAAGTTCCTGAATGATTGTGTATTGCTTCAAAATTTAAATATTTTTTTTTTGATATTTTTCTTAAAGCTTCCTCTGCTTGTTTTGTTTCATAGTTAAAACCAAATTTTGTCCATGAAGAGTTTCCCATTATAAAATTTACTCGAATTCCCACCCTAGCATTTTTTCCTAAATTCCTTGCGACATCATCCAATAATTCAATTTCATCAAAATTATCTATATTAATTAAAGCTCCGTCACTTACCGCTTTGCTTAATTCACTTCTTGTTTTGTAGCAACCATTAAAAATTATTTCTGAGCCTGGTACATTTAAAGATCTAGCTAATTTATATTCCATGTCTGCTACGACTTCAGCGTAAGCTCCTTCTTCTTTTAATATAGAACAAACCGCGGGTAAGTAATTAGTTTTATAAGAATAGCCAATTATTGTTTCAATTCCTTCTTCTGTAAAAGCATTCTTGAATTCTCTATATTTTTCCCTGAGAGTTTTTTCAGACAATAACCACAAAGGTGAGCCATTTTCTTCCATTAATTTTTCTACATCTTCAACTTCCTCAAAGACGGCTGAGGTATTCATGTTAAGAATACTATGCTTTCCTATGCTGCTAATTTGTATTAGCTCAATATTTGGCGCTATATAGTTATCTCTTTTCATTTTCTATTACTCCTGACTTTAAAAATTTCCCAAATTGAATTCTGTCCGCCGAAAACTCACTACAATTTCTAATAAATACTAAATCTTTTTTTTTGTAAATACTGTCAATTTTTTTTTCTAAAGCTAGATCGATTAAAATTAAAGGTAGGTTAAAACCTACGTCTTTTGCGTAGCTTATCCATGCGGGAAATCTACAATTTATTTCAATTAATTTAAATTCTTCATCAAGATTATCTCTAATGAACTCTAGTTCTATTGGACCAACCCATTTAATTTCTTTTAATAAATTTTTTATATCATTTTCTAGCTTAGGAAGAGAAACTTTTCTAGCAGCCCAAGTGTTACCAGCCTCACATTTTAGTAATTTTTTTATAGATAAATGAGCTTTTAATTCATTGTTACGATCGCAGATACCTGCAACAGAAAATTCTTCACCACTAATAAATTTTTTTGAAATAATAGCTTCAAATCCGTGACTATCATAAAATTCCCAAATATAAGGTATTTGATTTTTATTAGAAACAACAGTCGGTGTTCCAGTAAAGTTATTAATGACTCCTTTAGACATAAATGGATAGCCTATAGAGTTGCCAACTAGTCTAAAACTTTCAATAGAGTTTGACCTTGCTGTCTTTGGTAGCGTAAAACCTTCTCTAACTTTTCCTTTGTGGCCATTTATACCGTTGATATCATTAGTTTTTTTAAAAGATTTTAATGAAGGAAGAAGCGTAGCTATACCTATTTTTTTAAGTTCATCTTGAATCTCAATACAGCTTTGTAATTCTGAGTCAAGATTTGGAATAAAGACGTTAATTTTATTTAATTTGTCTAACTCAGTAATTCTATTTAGCAAAACTTTCTTAGAGCTTATATCTTTAAGTAAAAAAACCTTATTAAACAAGTCAGTTCTTGATGTTCCAGTATCATATGGGCCGTAGGCAAAGCCATAAATATTTCCAATTTTATTACTTTCAGATAATGCTTTAGCAACTCCGAGTCCAGGCATCACAAAATCAAAACTATTAATTGCACTTATAGCAATAGACGGTAATTTTTTATCTTTTATTTTTTTTTTTACATGATGTTTTTTATCAAAATTTTTTTTATCTAAAGCAATTGACTTATAGGATGTTAAAGTTTTAATGTTATCAAAAGGAATAGTTAATTCCTCAACATTTCTAACAAAAGCTTTTTTCATATTAATAACATTTCTTACTGGCTGGCCTGGGTTTAATATTTCCTTTAAAACAGTTAATGGTTGATTTATTCCAGCAAATTGTGAAAGAAGAATCCAAGATGGAAAACGAGGATTTATTTCTATTAAATTATACTTATTAGTATTATTTGATTTAATGAATTCAAGCTCTAATGGACCTTTCCAGTGAAGTTTTTTTAATATTTTTTGTGCATGATTAATTAAATCTGGATCGTTAACTGGAGTACCTATAATTCCTTTGCCTCTATGATTGACTCCAAGCTTTTTCATTGGCAATATACTTGCGCAAGATCCATTTTCTCTTGCCACCATAGAAACATCATATTCCTCGCCTTCTACTTTTTCTTGAAGAATTGCACCACCACCCCATCTCGAATTAAATATTTTTGCGTAATATAACGCATCTGACCAATTATTAACTTTTTGGGCCGATGCAACAATACCTTTTACAATAACAGGATAAGTAAATTGATTGGCATAAAAAGGGATGTCATAAATGTTTGGCACGTGAACGGTTTTAGGTGTTGGAAATTTATTTCTGAAACAAAAATAAGGTAAAGATGTCTTCAGGGTCATAGAGTATTGCTCAATATCTGGAACAAGAACTTTAATTCCTTTTCCTTTAAGTCTTTCTTTAAGTCTTGATAATATTGGTATTTCTAATTCTAAGCTTGGAATAATTATGTCAAATTTTCTTTTATTATTTATTTCAACTATTCTCTCATAAAATGAGTTCTCACCTTCAGCTAGTGGTGGTATAATATGGAGATTATCAATTAGACCTGGTGAAAATGCGCCTGTCATCCAGGGATCATAACCAAGTGCATCAATAGAAATATTACCTTCAAAACCAAGTTTTAAAGCTCTTGCTACAGCGGTACCTGGCTCTGAATTATCCAGACCACCAAAACCAGTTATTGCAATTCTAATCTCTTTATTCTTGCTCATTAATTAGGCTCATACTTCTTAACTTAGTTAAAAAATTACTTACATCTTTTCTAGCTGTACTCTGATCGGTGTCATTAGTTTTTAAAACTTCTTTTGTTAAATTTGAAATATCTGATTTTTTTTTTTTTAAAATTTTTAAAATTAATATAGCTGATTTGTTACAAGAACAATAATTTGATGTGTTGGTATCTATGAGCATGCCACTTTCGCCATCTGAATCTATTTCTAAATAAACATCTTTTTTTAAAGACCATTTATTATTAGCGTCCATCAGAAAAATTCTAACTAGCTTTTTCCAAACCGGTTTTAGCGTCTGGATAATAAGGTGACAATTTTAAAGCATCTTCAAAGTACTTTTTCGCAGCTCCCTTGTCGTTTTGCTCTAGCTTCACATAACCCATGCCTGTTATCGCATCAATTAAGAAAGGGTATTTATCTATCGTCTCAGTAAAATATTTAGTTGCTTGGTCGTATTCTTTATTTCTAAAATGCAACCAGCCTAAGGTAGATCTTGAGTCATAAACTACTGTCCACTGATTTTTTGTGTTTGGAATAGGAACTACCTCAGTAATTGGAAGTAATTTCTTCTCGTCTTCTAGTTTTATCATCGCTTCAAGAATTGGTTTTGCCTCAGCATCTTTTTTCATTCTAAACAATGCAAAAGCTTTCCCCCTTTCAGCATTTTTAGATTTTCCACCATTTTTAATATACTGGTCAAATCTTTTAATTGCTTGTTCGTTATTTCTTGCAAAATAAGTTCCCCAGCCCATATTATAGTAAGCCCCGATAGATTTTTTTGCATCAATTTGTAAGTCATCATAAACAGGATCTATATATGCTGGGGCTAAAGCTGCTGCTATAGCTGCTTTCTTAGCTCCTTTGTCATTATCTTTTAATCCCATGTAAGTTCTAGCTAATAAAAACTGGATATCCCCAGAATAAGGATAAACTTTTTCTCCAAATTCTAAAATATCTTTTGCAGTTTTAAACTTTTCATTCTCTATAAGCTCTTTAGTTATAAAGGTATAGATTGCAGCTCCTTGATAGGGAGCAAGTGATAGGGATTTGAATAAATTTTTTCCAGACTCATCCCATTTTTTTTCTGCTGCAGCGACATAAGAAAGTCCTCTATATGACAAGTATGCTTTTGGTTGTGATTTTATTACTTTTGTAAAGCCACTTTTTGCTGTTGCATAATCTTTTTTGTAATAAGCAACCCAAGCTTCGCCATCATCTACTAACCATTTCCATTCTTTTTCTGTAATTTCTTCACGAGATTGTTTAAATAATGCTAAGGCTTTATCTAACTGAGTTAACTTTTTATCTTCTTCTTTTATATATAAACTGCTGTTAGCTAAGTAAAAAGCTTTATTGTAAAGTGTATAACCAGACCTTTTTGCTTGAATTAATCCACTGCTAGAATACCAAAAAGATTTATCAATTTTTAATGCGGCTTCAAAAGCCACTTTTGCCTCAGCACTTTTGTCTAGAGCTATATTCATCCAGCCAACGCAATCTTGCGCTGCAGGATTTTTTGTACCCTCAGCTTTAGGAATTTGAGCAGTACAAGATTTTAAGGCGGCTTGGTATTTAGCATTCGCACCTTCAGATGTTTTTTCTTTAAATGCCTCGTAATAAATTTTCCAGCCATCTTTTACTATGTCTCTTTTTCTATACTGTAATGTATTTAATCCACTGTTAGCTTTTATGTATCCTGGATATTTTTTAAGGGCAGTTTCAAAATATGTTTTCGCTCCGCTAAAATCATCCTGGTTATACTTTGCCCATCCTAGACCAGAATAAGCTTCAGCATCTAAATATTCTAATTTTTCTAAACCTTTTGTTGATTTTCTAACTTCTATTGCTTTTTTAAATTGCCCTTCTGCATCAGAATATTTTTTCAAATAGAGTTTATTTAAACCATTTCCATTATAGGCAACATAGTATTTTCCACCATTTTTAAAGTATTGAGCAAATCTTTTATCTGCATTTTTAAATTTTCCTCTGTAATGACTATTCCATGCAACCGCATAATATGCGCCCGTTAGATTTTTTTCAGGTAGACCAACTTTATCCATTACTGGTTCTATATAGGCTGGGGCTAAATCTGCAGCTATAATTAATTTTGCTTCTGCAGTAGTGACATCTTTTAATTCTTTATAAGCCTTAGCTAAAAGAAACTGTATATCTGCTGAGTACGGATAAATTCTTTGTCCTAATTCAAGTATATATTTAGATTTTTCCCACTGTCCTGCTTTTTGCATTTTATTTACTGGAAATATATAGTCAGCTACTGGCTGATATGGGTTAAAATTTAACGATTTAGTCAATTGATCAGCAGCAACGTTAAAATCTTTTTTCTCCATAGCGATGTAAGCCAAGCCTTTGTAAGAACCATAAGCTTTTGAATTAGTTTTGATTATAGATTCAAATTCTTTTTTTGCGTTAGAGTAGTCTTTTTTATAAAATTTTATCCATGCTCTCGCATCAGCAATTAAAAATTTAAGATCTGGGTCTACATTAGCTTCTGCTTTTTTTAATCTTTCTTCCGCTCTATCAAAACTTCCAACATTAATTAATGCCCATGCTTCAGTGTAATTGACTAATTGGTATCTTTGAGCTGTAGAAAGTCCGCTTGAAGAAAAGTAAAAATAAGGGTCAATCTTTAAAGCTTCTTTAAAGGCAGTTGCAGATTTACTATATTCTTGTTGGGCAAGTAAACTCCAACCTATGCAGTCTTGTGCCGCTGGATTTTTTACTGCTACAGCTGCTTCAATTTTTCCTTCACATGATTTTTGCTGGTCTTTATATTTGCCTTTATAATAATAAGCCCATCCATCTTTAACTATCTCTCTCTTTGTAAATTTTATTGCTGATAATCCAGATGTTGCTAAATAATAGCCGGGTTGTTTTACTAATGCTTTATTGAAATTTGTCTCAGCTCCTTTGTAATCTTTAGCGTAAAGTTGAGCATAGCCTAATTTTGCAAAATATAACGGGTCCGTATTCCACTTTTTAGCAAGACTAGTGTATGTCTTAATAGTAGTTTTTTTATCTGCAATTCCGTATAGGGCAGTATCAACAAGCGTGACTAAGCCGCTATTGTGTCTTATTGCTCTTGCACCTGATAAAGCTTCTTTTAAAGCTTTAGTATAAAATTTTTTTGCTCCTTCTTTGTCTTTTTTCGCAGCTGCTTTAGCTGCTTCAGCTATATAAAATCTTGCTAAACCATCTCTGCAATAAAAACATTTAGAATCTAAACTATTTCCAACTTTAAAAGATTTTACTGCTCCTTCCCAATCGTTTTGAAAAATTTTTACCCAGCCTGCAGTTATTGCACCATCTTTTAGTTTAACTTGCCATTTGCCTTGCGTAGCTTGGTTTCCTAGTTTGATAAATTCTTCAGCTTTTTCATATTTTTTTTCTTTTATAGCTATCCAAGCGAGGGCATCGTAAGCTTGCCAGTCGTGCTCTTTCTTTCCTACTTCTAAAGCTTTATTTGCAAATTCTCTTCCTTTTTCAAAATTACTTAATTTTATATTGTTCCAAGCTATACCTAGATAACCATTAAAATTTTCTTCTGGTTTGTCTGACTGTAGTTTGTTTATTTTTTCAAAGATGGCTGTTGAACCCGCGTAATTACTCAATACAAAGTTTGACCATCCATACCAAGTTAATGCTGACTTATAGTTTTTATAATCTTTTTTATCTTCTTTTTTTGGTGTTTCAAATTTGTCTATATATTTAAATAAATACTTTCGCGTTCCAATCCAATCACCCTTTGAAAATAAACTTCCTGCTTTTGAGTTTAATGAAGCAATATTTTTAGGCTCTTTAAATTTATCAATTTTTTCTTTTTTTTCAGCCGCTAGAATTGATGTGTTTAAAAATAAAATAAAAATTGTTAATAGAATTTTTATTTCAAAATTCTTTTTCATTTCTATAATTTAATTAGTTTTTTTTTATTGAGTCAATAGATCAAATTTATTTTTTCTGGAAAATTTTACTGTAAAATTTTACTGTAAAATTTAATATTTTTTTTGAATAATTAGTTCTTCTGAAAATATTGAAACTAATATTCTGTCAACCCAAACACCATTTCTCATAGAATCTTTTCTTAAGACTCCATCTTTTTTAAATCCAACCTTTTCATGAACTATTTTTACACCTTCGTTTGGTTGAAGAAAATCAGAGTTTATTTTTCTTAGTTTTAGAACTTCAAATCCATGTTTCACTACTGATTTGGTGACTTCTGTGCCAATCCCTTTGCTCCATAAGTCTTTTTTACCTAAAACTATAAAAAATCTTGCTACTTTATTTTTAGAATCAATCAAATCTAAACCGCTAATACCAATAAAATCACCTTCACTCTCAACTGCCTGTCTGTAAAGACCGTAAGTTAAATAATTTTCTATTTTACCTTGATCACTTATATTTTGCACCTCGTCTTCCAACCATACTTTGACTTCTGGGTCAGATAAAAATTCTATATATTTAACAATATCTTCTTTGTTAATATTTCTCAGATTGAAAGAAGTTTTAAACATATAAAAATTTAACTTTTATGCTTTAATTAATCAATGTTTGAAAGAAAGATTTCATTATTATTTGTTTTTGATTAATTTAACCTAAACATCAAATGCAATTAAGTAGCTTTTGAATATTTGAGATCTAAGCTTTTAATAATTTCGGCTATAATTATAAGAGCTCCTCTAGCAAATATACGTATTGGTAGAATTTTGTTTTTTTGAAAAAAACTTGGTTTGATTACTTTTTCAGTCATAGAAGAAATACATCACACCAAGAGTGTTTGAGCAATCACTAAAACACCTCACACATGCCAAATATTTCTGACAAAACACAGAAGTTTGAACGAAACTATGAGTAAATCACGGATGAACATGGACCTTGAGTAAAAAATATTTGATCGCGGATCGTTGAGAGCTCTGGGTTACATAAGGTTATTTTTGTAGTAACTCTAAGTAACTTTTGGATCGTACAAAACCGTAATAAGAGTGCCTCTTGCTTAGCTCAAATACTTTATGATTAATTTACGTTGAAGGTGTTGAGTTATACGAATGTTGGGCAAGTAAAGAAACTTCTAGTCCCAAACCAGATGCGCTACCAGGCTGCGCTACGCCCCGATTGATTGATTATATAAGTTAAATAAGACTTTTTGGCAATTGAAACAT
>Ga0115003_10004167_pt1 | contig 11211 bp, 7 predicted proteins | sample ArcticOcean_MG_C_7_FD_88736 | JGI IMG/M metagenome (GOLD analysis project Ga0115003, IMG submission 88736) | Marine microbial communities from western Arctic Ocean - ArcticOcean_MG_CB11_88 | ecosystem: Environmental > Aquatic > Marine > Oceanic | place: Arctic Ocean: Canada Basin | collected... | reverse complement strand
CCTTAACCGCAAATACAATCTGCTTAAAGAGCTGGTGGGCGAAAATCTAACTGAAACAAATTAAATAAATAAACTATTATATCAGTATGATATCGCTATTAATTTTGCCACCTCAACCCATCCTACCATAACGGTAGCGGATTGGTAGCAGCATAACACCGCTTCACGACCCTCCCATAGCTTCTTTGAGAGGGAGCTTTTGCATCTTTTTTCTGACGGTTGGCTCATGGTAAGGGGAGTAATGAAGCTCGTTCACCACCTCGTTATTTCCGATGTAAGCACCAGCCTCTTTGCTTGTGAAGTCTTAATTGGTTCTGAGTACGTGGTTGAAGTAAGTCCTTAGATCTTTTAACTGAAGGTTTTCGACTTGAGCCAGTTTCTTCAGTGATTTCCATTCATCGTTGATACGGTTGACCCGACAATAACCGACCTTACCAGTCTTCCCGTCAACTACTTTTTTGAGAAAGACAAAGTTGGCGGGATAGAAATCGTATCGGATGATCTCCTTGTTTTCGTCAAGGACAGGGACCGTACCGTAAACTTCTTGTTGCCTAGGCAGGCTCTCAAGCAGCTCAATAGCCTCATCGATTAGCGGAACCTGTTTGTAAATATGTCTGAAGTAGTGATTGAATTATACAATCTGAATTGTATTTCTAAATGAAGAGAGAGTTTCAGTTGAATATTCGAGTCACACCTATACCGAAGCTAAAACCGGAGTTACCTTTTCGCTGACGAAGTCCAGATTCGCAAGTAGCAACAGCCCCCTCGGTACTGTACTTGGCACAGTCCGGATGAGCCATGACTCCAGCCTTACTCATTACAGGCTCCACCGATGTGCAGGCCGTCTGTAAAAGGCCCATTGCAAAAATAAGGATTAGGATACGCATATCAATTCCACAAAGAATGTCATATTTTTATAGATTTAAAGCACTGTAACACATATATTTTCCCTTAATTGTTCACCCAATTACGCTTTTTCATTTGAAATAGTCGTAAACTAAAAAAACAATTTGTATCACGAAAAAGTTTAATTTACAAGAATGTTAGGAGTTTAATTTGAGGATGTCTGCCAGTTAAACATTAAATTGGGAGAGACTTTCTAAAAAATTATTGTAGTTATAGGTAAGCAAAAGGATAAAGTTAATTTGATATTATATATATAAATTCATAATAAGGTTATTTAATTTTATACTTGGTTGTCTTATTAACTAATTAACTAGGAAAACAATTAACTGTAAGTAACTCATTATAAATAATTATTCATAATTATTTATTTTATTCTTGACTTGTCATTATATATATATAAAATTGATTCTTTGTAAATTCAATATATAGATAATAATATATCTTTTATTATTTATATATTGTGTGACCTCGTTTAATAGATTGAGGTAATCTTTTTTTAACGTATAGGAAATGTACACTATGGAAAAAATAAAAGTTATAGCTGTCTCAATCTTTTTTATTTGTTATTCGTCTTTCTTGTTTGCAGCCAAGGAATCACCAATGCTAGCTAAAATGGTGGAATCAGGTAACTTACCACCTCTCGAAGATAGATTACCAGAAAATCCACTAGTTGAAAAACCGGTCAGTGAAATAGGCAAATATGGTGGAAAATTAGTTCTTGGAACGGCTTTCTTTTTAGACGATGAGAGATACCCTTCCCGTCTAGACAGAAATGGATTATTTCAATTTACCTATCCTTTTCCCTCCAATGGACCTATTAAGCCAAACCTAGCAGAATCATGGAAGTGGAATGAGGCTGGAACAGAATTAACCATAAAACTAAGAAAAGGGATTAAATGGTCAGATGGTGTTCCATTTACTGTAGATGATGTTCTCTTTTTCATGGAAGATATAGTTGATAACAAAGATGTAGCCTATATATGGTTCTATGAAAGCGGGTTTTATGAGGCTAGTGGAAATTTCCCATCACTTACTAAAATTGATGACTTTACACTAAAAATAAATTATGACAAGAAAGCTTTTCTGTTTGAAAAAAAATACTCAAATGTTATCTGGGCTGCACTCCCTAAACATCATTTTTCGCAGTGGCATCCGAAGTATAACTCAAGCTCAGATTATGGGACTTTGAACGAAAAATTAAAAATTCTTGGACCCAAATCTGAAGGTGGTAGAGTTACTCTAAATGCCTGGGTAGTTGACGAATATGTTCCTGATGGGAAACTTCATATGACTAGAAATCCATATTATTGGAAGGTTGATCCCGATGGTAATCAACTTCCTTATTTTGATGAGTTCGAAATTTTAATCGCAGGTGACAGGCCTTCCGTTGGATTAGGCAATATGACCGGAGAATATGATCATGACCATATGTGGACAGGTTTCCCACACTATTCAATGTGGCTAGAAGAAAAGGGTAAACCACAAAGAGATTATTCAATTGGTTTCTCAAACGCCTCGGGAATGAAGATTAGTTTTAATTTCGACGCTAAGGACCCAGAAGCTAGGGCTGTCAATAGAAACGTACATTTTCGACGTGCACTTTCTTTAGCTATAGACCGGCCAAACATTTCACGAGCCTTGGCCTTTGATCTTATGACACCAATCGGAGCTTCATGGGCAATGGATTCTCCCTACTTTGATAAAGGGTCTGCATACCTTTACTCCGAGTATGATCCAAAGAGAGCCAGGATGATTCTTGATGATGCTAACATTATAGATAGAGATGGTGATGGAATCAGGGAACTACCCACCGGTGAGAAACTGGAAATGATTTGGGATATGTATGCTCATGATCTATATACCCCGATGTCAGAAATGATTGTTGCCACCGTTGCAGAAGTAGGAATAAAATTAATTCTTAATGAAGCTCATCAAACCCTTTACCGGAAAAATTACGATGCGGGCACTTATGAAATGTCCACTCATGATTTTACGGATTACAATGAACCTCTTCTTGCAATAGAGAAATGGATTCCTACAAAGCCGGGTTCTCCGCACTTCCATAAAGATGCCTTTCAAAAAGGAGGATTTTCGCCAGAATATGACGAATTTTCTAAATTGCTGAGAACAGCAAGTACATCAAGTATTGAAAAAGGAATAGAGCTCGGGAAAAAAGCAGGCAAAATAATGGCTGAAAATGTATTTATGATACACGTAGGAGTCCGCAAACGTCCATTTATTAATTCGAATAGGCTTGGAAACATGGTGTTGGAATCTACAAGAGTTCAAGAATATGGGAACTTTGATCCTCCATTTCGGTATATGCAGGTCTATGAGAAATATCCACCAAAAAGGCCAAATTAAAGAAATTTATTAAACTGTCCAGGAAGAGGTAAAGTTAATTTATACTGTTACCCCTTCCTGGGTTTGTCTCTCCTTATTTCCAACCCACTTTTCATGTTTTCTATTATTGTAAGATTACTTCCTAGGACTCAATAAATCGTAATGGGCCTATTTAGCTATATAGTTAAAAGAATCTTATTTTCCATCCCGGTAATCATTATTATATCCATCTTATGTTTTGGTATAATTCAATTGCCTCCTGGTGATTATGCTGATGCGTATGCTGCTGTTTCTGCGTCCACAGGGGGGGGCAGCGTTTCTAAAGAATATATAGAGCAAATCAGAGAGCGTTATGGACTAGACCAACCTTTTTGGATTCAATACTGGAGATGGGTTAAAGGCTTTCCAGAAGGAGATTTCGGTATTGCTATGTCACTCCAAGGTACTCCAGTTACTTATATTTTAAAAGAAAGACTTCCAATGACGCTCTTTCTCAATTTTAGCGCACTAATTTTTGCGTTACTGATAGCTCTTCCAATAGGAGTATATTCTGCTACACATCAGTACAGTATGTTGGACTACATATTAACCTTTATTGCATTTATAGGTATAGCTATCCCAGGATTTATTCTCGCAGTATTTATTATTACGATATCCATATTTTGGTTTGATTCCACATATATTGGTCGTCTTTATTCCAATGAATTTATTGGCGAAGTCTGGAATATGGATAAAATTATTGATTTTTTAAAACATCTCCCTGTACCAATCATTGCTATTGGTATTGCTCAAACATCTAACACTATGCGCATTATGAGGGGGAATATGTTGGATGTTCTTAAACAACCTTTCATACAAACTGCAAGAGCCAAGGGACTTTCTGAGGCATCGGTAAACTGGAAACATGCAGCAAGAATAGCAATAAATCCAATTATTAGTAGGATTGGAGTCTATCTTCCTGAGATTATTGCCACTGAAATGCTAGTCTCTATCGTTTTGAATCTAAATACTATTGGGCCCTTGTTCTACGATTCATTAATTGCACAAGATATGTATCTTGCAGGAACAATATTATTAGTAATATCAATTATTCTTGTCTTGGGCAATTTAATTGCAGATATTGCCCTCGCTCTCACTGACCCTCGTATTAGGTATGAGTTAACTTAAAGCTATTTCTGTGTTTATAATACGAAAAAAATCTCAGCAAAATGAAGAGTTTCTGACGCTTTCAGAAGGGCAACTTATGTGGCGTAAGTTTCTTAAGCATAGGGTAGCAGTTATATCATCAGTCATTCTAATTTTCTTATACACCGTCGTTATTTTTGCAAATTTTTTTGCACCTTATGGAATGCTAACGAGTTATAAATTTCATACATATGCACCCCCGCAAATTACAAAAATAAATTTTTTTGATAAAGAAGGAAACTTTCACATACGACCATTTATATACCGGCAGGTAGCTGCAAGAGATCCAAAAACCTTAAGATTTGTATATGAAGATGATCTTAAGCAAAAAGATTATATCTATTTTTTTGTCCGTGGTGAGCCATATACAATGCTAGGTTTTATCAATAGTGATATTCATTTTTTCGGGGTTAAAGAAGGCTCATTATTTTTACTAGGTACTGATATAATAGGGCGGGACTTGTTATCAAGGATAATTTTTGGTGGAAGAGTTTCACTCTCAATCGGACTTATAGGAGTAATAATTTTATTAATTATAGGAACAATTGTTGGCACAATCTCCGGATATTATGGTGGTTGGATTGACAACTTTATTCAAAGAATTATCGAGATTATTAGAACTATTCCGCAAGTTGCTCTGTGGATGGCATTAGCGTCTATCATCCCTAAGGAATGGCCATCTATTTATGTCTATTTAGGCATTGTCATCATATTTGGATTGATCGGTTGGGCTGGATTGGCTAGAGAAGTCCGAGGAAAGGTGTTGGCAATTCGTCGATCCGATTTTATTTATGCTGCGGAAGTATCAGGCGCCAGTGCGAGCAGAATTATTGCAAAACATATCATTCCAAATGTCTTAAGCCATATCATTGTTATTGCGACATTGAGTATCCCAATAATGATAATTGGTGAAGCTGCCCTTAGTTTTTTAGGCCTGGGGATAAAACCACCCATGACAAGTTGGGGTCTACTTTTAACTCAGCTAAGAGAAGTCCAAACATTAAAGCATTTCCCATGGCTCATAAGTCCTGCTTTATTTCTTGTTGTCTCAGTACTTTGTTATAATTTTATTGGGGACGCTCTAAGAGATGTGAATGATCCTCATTCAAGATAAATTTATGCTTGTTAAATATTTAATGCTCTACCAAAGATTCTAATTCTCAAAGGATATGTCAAATGGAAGAAAATAATGTATTAGTAGATGTCAGAGACTTAGCAGTTTATTTCCATATTGAGCAAGGAATTGTTAAAGCTGTAGATGGAGTTAATTTTAAAATAGAAAAAGGCAAATCTCTAGGAGTTGTTGGTGAAAGTGGGTGTGGAAAAACCATAACTGCTCTGTCTTTGTTGCTACTGCATCCACAACCAGAAGGTCAGATTGAAAAAGGAAATATTTTTTTCTACCCTGATGGTGGAGATAGAATTGATATAGCTAAACTGGGAATTAATAGCAAACAAATACGCCAAAGAAGAGGTAATGATATTGCTATGATATTTCAGGAACCTATGATGTCCCTGAATCCTGTTCTCAACATAGGCCAACAACTCATGGAAACAATTCGTTTGCATCAAAAAGTAGATAAAAATACAGCAAATAAAATTGCAGTGGAGGCCCTTGATCGTGTTAGAATATCCGCACCAGAGAGAAGGATGAAAGAGTATCCATTTCAATTAAGTGGAGGAATGAGACAAAGGGTAATGATCGCAATAGCACTATCTTGTAATCCCAAACTACTTATTGCAGATGAGCCCACGACTGCTCTGGATGTGACAATAGAAGCAGAAATTCTGAAATTAATTACAGACCTGCAAAAAGAGTTGGGAATGTCAATGATGATGATTACCCATGACCTAGGTGTTATAGGAGAAGTCACAGATGATGTCGTAGTAATGTATGTTGGTAAAATTGTAGAAAAAGCGAGCACCAAAAAGCTTTTTGATGAACCTCTTCATCCTTATACTAAAGCACTATTTAAATCCCGACCAGAAATCGGAACTCAAGGAAGACTCTCTTCTATAAAAGGTTCAGTACCAAATCCCTATATGCAACCTAAAGGATGCAGCTTTGAGCCTAGATGCGAAGTTGCAATGGATATCTGCAAAAAGAAATCTCCAGGATTTTTTGATCTTGGTGAACATCTCGTAAGTTGCTGGAAATACAGTGATGGGGAGGGACTATAGAAACATTTAATGAAAATATATTGGAAGTCAAAGGCCTCAAAAAGTATTTCCCTAATCGCAAAGGTTTCTTTAACAAAATTGTGAGCTTCAACAAAGGTGTAAACGGTGTTGATTTTAACATAAAAAAAGGGGAGTCCGTTGGCTTAGTGGGAGAAAGTGGTTCTGGAAAAACGACACTTGGTCGGTGCATTGTAAGGCTTTATGAAGCAACTGAAGGTAGCATTGAATTTAACATAAATGATCAGATGGTCGATTTGACTAAAGTCTCACAGAGAGAGATGAAAAGCATCCGGAAACATTTTCAGATGCTTTTTCAGGATGTATATTCTTCTCTGGATTCGAGAATGAGGGTTGTAGATATCGTTACGGAACCTATGGCAATTCATAAGATAGGCACTCAAAAAGAGAGAATAGATCGAGCTAAAGAGTTGATGGAAAGAGTAGGCTTATCAGCAAATGATATAAGAAAATACCCACATCAATTCAGTGGTGGTCAGAGACAAAGAATTGGTATTACAAGAGCGCTTAGTATCAATCCCGATTTCATAGTCTGTGACGAGCCAGTTTCAGCGTTAGATGTCTCGGTTCAAGCGCAAATATTGAACTTGCTTTTAGACCTTAGGAATGAATTTAATTTGTCATACTTATTTATAGCCCACGACTTAGGAGTAGTTAAATATATTAGTGATAGAATAATCGTAATGTATTTAGGTAAGATAGTAGAAATAGCATCTTCGGAAGATATTTATGAAAACCCCAGACACCCTTATACAGAAGCATTATTGGCAGCTATATCAAAATATAAGGCAGGCAGTTCAAGAGAGATTTTACTTAAAGGTAGCATCCCAGATCCTTCAAATCCGCCTTCAGGTTGTGTTTTACAAACACGTTGCGCTTATGTGAAAGATATATGTAAAGAAGTCATTCCTGAGCTAGAACCAATAAAAGAAAAACCAAATGCTTTCGTAGCCTGTCACTTTCATAAAGAATTAAATCTAAATTGCTATTCCTAGGCATCCCAGATGATTTATTACCTTTACTACATTATGATGCTATGAGCAGCACATCCACAATGTCGTTGTGGTATAATTTCTGCCCTTAAAAAGGGATTATTAAAAATTGTATTGACAATTAAATTGTATAAAGTTCCTTAGAGAATAATTTTTTTGTTTTAAAAATAGAGTTTTAATCGTGTTGCACTTGCAGATCAGACAAGAGTTGTTGTTATGCCTTATCTGAGTGGAGAACGATTACCGAATGAAAAAAGAGAGTAAATAGTTTGGACAAACTTTTCGAGATTGACACATAATTGACATTTCACAAAATATAGTAATACCACTCCTTTTTACTTAGATAAGTAATAATATTTATTCAAGTTTATTTTTATAATCCTAATATAATTAGAGACATATGGATACACGATTTGGAGCATTTCTCGCACCACATCACCCCATAGGTGAGCACCCTATGGTGTCACTTCAGAGTGATTTAAAATTGGTGGAGCAACTAGATGACTTAGGCTTTGATGAATTTTGGTGTGGCGAACACCATTCAACTGGTTGGGAAATCATTGCATCTCCGGAACTCTTCCTTGCTGCTGCTGCGGAACGGACTAATAGAATAATGCTTGGAACAGGTGTAGTTTCTCTACCGTACCACCATCCTTTTATGGTTGCTGAGCGAATAGTACAACTCGATTACCAGACAAGAGGTCGAGTGATATTTGGAACCGGTCCTGGTGCACTTCCATCTGATATAGAAATGTTAGGTATCGACCCAATGACTACCAGAGACAGACAGGATGAAGGACTTGGAGTTATTCGTAGACTTTTCAAAGGCGAGAGGTTCAGTTACGAGTGTGAATGGTTCACTCTCAAAAACGCAAAGCTTCAGCTAAAACCACTACAAAAAGACATAGAATTTGCTGTGGCTTCTATGTTTAGTCCTTCCGGTATGACTCTAGCTGGTAAATACGAAGCTGGAGTTCTTTCTTTAGGTTCAATGTCTTTAGCTGGTATGAGATCGTTGCCAAATCAGTGGAGTTTCGCGGAAGAATCGGCAGCCAAGCATGGAACTATAGTAGATAGAAAAAACTGGAGAATTTTAATCAGCTGGCACATTGCAGAAACGAGGCAAAAGGCACGGGAGGAGGCCCGTGACGGTCTTCTGCGGACGAACAACGAGTACACAGTGGGAACACTACAGGGCGGGGATGGAGTCATCTACAAGACTCCTGATGAAGCGGTAGACGGCTATGCTTTCTCTGATGTTAGCTTAGCAGTAATTGGAACACCGGATGATCTGGTTGACCGGATCCGCCATTTGCAGGAGCTTACGGGTGGCTTTGGAACAGTAGTAGGTTTCGTTCATGATTGGGCGAATCGCGAAAACACGTCTCGGAGCTGGGACATGGTTGCACGTTATGTGATTCCTGAAGTCAATGGAATGTTAGAAGGTTATCGTGAGTCTCAAAAGTTTGTCAACGAGAATCGGAGTGTTTGGGATAGGGCAGCAGAGGCCGTCAAAAGTAAAATCACTGAAAATCCAAACGCACGTGCTGCAGCAAAAGAAGACGAGGAAGCGGGAAGAGATTTTTTTGACTTTAACGAACAAAAGGAAGCTCAAAAATTAGGAACTAAGAGCTGAAGTATAGCTAGGATCTTTTTTTGACTGCTTGGATTCAACTTGGAAGTGTAACTCAGAATTCAGGCATTAAGGGCTGACCTGCTCCATTAAATTCTCCAATAAATTGGAATATATGTTTTCCATACTATGACAAGATCCAGGACACATTCTGATAATACTCTCTTTGTCCAAAATGATTAAAATTCTATATTTCTTTCAAGAGTTATAATTGCTATTCCTAGGCATTTCAGAAGACTTGATACGTCTTAATCAACTATAAAATAATACATCAGCAGAAAATATTATTACAATTTGGATCTTGATGAATCAACTTCATTAAGATCCCATGATGAGCACATGCACAATATCATGGTGGTATAGTGTCTGTCCTTAAAAAGGTATGATCAAAACTTGGCTTGATAATTAAATTATATAAAGTAACCTAAAGAAAAATTTTAGTTATTTTAAATAAAACTTTTACTAAAATATTGTATAAATTTTCTTAATTAGAATGTTTATAGCCGATTTAACAAATAATGAAAAGATAAAATGCATAACCGACTTGTAGCTGGTGTTGACTGTTCAACTCAATCAACCAAAGTTATTGTTGTTGATGTGGACAAGGGTGAAATAAAGGCAAGTGGTCAGGTTGAACATGATGTTTTTCGCTCTGGTCCAGCAAGTGAAACAGATTCTGAGAACTGGTGGAGTGCTTTAGCCGGTGCACTTTCCCAAACCGGTTGCTGTGAGCAGATTGAAGCAATCTCAATAGCCGCGCAACAACTTGGTATAGTACCACTTGATAAAGCACATAGGCCTCTGAGGCGAGCAATCCTGTGGGACGATACAAGATCAGCTAATATGGCTGAGCAACTGATAGAAGCATTGGGTGGCCCGGTCAACGTAACAGAACTAATTGGTACCCAGCCACTTGCAGGGTTTTCGGTGTGTTCGTGGGCATGGCTGCGAAACGCAGAACCGAATATTGCTGAAAAGACCGCTTTCATACGTCTTCCACATGATTTTTTGACTGAAAGACTGACTGGTAACGGTATCACAGACAGGGGCGATGCATCGGGAACCGGTTGGTGGTCCAGCCGAAAAAACAAATATGTACAAGAGGTATTAGATAATTCACTCGTGGGTTTGAAGCCATCGATGCTACCCCAGGTCCTTCAGCCTAACGAGATAGCTGGAAAAATCATTAGCGATGCTGCGGCATGGACAGGGCTTCGCATCGGAATTCCTGTCGCATGTGGAACAGGGGATAATGCTGCAGCCGCCCTCGGTCTTGCAGTCAAACCAGGAATACCTGTTATCAGTTTAGGAACCTCAGGGACCGCCTACATGCTTTCTCTCAAGGCACCAGCCGATGTTTCGGGCCAGGTTTTCGCACATGCTTCAGCTAGCGGAGAGCATTTGCCATTGACTTGCACCTTGAATGCAACGCTTGCGGTAGATAATATATCTCGGATGCTTAGTCTTGATCGCACTGCTGTGGCAGATCAGACAAGAGTTGTTGTTATGCCTTATCTTAGTGGAGAAAGATTACCGAATTATCCAGTCGCTCGTGGCAGTGTAGTGGGTATAGATCATTCTACGGCACCTGGTGAGATATTGCTCGCTGCTTATGAAGGTGTTGCATATTCTTTGGTACAGTCAATCGAAGTTTTGCACGCTCATTCTTCTGGTATTGATTCGGATGCCCCAATCATTTTGGTGGGGGGCGGGGCCAAAGGAAAAGTCTGGCAGAAAACTATCTCACGTCTTTCAGGACGCGAACTGGTAATCCCAAAATCTGCTGAATTTGTCGCTTATGGTGCTGCGGCACAGGCCGCCGGAATATTAAACAATGAAACTGCAGTAGATGTGTCAGCTAGGTGGAATATGTCCGATGGCCTGAGACTTGCGGCCTCTACTGTCGATATTGAAGCGATCAATCGCAATAAATGCATACGCGAAGCTGCACAT
>Ga0115003_10004166_pt1 | contig 11211 bp, 6 predicted proteins | sample ArcticOcean_MG_C_7_FD_88736 | JGI IMG/M metagenome (GOLD analysis project Ga0115003, IMG submission 88736) | Marine microbial communities from western Arctic Ocean - ArcticOcean_MG_CB11_88 | ecosystem: Environmental > Aquatic > Marine > Oceanic | place: Arctic Ocean: Canada Basin | collected... | reverse complement strand
TTATTGTTGGTATAATGCTTTTAACAGAAGGAGCGCATTTAGCACATATGCATGTTTTTGAAAACCCTATTTTACCTATGAGTAAAACAACATTTTATTTTACAATTTTTATTTTGATAATAATTGATATTATTCAGCTTAGATATCAAAAAATATTAGTTAGAAAGAAATAAGATTAATTAACATTTAAATACTCTAAAACAGTATTCCAATTTGGAAACTCTGTTGATCCAAATTCTATCCATTTCCCATTAAATTTTGGCTGGCCTCTGAATTTTGAATCATCTATTAAATAATCTCCAATATGTAAGTCTTTCCTTGTGGAAAGTAATAGTCTATTCCTGCTTTTTTTACCAAAATATTTTTCAATCCATAATCTTTTGTGAGTCCATGCTTGTGGATTATCCCATGGTGGTGTAGATAGAAAATAGACATCATATTTTGTGTCATTAAATAATTTATTTATAGATTGTATAGACCCTTCTATTGGGTCTAAATCTTTATAGATATCTATTATCTTGTCAGGTCTGCCTTTAAAAGGTGTGTGTTTAGATAGTGGATGATTGTTTTTTGCTTTTTCAAAATCTGAAGTTACTCCATCCATGTCAATGTAAATTATTTTCATGATTTAGTGTTGTTTAATAATTTAAAGAAATAATCAACTTGAGTTTTGAATGTAATCAGATCAATTTTATGACCAATATCACATTCTATTATTTTTATATTATCATTTGATTCTTCAAGTATTTCTGTAGTATTTATGGGATTAACTATTTCATCATTTTTACCTAAAACAACCATTGTAAAAGGGCTTTTATTATTGCTTATTTCATAATATATTGTATCTGTGCTAATTTGCAAAGCAGGATTAAACAATAACGATGGTATTTTATGTTTTTTAGATAACCAATAACCAAGCATACCTCCAAAACTACTTCCAATTATACTGTTAATACTATTTTCCTTTATACAGTCTGATAAAATTTTAAAAGTGTTTGTTTCATTTCTATAATCTAAATGAAATGAAAAATCAGTTGATTTTTTTTTGATTATGTTGAGTTTGTTTTTTTTTGGACTACTGTCTAACCCGTGGATATATAGTGTTTTAAATATGTTTTTCATTCAATATTTTATATATTTAAAAATATAATTAATTATCTAAAAATGCCAAATTTATTTAAGTTATTAATAGTTGTTTTAATATCATTATTTTTTGTCAATACATACTCATCGAATGTTGTTTCTGATTCTATTAAAATAGATCAGTTTAAGAAACATGTTAAATCCCTAGATTATATTTCAAGAAAAACATCCAATAATAAGTTGTATTTGAATTTATCCAAATCTTATTGTGATTCAATTCTAAAGTACGATAGTAAAAATAAATTTGCTAAAAAATTTATTGATAAAATTGATTTAACTCTCTCTGCAAATGAGTTAAACATGAACCATAAAATTCAGTTATTCGATTTATTAAGTGGCTTTCCTGCTTATATGGGCTTTGCTGATGATCCAATTGAATATGCATACGATGATGCTATTTCAGAATTATTAGAAACTAAGGAAATAGTTTTTCAAAAAGGACCTTTAGGACAGTCAAAAATCCCTTCTATTGTCATTAGAAAAAATTGTGATGATGAGATGTTTGAAATTGCAAATCAAATAATTATTGAAAACACTACACACTATATTATTCCTAAACATGAAATCGAATCGATAATAGGTCCTGAGAATGCCAATGCACTAATTGACGGAAATATTGATGAGAGTTTTTTAGATGCTATTTCTGAAAAACTAAACGTCAATAAAATTGGAATATTTGAGATGAATGATCTGGATGTAATCAATAATAGAATTTGGTATGTACAATCTTCATTTTATGCATATTCGCAAGACTCTGGATTTACACAAACTATTTTTACTAGAGGATTTAATCACGATAAAAGAGATTTAAGCATAATTAATATTATTCTTTTACTTCTTGAGTCATTGATTTTTATTTCTATTATTTCATTTATTGATCAACAACAAAAAATTAGAAAAATATTCAATGATAACATTGCAAAGTCTGTAAAAACAAAAAAGTTTTTTGAATTATTTATTAATAAAATAATTTTTGTTTCTACCTGTTTCGTTATTCCATTGGTTTTTTCTTTTGTTATGATCTATACGGTTTCAAGTATTATACCTGGGCCTGAAGATGATTTCAGGGAAGCAAGTTCTAGGTTGTGGTTATTATCTTTGACTTTAGGAATGAGTATCTTTCCTACCCTATTAAATCTAATTCTGGTTAATAGATTAGATTTAGACGGATTTCATACAATAAAGGGTTATCGTTTATTTTTTAATACCTCCTTATATACCACATATTTCCCAATTTTCATATTTTACATTATAAAGTTTAATTCTATTCCTAGATTAGAACATTTGCTTTTAATTCTCGTTACTTTTTCTGTTTCATGGCTTTTATCAAGATCTTATTATCAGTTTACAGCAAATTCAATTCATAAAAACTTAAAAACACAAGCTACTATTGGCTTATTAATGGGGGTTTTATCACTATTTGCTTTAAATATTTTTATTCTCTCTAATCTTACTTCTATAAACCTCTTTTATGGATTGGTTATAGCTATTGGATTAGCATTAATAAATGAATTATTTGATAAAAGAATTATAAAAAATAATCTTAAAAAAGAAAAACTATCATCGAAACAAAATCTTATAGAAGATCAAATATTCATTCATCAAGTAATCGATCCTGAAGAAAAAATATATAAAAAAATTAAAATCAGTATGGATGATGATAGCTTGAATATCATGATTCTCGTAGCTCCAATGGGTATTGGGAAAACAGTTTCCTTGGAAAGAGCAAAAAAATTATTTGAGACAAATAAAGATTGGGACTATTACTATGGAGATTGTGATGAAATTCAAGATGAAGGTGCTATTTCTTTTGAACCTTTTTTAGAAGCTTTTGGAAAATTATTAAATATCGATAAGTTTTCAAACAGAGGTGATAATATAGAGTCAATGAAGGATTCAACTGTTGCTGCTGCTGGACTACTAGGGGTCAATACAGATATTGTAACTGATTTTGAAAGGGATCAACAAAAGTCAATGACAGAAACCTGTATTGAAATAGTTGAGAAATTAGAGAATGTAGATAAGAAAATGGTATTTGTATTAGAGGATTTACATTGGATTGACCCTGAAACTTATTCATTTTTAAAACATTTTATTGAAATTATTAATAACAATGAATTCCTTAGAAAAAGTATTTGTATTGTTTTAACCCTTCGAAATGGAAATAACTCTGAGTATCGCGGAATTAATGAATCCAAGCTTAGAGAAGATTTAAATTATATAAATGAAAAAGAAGATTTTAAATTTGATGTAGAAGAATTATATGATTTTAAAAAATCCGTAAAATTAAAAGATTTTATTAAATACCTAAGTGATCAAGATAATGCATTCAAGATTCAATCTTATTCTATGAATCAGATAAATAGTTTATTTAATAATAAACTATTGGAAGTTGATTTAAAGTTTATTTTAACTCCATTATATATTAGAAAAACACTTGAAGGATGGATTGAAGATGGAACATTAAAGTATTCACCCGATGGTTACCTATTGACAAGAACGTTAAACGAAGATGATCTTCCTAATTCTAATGAAGTAGATAAATATTATCATTCTATTTTTGATACTTATGAAGAAAAATGGCAAAGACTTTTAGAAAGTGCTGCAATTATAGGAAATAGGTTTGATGCTGAAATCCTTGCAAAGGTATGGGGATTTGAATTTTTAGATATACTATCGTTTTTAGAAAAAGCTGTAAAAGATGATTTGCTCGAGGATTTATCTGCAGAGGACAATATGTACAAGTTTACCGATAAAAGAATTGTAAGTGCAATTAAATCCTATTTTAAAATTTCTGATAAAAGTGAAGGAGATAAGCAAATTGTAATAGAATATAACAAAAGATATATTGCTCTTCAAGAAGAAATAATTGAGAATCCTAATAAGTTCTCAATAGAAGATTTATTGAAAGTTTCCAGAAGGCTAGCTACTTTAATTGCAAATAAAAAATACAAAGGACAACTTCAGAAATTAATTATTGAAATATCTGTAAGACTAATTATTAAAAAAGAGTTCAATAAAATAAGGGCTTTTTCTGATTTTTTAGAGAGTAAGGGGCTTGAAAATATTTCATTTATTTTGAATGTGCTTTCTGTTGTTTCTGACCCAGATCAAGATGATAACATTTGCTGGGAAGAAATTAAAAAAATACACAGTTATAATAATACAGAGGAGAATAATAAATTATTAAAGATTTTTACAAATGATGATTTTGAAAAAGAATTGATTTTAATTTCATGCATATATTTTAATACCAGTAGACTTTCTAAAGAGGAGTTTAATTTTTTGATCTCACCTATTTATGAAAAGTATAAAGAATCGGTGTTATTTGAATTAGCTCTAAAGTGGGATATGGGTCACAAAAAAAGATCAATAAAGTTTGAGGGTTTTGATGAAACTTTAGATAACTTGAAAGACAGTGCAGATATTGAATTTTACAAACTTAAAGTAGAAATTCTAAAAATTGAAGAAAAAAGAAATTTTATAAAATCTAAATTTAATAATACTTGGTCTGATAAATATCCAGAGCCTTCAATTAATGAAATAGAAAATGAATATTTATCATTGAAAGAAAAAGTAGTTAATTTTAATAATTTAGAATTAACATTTCAATTTTTAGATTCTTATATAGTTTTTCTGTCAAACCAGATTTACAGGAGTAAAGACGCAATTAAGTTATTTAACGAATTTATTCACCTATTTGAACAAAATAGAAATTTTATAAGAGAAGAAATCGAATTAAAGATGCTCATTTTAAGTATATTTTGTAGAGATTTATTTATAAAGGATCACAAGAATTTAGCTCAAACGTATTTTGAAGACGTTAAATCTTATTTTATGAAAAGATTTACTTCAAATACTTATAATGATTTTATTTTGAAATTTTTTGAGTTTAAAATTAATTATTTAAAAGAAGTTGGTGATTTTAAGCAAATGTTAATTGAATGTAAATTACAGTTAGATATTATTAACAAAAATAAAAATAATAAAAGTCATGATTATGCACACGCATGCTCAGATTATGGAACAGCACTACGCTTAAATGGGAAAGGAAAAGAATCTATAAAATGGAATGAAAAAAGAATATCTATTCAAAAAAAATTGGTAAAAAAGGAAGATTATACAATTTTTAGAACGGCTTACAATAATTTAGCTCTAGATATTATAGAGTTTGATAAAAAAAATTATAAAAAAGTAAAAGAATATGGTAAGATTGCTTTAGATTTAGCTAGTTCTGATGCTGCTTATTATTACCATTCACTTCATACATATGCTTTCTGCCTTAATCATATTGGCGAATTTGAAGAAAGTTACAAGTTTTTTGAGGAATCTATGAAATATTTAAAAGAGTCATCAATTGACAGAAAAGAAAAGCAAATACTAAGACAAAATTCACAATCAGTTCGTGTTTTAAGCAAATTTGATTTAAAAAAGGCAATCCCCAAATTAAAAGATGCTCTTGACAAGTTGTTAAAATCTAAATATTCTGAAGAATATAACGACGAAATTAAAAAATGTAAGAAAATTTTAAAAGATAATAGCTAATGACCTTTAAAGAAAAACTATATATAATTGTAGAAGATCATGAATCTCCTCAGGGTAAAATTTTTGATTATTTTATTCAATCGCTAATCCTTTTATCTCTAATTGCATTTGCAGTTGATACACTTCCAAGTAATTCTCCTTTTTTAGAAGATTTTTTAAATTCTTTTGAATTATTCTGTGTAGTTATATTTTCAATTGAATATGTTTTAAGAGTGTATGTTGCTAAAAAACCTTTTGATTATATTTTTAGTTTTTATGGAATTATCGATTTTTTAGCTATCATACCATTTTATCTAAGAGGTGTTGTAGATTTAAGATTTATAAGAGCATTTAGAATATTTAGGATATTTAGAGTATTAAAACTTATAAGATACAACAAGGCCCTTGATCGTTTTGGTACAGCTGCTAATATCGTAAGAGAAGAAATAATTTTATTTTTAGTAGTAACCCTTATTTTAATATTTCTTTCTTCTGCAGGTATTTATTATTTTGAACATGAAGCACAACCTGAGGTGTTTCAATCAGTTTTCCATAGTGCTTGGTGGTCTATAGTTACATTAACTACTGTTGGGTATGGAGATGTTTACCCGATTACAATCGGAGGGAAGATGTTTACTTTCTTTGTTCTAATGATTGGAGTAGGTCTGGTTACTGTTCCAGCTGGTTTGGTAGCCACAGCATTATCTAAAGCTAGAGAGTTAGAAGAATTAGAAGAACAGAAGCAATTAAATAAAAATGATTAAATTTACTAATATGAAAAGATTTTTATTTATTTCGATACTATTTCTTTTTCTTGGATGTAAAAAAGATAAAACAAATGTTTTACTCCTTGATGAGGATTATGCAAGTCTTGTGGATCCATATAATAAAACAACTAAGTGTGATATTGATTCTGAATCCAAGTTAATGTCTTTTGTAAAAAGACAATACTCTGATGTGCCATTTGAAGGAGCTAGATATGTAAAAATAAATGATTGTAATTATATGATTGGAGTAGGTGTCTCTACTGTTAAAAAGTCTGCTTCAATGACTTCACGAATAGCTAAAATTAAAGCACAAAATCAAATTTCATCATTAGTAAATAAATCTGAGATCACTTCTAGTAGTGTTTTGAAAATGGGAGAGTCAGATGTTAATGATAATATAGACTACTTTCAAAACTACAGCGAAGAGATAAGTACAAATCTTTTTGGATTTATTTCAGGAATGCAAACATTAACTGCTTTTAAATCTTCTGATAAACAAACGCTTGTATATGTGTTATTTCAAGAACTTTAAATAATTTAAAACTATTATTATGAGAATTAAATACTTAATACCAATATTATCAATCTTTTTTATTATTTCCTGTTCAGAAGGAAATAAAAATAACGACTCAGATCCAAATAACATTAAGCCAGAGTCTGCGACCCCTTCCTCTCAAGCTCAAAATATAAAGGCTGTAAGTCATTTTGTTGTTAAAGAAGATATGAGCCCTGCTGATAACTCAGAAATTATTGATGAGCCATATGATAAATTACAGGAATCTGTGCAAGCAAAATTAATGAAAGATGGAAAGTCAATTAATATTATTAATGAAGATGGTAGTATTTACAAGATTGAAGCTCAATCTGTTTCTATTCCATCTAATAAGCCTGGTTTTATTACATCAAGAAATATAGCATTTGCAAAAGCAGAACTAAGAGCAAAAATGTCAATTTTACAGATGAGAAGTGAAGCTATTACAAGCGGTAGATCTTTTAGTTCTTTTGAAAATTATGGTACGGGTGGTGAAGACCCAAATTCTATTAGTAAAGCCTCTTATTTAGATAAGATTAAAGCAATTGCAGATAAATCCCTTGATAAAGCTTTAACTGAACTAGGAGTAAACGATTCAGAACTTTCTAAATATAATCAGTCTCAAAGGGAAAAAATGTTTGAGGATTCATACAATAACTTAGTTTCATCATATGTAGCTGAAATGATAAAAGGGGTTTCAGTTATTAAAATTGTTGAAGGAGAAATAGGTAGAAATGATTATCAAATAGCAGTTTGTGTAAAATATTCTCCTGAACAGCAAGCACAAGCATCAAATCAAGAATCTCTAGGTGCATCAAAAGAGGTTTTTAACTCTAATATTATTAAAAAATTAATTGCTACTAAACCAGAAAATTTAATTTCTAAATTAGGAGCGCAAGTTTTTTGTGATGAAAATGGAAATAGGTTTTTATTAGGTTTTGGTCAGGCTTCTGTAAGAAAAGTTGAAAAAAATCAGTCCAGATATGTTCAAAGTGGATATAAAAAAGCAAGACTTGACGCTATAAATAATATGAAAAACTTTTTAGCTGAAGATATTGTATCTAAAGAAATAAGAGAAATATCTGAATCTGACATTTCATATATGGATGGATCTTATGATTATTTTTCTGAAGATAAAATGACTACCCTAATTAATTCTAAGAAATCAACAGTTGATATGACATCTAGTACTATAAAAAATTGGAAAGGAATTCATCCAGTTTCTAACAACTTAGTTGTTGGTAGTATTGTTATTCTTTCAAAAAGTAATAATCTTAATTTTAATTCTTCTAATACCAACAAGAACAAGAACAAGAATAATACTACAGACAAGAGTAAGTATCTAGAATCAGGATCTCTTGATGGAGAAGATTTTTAATGAATTGGATTTATATGTTTTTTCGTAATTTTTTATTTTCTCTATTTTTTTTGTTTGTAGTAAATATCTCTTCTGCACAAACAAAGTATTTAAAAATGTCTCCTTTAATAAAGACATACAATACAAAGGATTATAAAAAATTCTTAAAAGATGCAGATGCTTTTTTAATTAAAAACCCTGCTTATAATGGTACTGAACTTGTTGTTCTATACCAAATGATTATTACCGCCTCTAATGAAACTAAAGATTTCGAGAAGACTTTATTATATATAGATAAAATCTTAATAGAGTTTAATAAAAATAAGTTAGATAATACGTGGCTTTCTAAAGCCAACGATTTTCATAAGGATGGTTCTAAATGGAATAAATGGAGAAATGAAAATATTGATGCCTACAACAAGCTTCAAAAGCAAATTATAAATGATAACAATTCTAGTATTGCATCAGATTTTTCTAACAAAGAACAATTAGATACTAAAATTAATAATTATGATAAACAAAATGCTTCAATTGGAAATGATTTTAACCCAAGTATTGAGTCATTTTATGATCGTAAATCAGATTCTATTTTTAATAATTATGAAGGACTATATCGTTTAGATAAAAATAACCTTAAATTATTAAAAGATAAAAATACATTATTATTTAAAACCTTTATTGATGGTGAGCCATTAAAAAGTAGAAACAATTCTATTTATAGTTATTACCTAATCTTTAAACATAAAGAAGAACTTTTACTTATAGAATTAGACAAGAATTTATTAAGCTATTCCACTAGAGAATCAACATCATCTTTATTTAAATATTTAGCTGATTATAAAAAGATTAAAAATTTAAAAAATGACCTTACTTCAAATCAAAGAAAAATATATAGTGTCTTTATAAAAAATAAAGACAAACGTTATTGGAGTTTAAAAAAAGGAAATTTAGTTTTAAATAAAAAATGGAAAAAAAATCTCAAAAAATATAACAAGGATTTAGCTAGCTCTATAAATAACATTTCAATAAATAATTTTAAAGTTTCATATAAAAATAAATACATCTTTGATATTAATCAAATAGATGAAAATAAAAATGATTTTTATAGAATTATTAATCTTTACAATAGATTACTATCCAACGAGGATAAGATCGATTTAAAACTTGATAACTTTATTTTAGATATTGATAAGGTAATTGCTAATATGGATTTAAATTTATCAAATTTTATAAATACAAATAATACTGTATCTAAAAACCATTTCTACAAAATTAATTTTGATACCCTAAATCAAGCTTCTACATACATACCTAATTTAATAAAAGGCTCTGTTTATAAATTTAACTATCAAACTAATATAAGAAAATTAAAGTTAGACAAATCAAATAAGAATTTGACTATTTCAGTTGGAAACAAATTCAGTTTTTCTTCTATAGACTTAGTTAAACATGAGAGGTCTGATAGCATTGTAGAATTATTTAAAAGTGATGTTATAAAAAATGCAATTCCTGCTAAATTATTTAATTATTCATTTAATAAATTTCTATTAGTCAACAATGAGCTATCTCAAGAAGACAACAATGAATATGTTTCTAAAGATGATTATAAAAATGAATCAAGATTAATTTCTGTAAAATCTACTGGTCAAGGGGGTACTATAAAAGAAGCAAAAGAAAATGCTCTTAGAAACGCTTTAGAGGAAACTTATGGAATATTTATGTCTTCCAAAACAACAATTAAAAATGATGATTTTAGTGATGATATGCAAGCCATTGTTACAGGTAGTATAGATTCTTATAAACTTATAAGTACAACCACACTTCCAGACAAAACTTTCACTGTCTTAGTTGAAGCGAATGTTAGCCCATCTAAAATACGAAGTTATACAAGATCAACTGGTTCTAAAATAATTATGGATGTTAATTCATTCACTCGAAATTTAAAGCTTTTTGAAACTAATAAATCCTCGGAAGAAAAATCTATTGCCATATTATGTGAAAACTTAAATAAATTCATTAGACAATCAATTGATTTTAATATTGTAAGTTCCGAACCAAAGTATACTGAAAATGATAAAACTAAATTTATCATGAAATATAAGGTAAATTGGAGCCTTAATCAAAACTTTAAAAATTTTGAAGATAATTTATTCCAAACTCTTTCTGACATTGGTATGACTAATGATGAAGTGATTGATTACATTAAAATCCAAAAGCCATATTATAAGTTTGGAAATACTTATTTAAGATCTTTAAAATCTAAAAAGATGATAATCAGTTTATTGTCAGGGTTAAACTTTTATGCATATAACTATTCTATAGACTATGGTAAAAAATCTCTATTTCCTTCAAGTCTTATTTATTCGAATAAATTAAAAGGGTATATACACACAAAAAAAAATGATGTTAAATCAACACCAGTTTCTATTGGAGGTTTGATTAGTAATAACCCCCGAAATACCTACCAAACGAATAATCACGACATAAAGGATCAGTATAAAATTTTTCTGTCTGATCCTACGAAGACCGATGGATATACACCAATTGATTTTAATGTAGGTCCAATATATAAAAAGAATGGGGATATAATTGTAAGTGATAATGACTCAAAAGACTTTATGGCTGTTTATGACCCTTCTGCTAGTATTTACTCTGGAAAACATGAATTTGAATTAATAATTTCAGAAAAGGATTTTTCAAAAATGGATGGCTCTATTATTTTAAAGGATAATAATAACAGTGATAAAACTAATAATTTTAGAGCATATAAAAAGAAAATTAAAAATACTCCTCTAACAAAAGAAGATAAAGATACAGCAAAAGAAGCTTTAATTATTGGTAATGATATTTGGATTAGATCTAGTCCAAATAATGGAGAAGTGATTGCA
>Ga0115003_10004161_pt1 | contig 11217 bp, 8 predicted proteins | sample ArcticOcean_MG_C_7_FD_88736 | JGI IMG/M metagenome (GOLD analysis project Ga0115003, IMG submission 88736) | Marine microbial communities from western Arctic Ocean - ArcticOcean_MG_CB11_88 | ecosystem: Environmental > Aquatic > Marine > Oceanic | place: Arctic Ocean: Canada Basin | collected... | reverse complement strand
TCACACTAGTCACACTAGTCACACCCTTCCGTTTGTTATGCAGTGGGGTCTGCCTGGACCTTAGAGTTACGATCGACAATTGATCGGTATCCATTCACAAAATCATCACGACATTTGACGTATTTCTTCCAGTCGGTAGCTGCTTCCTTGCGAAGCGCCGCCCAAACACACGACGCGGCACGATTCTTTGATGAAATTGGCATACATGTTGATATGCGTGGTGAGTCGTTCACAAACAGCTGCGGGTTCAAGAAAATAGTTGGAAGTTGTCGTGGCCGCGCCGTACCAGATTCAAAACTACGGTATGCCAACACCGTGTCCACATCCACCATGGGTCGAATCTCGATCGCCACGAGCGTCGCCTCTTGCCGAGTGTACTTGGCGGCAACGCGCATGTGCACGCCTTGCGTACTTGCACTCATTTCATACCAAATCTCAACCGTGTCATCCTGATCGACGTGTGATAGACCGATCTCTTCCATGCAGATACATTCAACGGGATAGACCATATCATCACGAGAAAGCTTAGTGAGACATTCGTCGTACTGCTCGAGATTGTGACTGTCTTGACGTATACTGTACATCTCCACAGCACGGAAAACCTTGGTACCTCTGTTTAGCCGTACCATAACCTCAGACCGTTGAAAGAAGAGTGCAATATATGCATATGCAGTGGGCAATTCGTCGACATATAAAGATATAAATGGTGCGACCGATCCTCGGCGAACTCGTTCCATGGTGTTACCTCTTGTCGCGCGAAATCCATAGGCCGGTACACTGTCAGCAGAGCTTGATGGTGTCGCTGGGCAGGTCCCAATGACCCCTCCTCTTTCATCATCTGACTGCAGCACAAGTTGTATTGCCTCCGCTACTTTAATGCCTTTTAAATCTTGACTGTCCTCCTCTTCTCCCGTGCCTTTCTCTTCCGCATCCTCCTCCCCTTCCTCGTCGTCGCCCGACGAAGATATCACATGTCCAAATAAGTTATCCATTGCTCGTTGCAAACGAGGTGACACAGCAGGTTTGGACACGACTATTTGCATCGAACCGCTGGATGAGTTGACACCACCATTTATAGCCCCTCTGGCAGAGAGCTTCCTCGCACTTTTACGAGCGCTTATCGGTGACATGTCCAACAGTTGTTCTCTTGCAGACGGTGCACGGCTACTCGATTGTCCCGATCCAGTGCTCAATGAACGCAAATCCAATAGGTATCTGTCCGTCAATGCATCATTCGACGATTGCCCTGAGCGCGCAGTTAGTCGAGCAGAGGGACATCCATCGTCTGTCATGTGAAATGAGCTGCCTGTGTTGTGTGATGTTAATGCGAGCCGATCTAGCGTGGCGTCTGATGCTTCTACCGATGCTAATAGTACAGCCGATGGAGCAGCCGGCGGAGCAGCCGGTGGAGCCGCCGGTGGAGCCGCCGGTGGAGCAGCAAGTTGTAGATTGTTTGACGTAGTCTGACTCCCTCGTCTATTTTTCTCAATTTGACCTTCCGGTACACTCGCACGGCGAACGATACGTGCATGTGGGCGATTGCCCATGTTTGCATTTCCAGGTGGGGGTAAGGGAAGTGCGCTGATAAACGAATCGGACGCTGGTTCACTAGGATGCATTGTCATGCCATCATATGCCGACGAGTGGTTGACTCGTTCCAGGCCACGTTGAAGTACGTGTGGCGATGAGGCTGATGGCGCTGATACTGTGATGTCAGGAGACACGGCCGTAGCTGTATGTTCAGCGTTTGGTTCAGATGATGAAGGAGGAACTGGTAGTGGGTGTGGCCTGGAACGATATGACATGATCTTGGCGATGTCCAATGGTGCAACTACGCTGTCCTTACGCCCCGTTGGTAACATCTGTGACACAGGGTTGATATTTGCAGCCCCTAGATCATTGCCACTAGACACCCTTGGTGTGAACGCTCGCTGAATCTCTTGGCGGACACGAAACGACGGAGGCTTACTTTTTGATGCAAATTCTGGGCGACTGCGCGCGGACAAGGCACCACTTCCTTCACCAATGGGCCTTCGAGTATGATGGCCTCCAGATACGCCACGTGCACATGTCCGTGGACCCTGCATCAATTCATCCGAGTCATCCACGGTGTAGCGTGATGTGAGATGTCCATGGCGATTCAACAATGTCGAATCACTACGCGAAGTCGGGTGAGTCAAAGAAGTAGGCGACATTGGTTGTATGCGACGGCATGTAGGAGGTGCTGAATCCATAGTACTAAAGTCGGCTTTGGACCCTGTATCTCTAACATCGTACGATGAGGAAGGATTCGACGTTGCATCTTCTTGTGGAACCACCAATGAATCCACCGATGAAGGTCTATGTGTTTGTAAATCTTTCGACGTATCATCATTTACATCACCGCGGGCAGATAACGCAATTTCACTTGCACAAATCTCATCAAGTTCTTCCTTTCGTGCTTCGCGGCGTGCTAGTTTGGATGACGATGCGAATGCATTCGTCGAGTCGCGCCTAGACGGGAATTTGATTTCTCCAACCCGATAATTATTGTCCTCTTGAACGCGACTTTTTTTCCGTAAGAAGGCCGGATGCACAGCGTTTGCAGCCGTACCGTTTTGCTGTTCAAACAAAGCTTTACGTTCCTTCATAGTATTCTGTCTTTCCATTTTTTGACAAACAAATAGTAACAATACAACGAATCCATGACGATGGTTTTCAACAGATATATGTAGCGCTATATTAGCGCACAAATTCGTTGTGTGAATATTAAGACTATGACGTCGGTCGCAATATAAGATCGTAGATGACCTTCGCTCATAGAAAGGTCGATGGCCTCTGTGAAGCACCCATTGCTCAAAGGACGTGGCTATCGACCTGCTCAACATCATACATCTGTCGACATTCACACAGATGACACCCTGTCATCTCTCCAAGTTGTATGTGCTATGGTCTTATCATTTACTTTGATAGTTACAGTCGGAGCGTTGGTGGCAGTCCCATTGATTACAAAATGGTCAATGGCGTCGTCGACGGTTTTGTCATCACCACGACCACGACAATCATCATTTATACCGCCCTCTCCACCGCCTCCATCTCCATTTCCACAACCTCCTTTGCCTTCACCACCGCCACCAATCGAGACAACAACAACCGCTGAGTGGACCATCGAGACAACAACAACCGTTGAGTGGACCGTCGAAGGCGACGTGGCAGATGCCCAATCTGTCATCCAACAATGTCAGATGGCACTTGAGGCATATGCAGCACAATATGGTGTCACACATGAGGAACTTGGTGCGACATGCGACGTGGCCTCGGGGAGCATCATCCTTAGCATAACATTTACAAATCCAAATTTTAACCCAGCACTGGGTAGTATGGTTGCAGATATTACAAACAATCCTGGTTTTACATCGAGTATGGGTATTCACCTACTTTCAAATGCGACAGTTACTATCAACCAACGTCCTGCACATCCACCACCCCCTCCAGTACCACCACCACCATCACCACCGCCGCTTCCATCGCCGCCGCCGCTTCCATCACCGCCGCTTCCATCGCCATCACCACCGCTCCCATCGCCACCACCGCCGCTTCCATCGCCATCACCACCGCTTCCATCGCCGCCGCCGCTTCCATCGCCATCACCACCGCTTCCATCGCCGCCGCCGCTTCCACCGCCATCACCGCCGCTCCCATCGCCACCACCGCTTCCATTGACACCACCGCCGCTTTCATCATCATCGCTTCCATTGCCTCCCTCATCGCCTTCCTCATCGCCTCCCTCATCGCCTCCCTCATCGCCTTCCTCACCGCCTCTACTACCACCGCCTCTACTACCACCGCCTCTACTACCACCGCCTCTACTACCACCGCCTCTCACATGGCCTCTATTACCACGGTCTGTATTTCCTCCCTTATCGACACCCTCACCAGAACGTTTACCAACATTGCCACTTCCACTTCCACCTTCTCCATCAATTCTACTTGAGAAAGAACCATCGCCACCACCGCCGCCACCACCCTCCCCGCAACCACCTGAGCCTTCACCTCCTTTGCGGTCTATTTCTGTGCTGAAGCCCCCTTCGACACCTCCTTCGATGCCACCTACGTTACCAAAGCCATTGCCACTAGGATCGTCTGTGAATCTTACCACCGATACAGCAGCACTTTCCAGTGCAGAAGCTTCTAGCAACAACACAGGTGTGGTTATAGCCGGAATGATTATCGTCACGGTCGTCTTCGTTCTGATATGTCGTTATCGAAAGCACATTCAATGTGGTGCAAGATCAAAACAAAACATCAGCACAGCAATCAAAAGTGGTGGTACCAACAAGAAGGTTCCAACCGGTCGCAAAGCCCCACTGGAAACACCCGCTTCGTTGATTATTGATGATTCTGATAATACGAATCAGAACAGATCACGTCCACCGATGCAAGATCAGGAGCGAGTATCCAATCGTTCGGAATGGGATGATTCACCGCGCACCTCACAAGCTCAACCCGTTGTTGAAAGGCGGACAAATGCAATATTTTCTGCAAATGATAAGAGCAGGGGTGGTAAAGGTGGTCGACCGTGTATAGGTATATGACAATAAGAAGCGATGTTTTAATGAATAACAACTTACCCAAAATAATGAGCAGGTTTTTGGTAAATGGGCTACTTCCAATATCGCCACCACCCAGTGTTGCAGATAATGCACTGGTTTCACAAGAGAGTGGTGATCATACTCCATATATTTCTGAATTTTTTGGCACCACCACCGACGGGTTTGGTCCATCAAACCACGTTTCTGAAGGAAGTTACCAATGTCGTTTTCCACGCTTGGTAAACACGAATATTATTTATTCCAACATAGATGGTTTCGAACCTCCTGGTTGTGACACGAGAATGAGAGAGGACATACCACCACATACCACTCTCAATAATCACTTCGACTCATCACGAATGACATCTAAACTAGTTGTTCAGACTAAAACTCCCGAAAAATTTAAAAAAGATAAACAGTACATCGACATTATCCTACATAATTGCACCGTTAAACAACTTTGTGTCGATTGGCCATTTGTGTCGTCTCATCTTGACTCCTCGAAGTTGACTAAGATGAGCAGTTTCACCATTTCGTGTTTTCTGGTAGACAGGTGTCACTTTAAAATGGAACCCGTGCTTAAATATGATGACAGTCAGTTTGGCATTACGTACGAACCTCCAAACGTGAAAACAGATGTGGGTGGTGTATTTGCTCAAACGTTTTTTCCGCTCACACTCGATGAAGAGACAAGCGTGTGGCGATCCATAAAACAAACTGATGCGTCGTACAGATGGATCGAGTATGTTGAGGTATTGATATTAATAAATAGCTTTGCGGTGCACATCACAGTAACTATTAGTGCTCGAGGTGCTCCTAATTTCATTCTCGGTGATAGAACGGCTCCCGGTGGTTTTGATCAAAAACATCTCAAAACGTTACTTTCATGGCTATTCAATCGTGTGAACAGTCTCGCAACCGACGGAAGAATTGGAGATGGAAGACCTCCAAATCTGCCGTATGATTCACAGCAAAAAAAGCACGATTCTTCGATTAATGAGGCACAGCGCATATATACTGATAATAAAATGCATGACAACAAGACTACAGTGGACGCTGTGATTGGCACGTTCAGTGACAAGATACATACAAATGTGCGAAATCATCTGATATTCGATATGCAGCCTTATGAAAAATCTAGACCATCTGGGAAAACACCTCAGAAGAGCGATTCACATTCTAAAGCATCTGTGGTCGTCGGAAATGGATTCACATTATTCCCCTTGTTGTAGTCTTAACTACCGCACATAACACATCCTTCGACGTTGTGACATGCTACATTCCCAGGGTCTACAACTGGGCTGTTGGTACTCTCGTCAGCTGATGTGTCGGTCGGTTTGTCGGTCGGTTTGTCGGTCGGTTTGTCGGTCGGTTTGTCGGTCGGTTTGTCGGCAATCGAGGCAATGTGAGAACGATTGGGTGTAGATCCGGGCTGTGACCGTAAGTAGTACATTCCCGTTTTAAGGTGTTTCTTCCATGCGTACATGTGCATGTTAAAGATTGTATTCGGTTTTGGATCTCTCACAAAGAGGTTGTTAGATCCCGATTGATCGACGAATGGCTGGCGAGCCGCGGCCATATCGATGACGACTCGTTGCTTAATTTCCCACGCCGTTTTGAATAAAGCCTTGGTTTCTGCATCCAATGGTAAGTCTTGCACCGATCCCCCGTTTTGAATGAGCATACAACGCAGTTCTTCGTTCCAAACACCCTTCTTGATAAGGCGTTCGATAAGGGGAGTGTTGATGATTTGGAACTCACCAGAAAGGACGTTACGTGTGAATATCATGCTCTGGATGGCTTCGAGACCTTCGCTGTTACCCAAGATTTGTGCAGTAGATGCCGTCGGCATTGGCGCGATGAAGAGAGAATTTCGTGTACCATACTCGACAACTTTACCACGGAGCTCTTCCCAGTCCCATCGATCGGACACGCCTTGTGCACTACCGGGAAAGTTTTCATCGAATAGCTCCCAGTGGAACTTGCCTTTCGAGAGTGGCGACCCACCAAAGCTATCATGTGCGCCTTCTTTCTTAGCGATTTCGCACGATTCGTACACGGCGTTGTAATACATGGTCTCGAAGACTGCGCGGTTTAGCACCAATGCCGTCGGTGACTCAAAAGGAAGGCCCATGGCGATGAACAGATCCGCCAGGCCCTGTACGCCAATACCGATAGGGCGGTGACGAAGGTTCGACTTTTTCGAAATTTCCACCGGATACTTGTTGATATCGATCACCCGGTTGAGCGAACGAACCGCCATACGAACAATCTCTCCAAGCAAATTGTGGTCAAATGTGACCTCGGTGGACGGACTGCCATCTTGGTGGCTATGCACGACGGACTTGACAAACTTGGGCAGTGCAATTGAAACAAGATTGCAAACTGCAATCTCTTGTCCTGGCTCCGTATATTCGGTGATCTCGGTGCACAAGTTGGAGAGACGAATAGGTCCTAGATGTTTTTGATTGCTTAGCTTGTTGATGGTATCTTTGCAAAGCATGTACGGACCACCAGACATGATCTGCACATCTATGATTCGGTGCATCAACGCCATTGCGTCGACCTTGCGACGGGCTAGACCCTTTTCCTCGCAGTCGCTGTAAAGTTGCTCAAATGTATCGCCGTATGCCTCGTGTAATCCAGGAACGTCACGTGGACAGAAGAGAGACCAATTCGTAAACGTCGTATCTGTTGGGTGCATTCTATGCCAGGTGACACTCTCTTCAACGCGCTTGTAAAAGAGGTCTGGTATCCACATTCCAAGAAAAAGGTCTAGAGCGCGCATCGATTCCGTCGTCTGTGGATCTTTCATTCCCACAAAATCGTAGATATCAGCATGCCATGGTTCGACATACATCGCAAATGCCCCCTTTCGCTTGCCACCACCTTGGTCAACATAAGCTGCCGTTCGCTCGTACACTTGACATAGTGGTACCACTCCCGAAGACACCCCACCATTTGCAATTTTCGAACCACTCGCTCGAATGTTGCACACGTCAATACCAACCCCACCAGCCCCCTTTGAAATCAACGCACAGTCCGTCAGTGTCTTGTAGATACCATCGATCGAATCGTCACTAATAGATACCAAAAAACAACTTGAGAGTTGCTCGTGCACAGTTCCCGCATTGAACATTGTGGGTGATGCGTGCGTAAAGTATCCATTCGATAGCACATCGTAATAATTGCGCCAATCTTCACCACCGACAGTCAGAGCTTCGCGCATAAAAAGGTGCTGTGGACGCTCCATCACCGGGTTACCGTTCGCATCTCTCCCAGAAAGCAAGTACGACCGCTCGAGCGTTGCCATTGCAAAGTGTGACAAGTTGTAATCTCGTTCGTAATCGATGGCTTCGTCGATGATGTCAGAATACGTTTCGACCATGGATATGAGCTTATCGGAGACCAATGGACAGTCGCGATTAGACAGTGCGGTCATCGTCTCACGAAAGGAAGTCTTTGTAGTCTTGTGCATGTTTGAAACCGAAATGCGACTTGCAAGATTGCCGTAATCTGGGTGGGTCGATGCCAGACCCGCTGCCGCCTTGACAGCCACCAAATCTAACTCCTGTGTCGTGATACCATTACACAACGAAGAAACCACCGATTGAACTACTGGTACCACGTCCACTCGAAGAGCTGGTTTCATTTGCGCCAGCTTATCGATACGCTGTTGAATCTTGTGGACCTTGACTGACTGATTCGACCCGTCCCGCTTCACCACCATAGTCACCAACCCAAATGTCGTGGGATCCTTACGATACTCAATTTTCGCAACTGGGCGAGGTAGATCTGGAGAAGGGGAGCGAGTGCACTCGCTCCCTGACTCGCTGTCTTCCTCCATCACGACCATCTCACCTTCCGAAAAACGGTGTTGCATACTCGTAATATTATTTATGTTCGTTGATAAGTGACTTCACGATCGCGAACGCATTCTAGCGTACAAATCTATTCAAGAAACTTCACTTGTGACCACAACGCGCACACGGTGCGCATTGCGCACACGATGGATACATGGGGCAAGTGGGTGTGCCCTTGTCGTTGCACATGCAGCACTCGGTGTCGGGACAATTTTCCCCACACTTGTCACAGCAAGGTGCGTCGTCGAAGAGGCTCCCATTCACGACGATACCGGCGATTTGTTGCACCTGCATGATGTCAATCGAAGGTTCGTTCGAGGATCGGCCGATCGACTCATCGACCGACCGCTTATCATAAGCCTCGTCAAAGAGCCCACAGTGCCATTTGGAGCACTTGGACGTCTCGCACCATGTGCACATACAATCGGGTCGGTTGTCCGCACAGTCACAACACGGAGGCTCGGCGCAACCAAAGCCGCATACACGGCAACAGTCCGGTTCGTCGACATGAAACTCGCTGCTGGTAGGGACCCCCAACACTACGGTCATATACCACATACAAACTGGGAAACGGGATACGACCATTCTGTGTTCAGATCGCATATCAACTTGTTGACAACGGAGCTTTTATTACACCCAAGACCAGCGACCAGTGACCTTGACCATTGAAGTACCAACAGTGTCTTTTTGGTGTGTTTTCTATGTCACGCGTTCACTATTTCATCTCTCACAGACATGAGTAGCTTTCCAAGTGCATCGCCTCCTTGCCAGTACCCCTTGGCCTTTTCTTCATCCGAAAGTTCCTTCTTTTGCCACTCGTACCGATTGGGAGCCATTCGGCCCTTGGCCTCGTGAAGGATTGCATCCTTGGTTTTGAGGAGCAGCTCGCGATACATGGGGACGCTGAACTTCTCAACGAGCAGCACGCGTAAAAGCGCGTCCTTCTCATCGTCGGAAATCTCCTTTCGAACGTTGACCCGTCGCCAGTCTTCCAATTCCGTGACGGTGATCGACTTCTTGCGTCCTGGATATTTTCAAGCGTGCATTGTCCATGTAAACTCGCGCGCTGGGAACCTTTAACTCGTTATCGAAGAGCCACCCTACAATAGCTAAGAGTCTTGGGAGATTAGTATAAGAAGGCGCGGTGAAACGACATCAGAGAGAACCAAGCGTAAAATATTGCTTCAAGCGTAAAATATTGCTTCAAGCGTAAAATATTGCCTCAAGTCCCATGCTGCCGTCGCTAACGGCGCTGCACGTTGACGCTCCGAAGCGTATTCATCAAGAAGAAGAGGCGGACGAAGCGTATCCGGGTGGCAGTACGAAGCGTATCCGATCGAAAGACGACGCACCACTCGTCGACATGCTCGAGAGCCTCCAACCCGAGCTGCGCGAATTCGTGCTGCTCGCCCTTGCCGTAAAGGATTGCAAGGGCTTGAACGAGATCTGCCAAGTGAATCACCAATTTGAAGAGATCTGCAAGGATCCCGTCTTTTGGCAGAGCGCCCTCCGCGCCAAGGGGTGGATGCCCGACTGGTCGGCGCCGTCGTCGCCTGGAGGGATGACGCCCAAGGCCTACTTTGAGATGGTGTGCACGATGAACGAACGGCATCAGAAAGCGCTCCTCGCATTGAGGCGCGATACCACCACGATTGAAATGAGTGCGTTTGCGGATTGCACGTCGCTGGCGATGACGCACTTGCCGCCCAATCTCACCACGATTGAATATGCTGCGTTTCGGGGTTGCACGTCGCTGGCGCTGACGCACTTGCCACCGAATCTCACCACGATTGAATTGGGTGCGTTTGCTTACTGCACGTCGCTGGCGCCAACGCACTTACCGCCGCATCTCACCACGATTGGGATGAGTGCGTTTGAGGGATGCCCGTCGCTGGCGCCGACGCACTTACCGCCGCATCTCACCACGATTGAAGCATATGCGTTTCGGGGTTGCACGTCGCTGGCGCTGACGCACTTGCCACCGCATCTCACCACGATTGAAGAGCGTGCATTTTCGGGATGCACGTCGCTGGCGCTGACGCACTTGCCACCGAATCTCACCACGATTGAAAGGGGTGCGTTTTGGGATTGCACGTCGCTGGCGCTGACGCACTTGCCACCGAATCTCACCACGATTGAAAGGGGTGCGTTTGAGGGATGTGAACAGTTGCGTGGTGGGGTTTTTGAAGTGGCAGTCTTTGCGATCAACGTGGGTGCATTTTAAAGGAATATGGTATCTAGCAAGTATGCCGCTCGCACCATACACTGATGTGCTTATTTATTCAGCAGCGATGAGACCGATTGAAGCACATGGAATCTCGCAGAGGTGCGTCTCATACGGGACCTTAGTCGCCCTCGTCACTTTGTTCATGTAATAGTCCATTTCCATCCCGTCTTGTAGTCAATCTTAATATATTTCTGATAATGTTTACGTCGAATTGTTTATACTTGGTGTACAACCAGTCGCATCAAAATCGCCCATTTTGCAAACTGCTCATTTTCACCTCGGTTTCCCCGACAAAACGACCGATTCTCAAAAATGACAAAATGTGCTCGCTTTTGTGCATTTTCTCCAAATCTGAATCCACGGAAAACCGCGTTAGGGCCTCCGAAATCGGAATTGTTTCCGATTTCGATCAAAACCCATATAAGGAAGGTGTAACGGTCGTAACCGCTTGCCCACAGTCGTGCCCACAGTGCCGTGCTAGCAAGACACCGGATTAGGAAGGTGCCCACAGTCGTGCCCACAGTGCCGTGCTAGCAAGACGCCGGATTAGGAAGGT
>Ga0115003_10004160_pt1 | contig 11218 bp, 6 predicted proteins | sample ArcticOcean_MG_C_7_FD_88736 | JGI IMG/M metagenome (GOLD analysis project Ga0115003, IMG submission 88736) | Marine microbial communities from western Arctic Ocean - ArcticOcean_MG_CB11_88 | ecosystem: Environmental > Aquatic > Marine > Oceanic | place: Arctic Ocean: Canada Basin | collected... | reverse complement strand
CGTAGCTAAAGCTTTACAAGAATTATAATTTAGAGTTTTAGAAGGGATGATTAATAAATTACCCCCCTGTTTGGTGTATTCTTTTAGACTGTTTATAAATCCTGTAGTAGGATTAGAAAGAGCCTCTAGAATAATAAGGTTCTGATCTTTGAATTCAGAAAAATTTAGCTTGCCTAATGGTTTGCTAGTATATTCGAAGAGTGGATCTTTAAATAGAGAAGTCAAGGATTTATTAGGTATTCCTTGGTGAATGGAGAGTACTTTTGTCGTTCGTTCAACTCGATAATTAAAATATAAACGATTGTCGAATGATATTGTCGCATCACTAAGTTCAATATAAGCTTGCTGAATCCCTATTGTGTGATTATTGAAAATTAGTTTTGCTTCAGTTTTTGAGTTAGGTTCAACTTTTAGCGTGCTCAGTGCTTTTTGTTTTCCATTAATAAACAGTTTAACACTCAGGTTTTCTATTAGTTCATTGGATGTGTTCGATACTGTAAAAGACAGAACTTCTTGCTGTCCTAGTGTGTGGTTTGGAGTTTCAAGGTAACAAGTGTCTATAGCTAAATTTGCTTGTGGATACGAACTAATTGGCAGTAAATGCGTAGTTATGTTAGTATGATGAGTATAAAAATATTCTGGGCAAGTTGTTTTTTGAAAATCACTGATCAGGTATAATTCCAAAGGATTGTTAAGTTCATTTTTTGTAATGGACTTAAATCGATCGATTACCGATTTCATATTTAATATCGATGGAACAATATGTGTGTTGTCAATAGCTTCTAAGCAGTCATTATAGTCTATTACTCGCTGATGTTTACCTTGTAATTCATTGCTAAAAAAAACAAAATCATCTTTTCCTTTATGCGCTTTTAAAATGGATCTAGCATGGTTTTTAGCCTGTTCAAGAAGCTCACCTTTATCATTGTTGGCTTCCATACTAAACGAATTGTCTATATAGAGACCTACAATTTGTTTAGTCTTAACAAGTCTTTCTTTTTTACTAAGGTAAGGTTCACAAAATGCAAGTATGATTGCAGAGAGTAGGAGTAGTCTAATTAATAATAAAAGTAACTTTTGAAGCTTGGTTATATTGCTTTTTTTCTGCTGTAATTGTCTCAAAAACGATACGTTACTGAAGAGAACAGTTTTGTGTTTTTGTAGCGAAAATAAGTGAATAAGGATAGGGATGGCTAAAGCCAGAAAAGCGTAGAGGAAGTATGGTTCCAGTAATTTCATTAAAAAGCAAAGTTAAAGTTTTTATAGACCTGTGAAAGTTGAATGACTAAAACTTCTCATAAATTCCCAATCCAAATAGTGCGAAGTCATATTTAGCTGGATCTTCTTTGCAAAAACTTCGCAAGTGTACATCTAGTTCTTTTACTGTTTTCCAGTCATTTGCTTTTCTATTTATAAGACCAAGTTTGCGTGCTACATTAGCTGTGTGTACGTCTAAAGGACAAGATAATTGGCTTGGATTTAACGTTTTCCAGACCCCAAAATCTACCCCTTTATTATTTGGCCGCACCATCCATCTTAAAAACATAATTAGCCTTTTTGATGCAGAGCCTTTTAGTGGATCAGAAATGTGTTTCTGTGTCCTTTGTAAATGTTCTATGCTGAAAAATGTTTGTTTGAAATTTGAAATACCCTCACTCATATCATCTTTCTCGGTGTAAAAACAGGCTTCTAAGCCATTGTGGTTTTGGTAGATGTTTCGTAATGCGTAAATAAATGTTTGTAAATCGACTCCCTGAAAAGTACGGTGACAAAAATTAAGGCTTTTGTTAATTTCTTTCTCACTTGCATTTAAGATAAAGTCATAAGGACTGTTATCTAGTATTGTCATCATTCCTCTAGCATTTTTCATAATCATAGCTCTACGTCCCCATGCTATAGTAGCACTCAAAAAGGCAGAAATCTCAATATCTTCTTTAAGGCTATATTCATGAGGTATACTTATAGGGTCATCATTGATGAAGTTTGGCTTTTGGTAAAGGGCTACTTTGTCGTCTAGAAAATCTTTTAGGTCTTTGTGTGTCATGTACAGTTTAGGACTTGTATTTGGTCGGATTTTATACTTTGCAATTTAGAAAAAACAATAATTGTAAGAACTTATTCACATCGTAATTTTTTGTACTTAAATTTTATAATTTCGAATCTTCTCTAAAAGAATAGTATGAAGCTTTGTATTGCAGAAAAACCGAGTGTTGCCAGAGAGATTGCTCTTGTGCTAGGTGCCAATGAAAAAAAGATAGGGTATTACGAAGGTAATGGTTATCAGGTGACTTGGACTTTCGGTCATTTTTGTACCCTTAAAGAACCCCATGAATACAATCCATCGTGGAAGCCCTGGAACTTGAGTTATTTACCTATTTTACCTCCTGCTTATGAGATAAAGTTGATAGATAATAAAGGTGTGCGCGATCAGTTCGCTATTATAAAATATTTAGTTAATGCTTGTACTACAGTTATAAACTGTGGAGATGCAGGGCAAGAAGGAGAATTAATACAGCGATGGGTATTAGAACATGCTGGAAATACAAGACCTATAGAGCGTTTATGGATTTCCTCCTTAACAAACGAGGCCATTAGAGAGGGTTTTTCGAAGTTAAAAGACGGGAGTGAATTCGATAAGCTATACAATGCGGGTAAAGCTAGAGCAATAGGAGATTGGGTTTTGGGTTTTAATGCCACTCGATTGTATACTCTTCGCTATGGAAATGGAAAACAAGTTTTGTCTATTGGTAGAGTACAAACACCTACTTTGGCAATGATTGTGAACCGACAGAAAGAGATTGAGAGTTTTAAGCCGAGCCCTTACTGGGTGCTTCAAACAAAGTATAAAAACACACTATTTAATGCCGAATCAGGTAAGTTTTTAGATTTACCAAAAGCGAAGCAGCAATTAGAATTAATGTCTCAATCGGATTTCGAAATCCTATCTAATGAGACTAAAGAAGGAAAGGAGAGCCCCCTGCGTTTATTCGATTTAACTTCATTACAAGTTTCGTGTAACAGTAGGTTTAATTTATCTGCCGAAGAAACATTAAAAATTATTCAAGGACTATACGAGAAAAAACTCTGCTCTTATCCTCGTGTAGATACTACCTTTTTACCTAACGATGTATATCCTAAAATTGAAGGAATTCTTAAAGGATTGCAAGTGTATGGTTCAATTATTAGCCCTTTATTAGGTAAGCCAATTCGGAAATCGAAAAAGGTATTTAACGATAAAAAAGTTACCGATCACCATGCGATTATTCCTACGGGGCAAAATCCCTCTAGTGGATTATCCTATAATGAGAAAATGGTGTTTGATTTAATAAGTAAGCGATTTATAGCGGCTTTTTACCCAGATTGCACCGTGTCTAATACAACGGTAAAAGGGCTAGCTAATACAGTAGCTTTTAAAGCGAATGGAAAACAAATTCTAGATTTAGGTTGGCGAAATGTGTACGGTAAAGAATCTACTGGAGATTCCGATGAAGCTATCATGCCCGATTTTAAAGTTGGGGAGCGCGGGGCTCATGAACCTATACTCGATGAGAAATCTACAAAAGCTCCTTCTTGGCATACAGAGGGTACTTTGTTACGTGCGATGGAAACGGCAGGTAAACAAGTAGATGATGAAGAGGCTAGAGATTTGATGAAGGAAAATGGTATCGGTAGACCTTCAACTCGTGCTGCCGTTATTGAGACATTGTTTAGACGACAGTATATCGTAAAACAAAAAAAGAAATTAGTTGCCACTCCTATGGGCGTTCAGCTTATAGATACCATTCAAAATGAACTTTTGAAATCTCCCAAACTCACGGGGCAATGGGAAAAGAAATTAAGAGATATTGAACAAGGTACCTACGACTATAAGGTGTTTTTAAAAGAAATGGAAGCCTTAGTTACTACTGTAGTGAAGGATGTGAAAAATCGTCAGTCTGTAAGTCGTTTTCGTGAAACTGATTCTAAAATCATAAAAAACACCTTACTTCCTGTGTGTCCAAAATGTAAAACTGGACAGATTTTGAAAGGAAAAACAGCTTTTGGATGTAGTGACTTTAAAAAGGGATGCCAATTTGTAATCCCTTTCCTTCAGTTTGGAAAATTAGTTCGTGAAAAACAAATTGTTCAGCTTATTACAAAAGGAAAAACAAGCTATGCTAAAGGGTATTTACTTAATGATTCTAAAGTAGAAGGAAGGTTGCTCTTATCTGAAACCTATACGGTAGAACTCGAATTAAAGGAAGAGTCTATATTAAAGTGTCCTAATTGTAAGATTGGAAATATAATACAAGGAAAAACTGCTTTTGGGTGCGAGCGATTTAAAGAAGGATGTAAAACCATTGTTCCTTTTGAGCTTTATGGTAAAAAACTTACTGAAGCACAGTGTAAACAACTACTTTCAAAAGGAGAGACCTCTCTTATTAAAGGCTTTGTGGTAAACGGAGAAAAGGTGGATGCTAAGCTTGAATTTGATGAGCGCTTTTCGATTCAATTACTTCAATAAAAGTAATTCACAGTAAAAAAAAACAGCCCTATATAAATCATTATATAGGGCTGTTTTTATGAGTAATTAAGTTTACTTATACCTGAAACTGTAAATCACATAATTTCTTGTAGGTTCCATTTTCTAGAACAGATAACTCTTCGTGATTACCCGATTCTACAATTTGTCCTTTGTCTAGGACGAATATTTTGTCTGCTTTACGCACAGTCGCTAATCTGTGGGCAATAACTAAAGAGGTTCTACCTTTCATTAACTTGTCTAAAGCTTCTTGTACTAGGCTTTCCGATTCGGAATCTAGGGCAGAAGTAGCCTCATCAAGGATAAGGATTTTAGGGTCTTTTAAAATAGCTCTTGCAATAGCAATTCGCTGTCTTTGTCCACCTGAAAGTTGAATACCTCTTTCACCCACTAATGTGTTGTAGCCTTCAGGGAATTCGGTAATAAACTGGTCTGCATTTGCTTGCGCGGCAGCATGTTTAATTTCTTCTAGGCTAGCACCTGGTTTTCCATAAGCTATATTCTCTTCTATACTTCCACCAAAAAGAAGAATGTCTTGAGGTACAATAGCAATTTGCTTTCTTAAATCAGTAAGAGGGAGGTCTGTAATTTCTGTTCCATCAATGGTTAAATTACCAGTGTATCCTTGGTAAAAACGCATTAATAATTGAGTAATGGTCGATTTCCCAGCACCAGAAGAACCAACGAGTGCAATTTGCTGTCCTTGTTCTACTTTTAAACTAACGGAGTTTAGTACTTCCACATCCACTCTGTTTGGGTAGCTAAAAGACAGTTTGTTAAAGTTTATAGCTCCTTTTATGGTATGAGTAATTTCTCCTTCTGTATGGTCTTCTGGAGTTTCCTCTAAAATTTCCATTAGCTTTTCTGTAGCACCTATTGCTTTTTGTATTTGAGCGTATAGGTCGGCTATACTTCCAATACTAGCACCAATAAAAATGGTAAGCATAAGGAAGGAGGTAAGGTCTCCCATACTCATTTCTCCTTGGTGAATAAGACGAGCTCCATACCATATAACTGCAGCAATAGCACCAAATATACCCAGAATAATAAAAGAAGCAAAAGCCGCTTTTAGTCTTCCTCCTTTTATGGCTACTGTAACAATATGTTCGGTTGTGTTTTTATAACGCATCGATTCAAATACCTCATTCGCAAAAGCCTTTACATTGGTAATGCCTTGTAAAGTTTCTTCTACTATGGTATTTGAGTGAGCTATATGATCTTGAACCGTTTTAGAATAAGCTCGTAGTTTACGTCCTATAACAACCGCTACTATGATAATAACTGGGAATATAGAAAGCATAAAACCTGCTAGCCTAATAGAAGTAAATCCTAAAAGAATAATTCCACCAAACACAATAATTAACTGTCTAATAAATTCTGCACTTGTTGTAGTAAAGGTTTCTTGTAATAAAGAAATATCGGATGCGATACGACTATTTAATTCACCAACTCTACGCTTATTAAAAAAGCTCATCGGCAAACGAATAAGGTGTTCGTAAGTCGCCTGACGAAGTTTTGCAAGGAATTTTTCGGTCACATTTACGAATAAAACGATTCTGAAATAAGAAAATATCGCTTGTAGGGTAAATAAACCGAATAGTAATAAAGCCATTTTGTTTATGCTGTCCATCGATTCTTGACTCGCATCCACCATCTCTCCAATGAACATTGGGAAGATTAACGAGGCAAAACTAGAGAGTAAAAGGAACAGCATTCCCAGCATATAAGCCGATTTATAGGGCTTTAGGTATTTAAATATCTTGAGTGACTTTTTAAAACTACCTTTCTTTAGTTTTATCTTTTCTCTTTTCTTATTTTTGCCTCCGAACATATGTATCTTATTTGTTGATGCAAAAGTAAGTTATTCATTGCAGAAAAAAACCTTTTTGTTGTTGCGAAAAACAAAAAATGATTTTATATTTGCAGCCCTGTTAGGGAACAAGAACATTAGATAAAAAGAGATGAAAAGAACATTCCAACCTTCGAATAGAAAGCGTAAAAATAAACATGGGTTTATGGATCGCATGGAGTCAGTAAATGGCCGTAAAGTATTAGCTAGAAGAAGAGCTAAAGGTCGTCACAAGATTTCTGTTTCAGATGAAGCTAGACATAAAAGATAATCATCCTAATGGGTGAAGATTTGAAGGTGTTATCTATTTTTAATAGTTAACACCTTTTTTGTGAATAGCCCAAAGTGAAAATTATAATTTTTTATCCCTACGCTTAAAATCATAAAGATGCCAAAAAACAGTTCAATCAATCATATTTTAATCATTGGTAGTGGTCCTATCGTTATTGGACAGGCCTGCGAATTTGATTATTCGGGTTCTCAAGCTTCTCGTTCTTTAAGAGAAGAAGGTATTACGGTATCGCTGATTAATTCTAATCCAGCAACCATCATGACAGATCCTGTTATGGCGGATAATATATATCTAAAACCATTAACGGTAGATTCTTTAGAAGAGATTTTAGCTTTACATCCGGATATTGATGCTGTGTTACCTACAATGGGTGGGCAAACGGCATTAAACTTATGTATTGAGGCTGAGGATAGAGGTATTTGGTCAGCCAATAATGTTGACATAGTTGGGGTAAACATTGATGCTATTAATATCACCGAAGATCGTGAGCTTTTTAGAAAGTTGATGTTGTCGATTGATATTCCTATGGCACCACAAAGAATTGCCAAATCCTTCTTAGAAGGAAAAGAAGCTGCACAAGATTATGGTTTTCCATTGTGTATTCGCGCATCTTTTACATTAGGAGGGACTGGAGCAGCAATTGTTTATGAAAAGGAAGATTTTGAGAAGTGTTTGACTCACGGACTTCACAGTTCTCCTATACACGAGGTTATTATAGATAAAGCCTTGTTGGGATGGAAAGAATACGAGTTAGAGCTTTTAAGAGATAAGAACGATAACGTAATTATTATCTGTTCTATTGAGAATATGGATCCTATGGGAGTTCATACTGGAGATTCAATTACTGTTGCTCCAGCGATGACTTTATCTGATACTACCTATCAGCGCATGCGCGATATGGCTATCAAGATGATGCGTTCTATAGGTGATTTCTCTGGGGGTTGTAACGTACAGTTCGCTGTAAGCCCTGATGAAAGAGAAGATATTGTAGCCATTGAGATTAATCCTCGTGTGTCTCGTTCTTCTGCTTTAGCATCTAAAGCAACCGGGTATCCAATTGCAAAAATAGCTGCAAAATTAGCTATAGGTTATACTTTAGACGAGTTGTCTAATCAGATTACAAAAACTTCCTCTGCGTATTTTGAGCCAACTTTAGATTACGTTATTGTGAAATTCCCTCGTTGGAACTTCGATAAGTTTGAAGGATGTGATAGTACTTTAGGATTGCAAATGAAATCTGTTGGAGAGGTAATGGCTATTGGTCGTTCTTTTCAAGAAGCACTTCAAAAAGCATGTCAGTCTCTAGAAATTAGCCGCAACGGTTTAGGAGCTGATGCAAAAAACTGGACGAATCAAGATCAAATTCTTGAGCATTTAAAAAGTCCAAAATGGGATAGAGTATTCCGTATTTACGATGCTATGCGCTTAGGGATTCCTAAGAAAACTATTCACGATATGACAGGGATCGATTACTGGTTCTTAAGTCAAATTGAGGAAATGGTTGCTATGGAGCGCGAAATGGAGACTTTTAATATTAAAGACTTACCACGCGAATTATTACTAGACGCAAAAATGAAAGGGTATGCCGATCGTCAGATTGCACACCTTACTCGTTGTTGGGAATCGGAAGTGCATACCAAAAGAGTAGACCAAGGAATAAACCGAGTTTATAAAATGGTGGATACTTGTGCTGCCGAATTTGAAGCACAAACTCCGTACTATTATTCAACCTTCGAAAACGAAATTGAAATTGATGGTAAGCGTTTTACCGACAATGAAGTAACTGTTTCGGATAAGAAAAAAGTAATTGTTTTAGGTTCTGGACCTAACCGTATTGGTCAAGGGATAGAATTTGATTACTGCTGTGTACACGGTGTTTTAGCTGCCAAAGAAATGGGCTACGAAACCATCATGATTAACTGTAATCCTGAAACTGTTTCTACCGATTTTGATACTGCAGATAAATTATTCTTTGAGCCAGTGTTCTGGGAGCATATCTACGACATCATCAAAATGGAAAAGCCCGAAGGTGTTATTGTTCAGTTAGGTGGACAAACAGCTCTTAAGCTTGCCGAGAAATTAGAGAAATACGGAATTAAAGTTTTAGGTACGAGTTTCGAATCTTTAGATTTAGCTGAAGATAGAGGTCGTTTTTCTGAGCTTTTAGCCGAGCAAAACATCCCTTATCCAGAATTTGGTGTAGTGGAATCTGCAGAAGAAGCATTGGTTTTAGCTAAAGAATTAGACTTCCCGATTTTAGTACGTCCTTCGTATGTACTAGGTGGACAAGGAATGAAGATTGTTATTAACGAGCAAGAACTTGAACACCATGTAGTAAACTTATTAAAAGGTTTACCTGGAAATAGAATACTACTCGATCATTATTTAGAACATGCTATTGAAACCGAAGTTGATGCTATTTGCGATGGCGATGAGGTTCATATTATAGGTATGATGGAGCATATTGAACCTTGTGGTATTCACTCTGGGGATTCAAATTCTGTTTTACCTCCGTTTGATTTAACAGATCATGTTAAAAATCAAATGATTGAGATTACAAATAAAATAGCAATGGCTACAAAGACAATCGGATTGATTAACATTCAATTCGCTGTGAAAAATGAAATTGTGTATGTAATTGAAGCCAACCCACGAGCATCTCGTACGGTTCCGTTTATTGCTAAAGCATACCAAGAGCCTTACGTAAACTACGCAACCAAAGTAATGTTAGGAGCTAAGTTGAAGGATTTCAACTTTAATCCTGTACAAAAAGGATATGCAATTAAAGTTCCTGTATTCTCGTTCAATAAATTCCCGAATGTAAACAAGGAACTAGGACCTGAAATGAAATCTACCGGAGAAAGTATTTACTTTATAGACGACTTAAAAGATCCATTCTTTAAGAAAGTTTATAGCGAACGTAACTTATACCTTTCGAAGTAGTCTTAAAAAAGGTTAATAAATATTTAAAAGAGCTCGCAATGCGAGCTCTTTTTGTTTTTGATTCGTAAATTTGAGTTTTAAATTTAGCATTATGGGTTTTATCAAAACAGTATTAATTATACTTTTCATCTACCAAGGATTTAAGGTTTTTGCTCGATTATTCGCTCCTTTTTTGATGCGTTATGCAGCCAAAAAAGTACAAGAGAAATTTAAAGACCAAATGGGTCAACAGAATGGTGGTTTTAATTCAAAAAACGAACCTCTTAAAAATGAAGGAGAAGTTCATATAAAATCTAAGCTCACCAATAAAGACAGTATTAATACTGAATCTGTTGGCGATTATGTAGACTTTGAAGAAGTTGATTAAATTTTCGTGCTACGGTAAACATTAATTGTAAAATGTGAGGCAACAATCTTGGTAGGCAAACACAAATATTTTTATTACTTAATACCTTCCACAATTCCTCCGTCAACAAGACTAAGGCTTCTATTTTTTTTTATCTTAGAGCCATGCAAAAAATCAACATAAAAAATGCCGTTCCGCATATTCTTGCGATTGCAGTATTCCTTTTAATAACAGTTATTTATTTTCAACCACTTTTCCAAGGTAAGAAGGTGTATCAAGGAGATATTGTTAATTATACTGGGATGTCTCAGGAGATAAAAGACTTTAGAGCCGAAACAGGTGAAGAAGCTCTTTGGACGAATAGAATGTTTGGTGGTATGCCTGCATATCAGATCTCTCATCAAACGCCGAGTAATTTAACTCGTTTTGCCGACAAGGTGTTTAGCTTTAATTTTCCTCGACAAGCTGCATTTGTATTATTAGCTTTTGTAGGCTTTTATATATTACTCATTACTATGGGAGTCTCTCCAGCACTTGCTATAGTTGGGGCTTTGGGCTATGGATTATCAACCTATTTATTTATTATAATCGAAGCAGGACATAATACCAAAGCGCATGCTATGGCTTATGTTGCACCAGTAATTGCAGGTGTTTTACTTACTTATAAAGGGCATATATTAAAAGGTGCTGCGCTCACATCTCTATTTCTAGCTCTTCAATTTAGAGCCAACCATGTTCAAATTTCGTATTATTTATTAATGATGCTCATCATTTTTGCATTATTTGAATTTGCTTCAGCTTATAAAGAGAATAGATTGAAACCCTTTTTTAAAGCCACTTTAATTCTCGTTTTTGCAGCCTTATTAGGAATAGGGGCGAACATCGAAAAGCTCTGGTCTACTTACGATTATGGTAAATACAGTACCCGAAGTCAATCTGAATTAACAATTGATGGTGATCAGGATAATAAAACATCTGGCCTCAATAAAGATTACGCTACCTCTTGGTCGTATGGTATTATGGAAACATTTAACCTTATGATTCCAAATTTTATGGGTGGGGCTTCTGGTTCTGAATTATCAAAAGATTCTGAGACCTATAAGGTGTTAAAAAAGAATCGCGTACCTAATGTAAGCAATGTAATAAAGCGAATGCCTACTTATTGGGGAGGACAACCCTTTACATCTGGGCCTGTTTATATTGGAGCCATTATGTGCTTTTTATTCGTTCTCGGAGCTTTCTTGGTTAAAGGTCGCTTAAAGTGGT
>Ga0115003_10004157_pt1 | contig 11223 bp, 6 predicted proteins | sample ArcticOcean_MG_C_7_FD_88736 | JGI IMG/M metagenome (GOLD analysis project Ga0115003, IMG submission 88736) | Marine microbial communities from western Arctic Ocean - ArcticOcean_MG_CB11_88 | ecosystem: Environmental > Aquatic > Marine > Oceanic | place: Arctic Ocean: Canada Basin | collected... | reverse complement strand
TATCCGGGCGCGTAAATCGAAAGCGGGACCCGATTCAGGGTGTGGCTCGTCTTCGCCGCGATCTGGCCGTTGGCATCGCGCTTCACTTCGCCCGTCTTCGTGTTGAACTCGTACATGCAGTCTGCGTTGCCGTGGTCGGCTGTCACGACGAGCGCGCCTTTCATTTGTTCGATCACGGGAAGCAGACGACCGATCTGCTGGTCGACGACTTCCACCGCCTTTACCGCTGCGTCGCGATCGCCGATATGGCCCACCATGTCGCCGTTCGCGTAGTTGAGCCGCGCATGCTTGTAGCGCCCAGTTGCAAGCTCGGCGAGCAGGGTATCGGTGATCTCCGCGGCCTTCATCCACGGATGCTCTTCAAAGGGCACCACGTCACCCGGGATCTCGACATAGGTTTCCCGCGCATCGTCGAAGCGGCCGCTGCGGTTGCCGTTCCAAAAATAAGTGACGTGACCAAATTTTTGGGTTTCGCTGATCGCGAGAAGTGGCACATCATTTTGGACGAGGTACTCGCCCAAGGTCCGCTCGATGACGGGTGGGTCCACGAGGAAGTATTTCGGAAGTTGCAGATCGCCGTCGTACTGCATCATGCCCGCATAGAGCACGTCGGGAACTTCGCCTCGATCGAAGTATTCGAAGGCATCGGCTTCGAAGGCTTCAGTAATTTCAAGCGCACGATCGCCTCGGAAGTTGAAGAACACCACAGCCGAGCCGTCACGAATAGGACCTACGGGTTCGGCGTCTTCGCCCACAATGACGAACGGCGGCAGGTTTTGATCCCCTATGCCTTTCTCTTCGTCGCGAAACGTTTCGATCGCACGGCGCGCCGTTTCGAAGTGACGGGCCTGGCCATGAACATGGGTGTTCCAACCGGCCTCGACCATGGGCCATTCGGCGCCGTATCGGTCCATGGTGATCTTCATGCGACCACCGCCCGAAGCAATGCGGTAGTCGCGCTCCGGTTTGGCGCTGATGGCCGTGAGCAACTCTTCCAAGGCGTCGACGTATTCGAGCGCGCTTGTCGCGGGTACGTCGCGGCCGTCGAGGAGCGCATGAATGCGAACGCAGCGCACCCCGTCTTCATCGCAGCGGCGTAGCAACGTAAAGAGATGATCGATGTGGCTATGAACATTCCCGTCCGAAAGCAGTCCCATGAAGTGCAGCGGTTTCTCGGCCGCACGCACTCGCTCCGTCACGGCGTTCCACACATCCCCCGCAAACAGGCTCCCCGAATCCATTGCATTGCCGACAAGCTTCGCGCCCTGGTCAAAAATTCGGCCAGCGCCGATGGCGTTGTGCCCTACTTCGCTGTTGCCCATGTCGGTGTCGTCCGGCATGCCAACCCCACGGCCGTGGGCGACCAAGTGGGTCGACGGCGCGGTGGCGAGCAAATGGTCAAGGTTCGGCGTGCGTGCAAGCCACACCGCGTCTGAATCGTCTCGCCGACCGATCCCGACACCGTCCATCACACAAACCACCACCGGCCCTTCGACACCGGGGAACTGCTTGTGGGCCCGCAACTGAAAACTCATGATCGCCCTTCTGCATCGAGACTCGCCGCTTGATGCGAGGAGCTGAAGTTTTGCAGAACCAGACGACGATACAACCGCGGCGGATCGATTGCATAAGCGGGTCCCAACTTCACGCGAGTCCCTGTGCACTCTTTGGATGGATTGGCTTGCCTCCGCGGCGAGGAGTCCCCGACTTGCAAGCGCGACAGTGCTTAAGGCGGTTGCGCGACACTTTGCATCCTGCTCGCGAAGGGCTTCAAGAATGTTCCACTCCTCATCCACAAGCGGATGCTTCGTATTGCCTCCACGCGGCTTTGAAATGCGGGGAACCCCGAGCGCCTTTTCAACCTGAGACAAACTGAGTTCGACGATTTGCGCGTCGCCTACCCGCGAAGCGACCGCGTGCTGCAAGGCTCGGAGTTGTTCAAGTGGCGTCGACGTTCGTCAGCATCGCATGCCCACACGGGTGCAACGCGCGGTTTGTCGTCTCATACTTGCGCGCTCGGCGCGGAGGATAAATTTGCTTCGCTTACGATTCGGATCCCAAGTTGACGATTTCAACGCGGCGGTTGTGCTGGCGCCCCTCGTCGGTGTCGTTGGTATCCACCGGGCTCGCCTCTCCAAGGCCGATTGACTCGAGCCGCATTTGATCGACGCCGGTGTTTGCAAGGTAGTCCCGAACCACTTCTGCACGACGCTTTGAAAGGTTGGAGTTGAAATCCTCGCCGCCGATGCTGTCCGTATGTCCTTCGATGGAAAACCGAAAGGTTTCGAGATCGGGGGCGGTGAGTGCCCTGCCGACCTTCTCCAACAGGGCCTTCGCTTCAGGCTTGAGCTCCGCGGAATTAAATTCAAAGTCAACCGGCAATCGCACCCGCGGTCGGACGCTTGCGCGCCCCCTAATGTCCCGAGTCACGGCGAGGGCTTCGACGATGTCGCCCGATTCGATCACATTGACTTCGACGTCACTCAGATCAGTCACCGAAGGGCCATCGGCAGCCACAGGCACGGCGACTGCAGCGGCACCGAACATCACAGCCACGAGAGCCAGAACGAGTCGGCCGAAGCTTCGCATTCCGTTCTGAGACAAAAAGTTGGTTTGCTTCTTCACGCCGAGGCTTCCTCTTGGTTTTGTTTCGTTCTCGCCGCTGGCGGTCGTTTGTTGTGGCCGACTCATGCGGTCTGGGGTGCCGCCCAGGGTGGGTCAATGCTACCGACTATGAATTCGAGATTCTTCCTCTGTGGCAGAGTCTTGCGTACCCCGGATCTTCAATCGATCGGACTTCGCTTTGATGCGCCTGCTCCCGCTTCCATTCACGCTCGCGCCTTGTTTTGCAAAAATCACGGTGCTTTCAATTTGTGACCACTCACCGGACCCCGTCGGTGCAGCGAATTCGGTTCAACTATGAGTGCCCAGCCACCCGGAGACGGTTCCGGGGAGTCCTTGGCCGCGGAAGCCACGTCGAATTCCCCGGCAAATCGACCGGAAACGGATGCGACCGAAGCTCCGCGCCTCGGCGATCGCGTGCCGGACGGTCGCCTCTACGACCCCGAGGTGATCCTCGACCGGTTCTTGAAATGGACGGCCGACGTTTCGCTCGATCTCTATCCCGCCCAAGAAGAGGCGCTGCTCGAGCTCTCAACGGGGCAACACGTCATTCTCAGCACGCCGACGGGGTCGGGCAAATCGCTGGTTGCACTCGGCTTGCACTTCAAGGCCCGCTGCGAGGGCAAGCGTTCCTTTTACACAGCGCCCACCAAGGCGCTCGTCAGCGAGAAGTTTTTCGACTGGTGCGATCAGTTCGGGCCGGAAAACGTCGGCATGTTGACGGGAGACGCCAGCATCAATCGCGACGCGGAAATCATCTGTTGCACCGCCGAAGTCTTGTCGAGCATGGCCATCTCTGAAGGCGGCGACCTCGACGCCCCTTATGTGGTCATGGATGAGTTCCACTACTTCGGCGATCGAGACCGCGGCATGGCTTGGCAGCTTCCACTGCTTCAACTCCACGACTGCCAATTCTTGTTGATGTCGGCCACGCTCGGGGAAACGCAAACGATCGAGGAACTCATCGCGCGCACCAGCGCTCATGGGACAGTGCGGGTCCACGGAGACGAACGGCCCGTTCCTCTCGACTATTCGTATCGCGAAACCCCGGTGCACGAAACGATCGAGAAGCTGCTTTCGAAGGACATGTCGCCCGTCTACATGGTCCACTTCACGCAACGCGAAGCCGCGGAACAAGCCCAAGCGCTCACCAGCGCAAACATCAGTGACAAAGAAGAAAAAAAGCGGATCGCAGAAGCGCTGGTTGGCTTTCGCTTTGACACGCCCTACGGAAAAGACATTCAGCGTTTCTTGCGCCATGGCATCGGGATTCACCACGCAGGGCTCCTGCCCAAGTACAGGCTGCTGGTCGAGCGGCTTGCACAACGCGGGCTGCTCAAAGTGATCTGCGGAACCGACACCTTGGGCGTGGGCGTCAATATTCCCATTCGAACCGTACTCCTGAGCAAGCTCTGCAAGTTCGACGGCGAGAAAGTCGGCGTCCTCACGGTGCGCGAATTTCTGCAAGTGTCTGGTCGCGCTGGACGACGCGGCTACGACAGTGCAGGGAGCGTCGTATGCCAGGCCCCCGAACACGTCATCGAAAACAAACGGCTCGAAGCAAAGGCCGCGACGGCTGCCGGTGGGAAGAAGAAAAAGGTTGTCAAAAAGAAGCCGCCCACCAAAGGCTATGTCCCGTGGAATGAGGAGACGCTTGGTCGGCTATCGACGAGTATGCCCGAGCCACTTGTCCCACGGTTTCACATGAGCGCGGGGTTACTCGTCGGTTGCCTGCAGAGCGAGGCCCACGGGCGCAGATCAAGGCCGGGGTACGGACGGCTCATTGAATTGATCGATGCGTGCCTTGAGGACCAGGGGACCAAGCGGAAGCTCAAGCGTCAGACCGCCGTATTGTTTCGCGCCCTTCGCGACGCCGAAATCATTGAGCTTACAGACGACCCGCGTCGTGCCGGCAAGCGAGTTCACGTCAGTGATGAGCTGCAGGAAAATTTTTCGCTCCAGCATACGCTCTCCTTGTATCTCGTCGAAGCGCTTGACGCTTTGCACAGTGAAGGCACCGAACATGCCCTCGATGTTCTTGGCCTCGTCGAATCGATCCTCGAAAACCCTCGTGCCCTGCTGATCGCCCAGGAACGTCGGGTGAAGGGCGAACTCATGGCCCAGCTCAAGGCCGACGGCTTGCCCTTCGAAGAACGCATCGAAAAGCTTGACCAAGTGAGCTGGCCGAAGCCGAACGCCGAATTCATCTACGCGACGTTCAACCGCTTTGCGGATGAGCACCCGTGGGTTGGAGAAGAAAACATTCGGCCCAAAGCGATTGCCCGGGAGATGTTCGAAAGTTATTCGGCCTTCAACGATTTTGTCGGTCGAAACCAGATGGCTCGCATGGAAGGCCTGTTGCTCCGGTACTTGAGCCAGGTCTACAACACCCTGGTACGCACGATCCCGGATGCATTCAAAACCGATGACGTCCTGGACATGATCGCCTATTTCCGAACCCTACTCACCCGCGTCGATGCGAGCCTGCTCGAAGAATGGCAAGACCGGATGGAGCCGGGGCGAGAGAAGCCAGTCATGAGCGATGCGATGGACGGCTCCGAACCCCGCTTCGACACGAAAGCCTTCGAAGCGCGAGTGCGTGCTGAGTTGCATCATTTGATGCGCTGCCTGGCCACGAAGAACTACGCAGACGCGATGCAGTGCATTCATGAAGACCGAGACGACCCTTGGGACGCTGCGCGATTCGAAGCAGAGCTCAATCCCTTCTATGAAGAGTATGAAGCCATCTTGTTTCAACCGAGTGCGCGCCAAGCCCATCTCGCGCAGGTGAAAGAGATCGAGCCAAACCGCTACGAAGCGCGACAGGTACTCAGCGACGACGCCGGCGACAACATCTACTTCGTCGAAGCGGTCGTCCATGTCGAGAGTCCGCTTTCAGATGCGCCCCTGCTTCGTTTGCGTCGCATCGGTACATAGCGGTTTGACACGGGACGCTACGCGCCGCTCTTCTTGTCGAGTTCGGTGAGCGCAGCATCGTACGCATCAAAGCCAACGACTTCACGCAACGCCTCGAACGAGGTCAGCCGTCCGGGGGGCGTGCCCTGCCCCAGTGAAGCGAGCGCGTCATGCATCGCAGCAACCGCGGCAGACAACAGCGTCAGCGGGTAGGCTGCGATCTTGAAGCCCAGGGCTTCGAGCTGTTCAGGCGGCAGTACCGGGGTGTCCCCCTGCTCCACCATATTCGCCATTTTGGGCCCGGGGAGCGCACGACAAAGCGCTTCCATCTCGGCTTCAGACTGAGGGGCTTCGAGAAACAAGATGTCCGCGCCGAGGTCAGAAAATTCGCGACAGCGATCAATCGCTTCGGCGAGTCCATGGTCGTGGCGAGCGTCGGTGCGCGCCATCACCAAGATGTCGTGGCCTTCTTGTTCGCGCGCAGCAACGGCGGCACGTATGCGACTGGCGGCTTCGTCCCGGGGCACCACCTGCTTGCCACGGGTATGACCACAGCGCTTCGGTGCGAGTTGGTCTTCGATCATCGCGCAGGCAAACCCCGCGCGCGCGTAGCCCGCGACCGTTCGTTTGACGTTCATCGCATTGCCGTAGCCCGTGTCGGCGTCACCGATGACTGGGATCGTGACGGCATCGCAGATGTTGCGACCCTGGTCGAGCATCTCTCCGTATGAGATCAGCCCGGTATCCGGCGCGCCCAATCGCGCAGCGGCTACGGCAAAGCCGCTCATGAACGTCATTGGAAAACCGGCTTGCTCGATCAACTTTGCAGAGAGGCCGTCAAAGCAACAAGGCATCACATGGATCCCAGGCTCTTCGAGTAAACCGCGAAGGGCTTGGGCGCGTGAGAGAATGGTTAGATCTTCGTCGGGTGCGGTCATGAGCTCGGGGCCTCCGTTGCGACGTCGGACCTTCATGGGGCCTGCGCCGCGAAACGCGGCCGAACTCTACCTGCTCAAGAGCATCGACACAGCACTTTCGGTGCAGGGCAACTCGGGGTCGACCGGAAGCAGCAAGGTAAACCGAGCACCCCTGCCCTCCTCCGACTCAACGCGCAAATCGCCGCCGTGGTTGCGCACAATGTGATGCGAGATCGCAAGCCCCAGCCCCGTGCCGTCTCCCACCACCTTCGTGGTAAAGAAGGGGTCGAAGATTCGAGTGATGACGTCGCGAGGCACTCCGTAACCATTGTCTTCGATGCAGATCCAGACTTCGTGTTTGTCTTGCCAGGACGAAACTTGAACTCGTCCCGTGTCACCCGTGGCGTGGATGGCATTCACAAGCAAGTTCACCAACACCTGCACAATTTCTCCCGGCACACAGGGAACCGGGATCAGTTCGTCGAACTGTTTTTCCACACGGATGTCAGCACCAACCCGAGCACGCACGATCCTCAATGCGTCGCCGATCAAGACATTCAGATCGGCCGATTCGACGGGGCCGGTTGTGCCTGAAGCAAAGCCTCGCACGTCGCGGACGATGGCATCGATCCGGTCGATCCCTTCGAGACATTCGTCAAGCAACTCCTCACGATCATTGACCAGCATCGTAAGTTTTTCCTGGGACGTACATTCACCAGCCGCGTCATTGAGGACTCCAAGACGCATCCGAATGCCTTCCAGGTGACTTCGCATTTCATGGATTGGTTCGCGAATCTCGTCACTGATCCCGGCTGACAAGCCGCCGACGGTTGCAAGGCGATCGGAAGCCACAAGACTTCCTCGCAATTCCGACACTTCACGCAAGTCGCGAACCAATAGTGCCACACCACAGAAGGCACCCGACGCGTTGAATAGTGGGGTCACTGAAATGTGGATTGGAGTCACGGCACCGCTGCACGCATGAAGTTCGCATTCAAAATTGCTTTCAAGTGTGCTCAGATCTTTCTCGAGCTCTGGAACGAATTTTGAAAATTGACTGTTTAGAATCGCACCATTGTCGGCGTCGACGAGACGTTGAAATGCGGAATTCGCAGAGCGGATTTCGCCGTTGAGTCGTAGCATCACAACGCCATCATTCAGCGTGTCTAGAATTTGTTTCGCAAACGTACCTGACGACATGAGCGCGTAGCCGTACCGGCGAAACTGGATCACGCTTCCGTATGCGACGACGATGACCCAACTGCTCCCCATTGGGGGCATACGGACGCCCAATGCTGGAAGAACAACGTCGATGGTTGTTGCAACGGCGACCGCGGCAACGACGGCTGCGTACAGCTTCCGCCAACCTTTGCGCTCGGTCTCGGCTTGCGACTGAGGCAAGATCGAACCGCTGCAAACAAGCACGTAAACGATCGGTGCGACCAACGTCGCAAACAACACTGCGAACTTGGGTTCGAGTCCGAATGCGTAGCCCCAAGCCACTGGCTCAACCGTGCCAAGGCCCCAGCCTATGGTCACGTGAAGCCCGACCGCCAGCGAGCTTGCCGCGTAGGAGATCGGAAGCAAGCGTGCCGCCATGGGTCGCCTTGAACCGGCTAACTCTGCAAAAACATGAAGACATACGGGCCCCAGCAAAAGCAAGGCACCGCCTGTGGCGCGTACCCATGGCTCGGCCTGCGCGGCACTTGGCTGCAAATTCGAAACCAACTCGCCGCCCGCCCACAAAGCGATCAGGCCCGGAACAACCGCCATAAGCCGGTTGATTTGGAGCCCTGGGTCGCGGCTTACGATGGAACAGGAAAGAATCACTGCAGCGAGGCAGGTCATAATCTTCATGACGACGACAAATTCGATCATACGTCGTTCACCGAATCAAAATCCATTGAACCGCCGTTCGCCTTTTCCATTTTCAAATCAACCGGAGTCGTTTGGTTAATGGGGAGAATGACTGAAACCTTTGCACCTTCACCGAGCTCAGATTTCATCCGAATGGAACCCTTGTGCTGGCGGACGATTTGATATGCGACGCAATGATCGCGCGCCCCTTCTGTCTCCGTTCGGCAAGACACGGGCTCGAAGACCTCTTCGATTTCGGCTGGCGTGTACCCACAACCATTGTCTTCGACAACAATCGTGACCTGATCGTCCGCAGCAGACGTTTCAATTCGAATCGTGCCGCGTCCTTCGAGGGAGCGCGCCGCGCCGAGAATTAAGTCCAGAAAGACCTGTCGAATTTCCTGTCCCGAACATTCAACGAGCGGGATCTCACCAAATTTTCGAACCACCGTCGCCCGAGTACGAAGTTGCGGCGTTGCGATCCGCACCACTTCTTCGAGAAGGTTGTTCAAGTCGGTCGTGTGCTGTCCGGTCGGCCCCATGTGAGAGAAGCCCCGAACGTCCTTCACGATACGCGCGACTCGGTCACAGCTTTGCAGCGATTGCCCAACCAGATGTTGAACGTCGTGAAGTGTTGCGGGGACCGTGTTCGCGGGGAGCTCGCGCGCGAGGATTTCCATGGTTTCGGCATCGTTCTTATGAAGGCTGTTCAGGTTGCTGCGGATGTACGAAACCGGGTTATTGACTTCGTGGACGATCCCCGCGGCGAGTTCGCCAACCGCGGCCAGACGCCCCGCAGCCAATAGCCTGCGACGAAGTCTTGCGACCTCGCCCAGGTCGCGGACGATGAGCACCGCGCCAAGTCGGGTCCCCTGTTCGTTGCGTAGATCCGATCGCGTCGCCGAAACCGGGATCGTGGTTCCGTCTTCGCACAAGAAGCTTGTTTCAAATTCTTCGCCGCGATCGGGAATCTCTCCGACGGGAAGGCCAAATCGTTCTTCGATCGACACGTCCTTGAGTTTGCTCGGCTCCGATTGCACAAGGCGTGCAAAGGAAGCGTTCACCGTTCGAATGCGGCCTTCTCGATTAACGAGCGCCAGGCCGTCAGAAATGTTGTCGAGCATCCTGCGCGAAAAGTCACTCGGAAGTGGGACGTATTCGCCCATGCTCCCGGTACGTATCCACAAGATCCCGCCAAGCAACGTCACACTAAGAGCACCCAGGCGAGGCGCTGCGATTTCAAGAAGAGGCGCAATGACTTCGGTTACGGAGATCACTGAAAGCAACAGCATGGCCATCAGCGCCAGCACGTGCCGCATGGAAGACGCCGCGGGTTGTTTCAGTCGCCCCTGAGCCCGGTACGACGCGAAAGCGATCACCATGCAAACGACGACCGGCGCGAACCCCACGTAGTAGAAGGGGCCGAGCTTTGTCATCCACCCCCATTTTGTGAATGTCACCCCGGAGATGAAGGCCGGTGTAAAAACGCTGACCGCCATGAGTGCGCCAACCCCGAGCCACAGGGGAGGAAGCACTCGCGCATATCGATTGCGGAGTTCCCGACTCTGTTCGAGTAACAACTCAACGGCGAGCGGAGCGATCGCCAGGACCGGCAAGGTTGAACCACGGGCGAGAGACAGCGCGATCGCTTCTCTGTTCAAAACCTGCGCAAGTAGGTCGCACAAAGCCCAGACACCCGCGCAGGCCACGATCGCGCCAGCGAACTGTCGCCGCCGAGCCATCGGATCTCGCGCGACCACGGCGCTCGAAATCACGCACGCACCGATACAGACGAGAAAAGGGATCAGGACGTAGGGCGTCATAGTTGAAGAGGACTCCTACGGCTCTTATCGCCTACCCCGAATCGAGCCTTAACGGAATGCGCCGTGGTGCTGCCGATTGGTCGCGTCTCACGCAAATTTGTGCGCCTGCCTGAACCCCGTACCCGCTCCGGTTCTCTTTCCGTCACCAACTGGCAACTTGGCTTCGATCCCTATTTCGGAAATTCAGTCCGCGATGCATCCCCAATCTTCGTGAGGCTTGGACGCCTGTCTTCGAAGCGCTCGATCCCGGCGCGGAGGCCACTAGATTCGCCGATCCATCGAGTGCCTTCTGCAGATCGTGTTGTGCCGCGTATCGTGCATCTTTGTCTTGAGGGAATCGTCTTGGTTCGCCGCTCACTTGTGCCTGCAGCTGTCCAGATGCACCAAGTGTTTCTCAACGGCTAGTCAACATCGCCTCGACGGAGTGTTGCCAACCCCATCACTACACCACAGAGACGATGCCTGGATGCACCTTCCTTCACAAAAAGAATGGGGCCACCTTCCCGCCTCGGTCGCATCGTTCTGTTGGCGAAGCCCGGCAACTTGAAAGCTTTGAGAGAACGCCGAGTATTCGAGGGCTCCAACACTCACGGGGTCTCTCCTGCTTCCTTCTGATTCGTCACAACGAGGCATGGCTTGATCGCGAGAAACCCCAAGGCGTGATGTGCCTAGTACGGGGGCGGAACCGTGCATGATTCGGCTCATAAGGGTCGAATATTGCAGCCACCTCCTGCCGCAGTGCACATCACGTGTGCACAAAAGCTGGGCAGCGATGCGTGTCCGCCCAAGTGTTGATCAATGCAAAAAACGGCTATCCGCCCATAGGGAGCCGTTCAACTCTTTTTAGAGCTCGAATCAAAGTTGGCACAACCGTTGCTATGTGAGTCGTTGAAAGCGGGTTTGCAAAACGAAATGGCGCGAGAAGCGAGACACCACTCAAAGCGCAAACTCGCGACGACGGACTCGTCAATCAACTGGATCACCAACTCGTCCATCACATCGAATACGGAGAACGAATCGAAATGAAGCGAATCACTCTAGCCGTGGGAGTCGCAGCCACTGCCGCGTTACTCCCCAGTATTGCCCTC
>Ga0115003_10004154_pt1 | contig 11228 bp, 8 predicted proteins | sample ArcticOcean_MG_C_7_FD_88736 | JGI IMG/M metagenome (GOLD analysis project Ga0115003, IMG submission 88736) | Marine microbial communities from western Arctic Ocean - ArcticOcean_MG_CB11_88 | ecosystem: Environmental > Aquatic > Marine > Oceanic | place: Arctic Ocean: Canada Basin | collected... | reverse complement strand
TCCAGTTTCGCCATCCCGATGGTGGGCAAGGCACGCGCATCACCGCAAAGGCACCGTTCTAGGGCAATTGTTCGAGCTGCAGTTCAAGCGTGGCGCGCAAATGTTCATGGCGGCTGGGCAGCATCAACGCCTCGCCCAGATGTGCTGTGTCTTCATCGCGATCAAATCCGGGCTCATTGGTGGCCACCTCGAACAATACGCCGCCCGGTGTGCGAAAATAAATCGCATGGAAATAGTCGCGGTCAATCACAGGCGTGACTTGGTATCCGGTATCCAGCAGCGCCTCACGGACTTCTAACTGGTGGGCACGGTTTTCAACGGCAAAGGCGATGTGATGCACCGATCCAGCGCTAGATGTTGCGCGGGGCGCATCGGGCAAGGTTTCAACGTCGATGATATTGGCCGCATTTCCGCCCGATACGGTGAAACGGGTCACATTATCTGCATGGTCGGTTTTTTCGTATCCCATGAATTTTAACAGTTCGGCGGTGGCCCCACCATCAGCCAGCCGCATATCAGCGCCTTGAAATCCACGAATGCCCATATCGGCGCCGATCCCATTCCCCGTCCAAGGGGTGCGGTCATCGTCGGTTTCCACAAGGGCAAAGCGATCACCATCAGGGCCATCAAATAAAATACGGTTCTGGCCAAAGCGGACGTCAGCGGTCACGTTTTCGACCTCAAACGTTGCAAGCCGTTCGCCCCAAGCAGTCGCAGACCCAAATGGTATGGAAAAAGACGTCACCCCAACCTCGCCAACACCGCGTTTGCCACGGGCGGCGTTTTGGAATGGGAAATAGGTCATCACACTGCCAGGGGTGCCAACCTCGTCGCCGTAATAAAGGTGGTAAACGTCAGGCGCATCAAAATTCACCGTCTTTTTCACACGGCGCAGGCCAAGGACATTGGTGAAAAATGCATTGTTGACGGATGCGCTGCTAGCCAATGATGTGACGTGGTGCAGGCCTTTGATCTGTTTGAGCATAAGAGGTCCCTTTGCTAAGTTACGTCTTACATAGCGCCAAGCAGATCCATGTGAAACGGTCAGGGGCGCACGAAATCAGTGCGCCCCTGCACATGTGTCTAGGCTTCCCAGCCAGAGATTGACTTTGATTCGAGGTATTCCTTGATCCCCCAAACGCCGCCTTCACGCGCACGCCCAGACAGTTTAACGCCGCCAAACGGGGCACCATTGCCACGCGACTGACGGTTCATTTCGATCATACCAGCCTTCAGTGCGCGGGCCATCCGGTTACGTTTAGCCCCATCAGTGGACTGCACATAGTTGGTCAACCCGTAAGGCGTGTCATTGGCGATGCGTATCGCATCGGCCTCGTCTTTAAACGGAATAATCACCAGCACAGGGCCAAAGATTTCCTCTTGAGCGACGCGCATATCATTGGTCACATCAGCAAAGATCGTCGGGCGGACATAAAACCCGCGGTTTACGTTTTCAGGCAGGCCCGTGCCGCCAATGGTCAGGCGGGCGCCTTCATCAATGCCGACTTGGATCATGCCCTGGATTTTATCCCATTGGGTTCTGTTGACGACGGGGCCCATATGATCACCAGCCTCGGTCGTTGGACCGACTTTAATGCTGGCCGCGATCTCGGTCGCCTCAAGCACAGCGGCATCATAGCGGGATGCTTCGACCAACATGCGCGTGGGCGCGTTGCACGATTGACCAGAGTTGCTCATGCAGTCGCGCACGCTCCATTCAACGGCACCGTCATCGGCGTCAGCGAAAACAACATTTGCACCCTTGCCGCCAAGCTCGAGTTGAACGCGTTTAAGAGTATCTGCCGCAGCTTTTGTAATCAAACGACCCGCGCGGGTCGATCCGGTAAAGCTGATCATCGCGATATCTTCATGTGTCGACAATTGCTGACCCACGCCGAGGCCGTCGCCGTTGACCATGTTGAACACGCCCGCAGGGACGCCGGCCTCACGCAACATGTCTGCGAATAGAATGCCTGACAGCGGGGCCTCTTCTGACGGTTTCAAAACCATCGTGCAGCCCGCGATCATCGCGGGAAATACCTTCAACGCGATCTGACTAATTGGCCAGTTCCACGGGGTGATCAACCCGACAACACCAATTGGTTCGTGCAAAATATGGGCACCTGGCGTGCCGTCACCCAACGGGGCGTCCCAGTGAATTTTGTCAGCAGCAGCAACCGCGTCTTCCAATGCCCAAGGCATGCAGGGGGACTGCTCACCGTGCGCAAAATCATATGGTGCGCCCATTTCCATGCGGATCGCTTCGCCCATCTCGTCAGCGCGAGCTTCATATACCGCCATAACATTCGCGACGTGTTGAATTCGCGCGGCCACTGAAAGGGTCGACCACGCAGGGAACGCAGCACTGGCAGCTGCCACAGCGGCATCGGTATCGGCTTGCCCACCAAGCGAAATCACAGCAACCTGTTCTTCGGTCGCAGGGTCAATAACCGGATAATCGCGGGCAACGGCAGGGGACACCCACGCGCCATCGATGTAAAACTGTTTTTTCTTGATCATGAGTATGCTCCGGCTAGAATGTGTTTGACGCAATCTGGCACTGTACAGCTTTAGCTACAAGCGGGCTGGTGTGGCCATTTATGGGTCACTATATCTATATTAACGAACACATTTAAAGGAGCACCGTCATGGGTTTGCGCATTAACGACACAATCCCCAATTTGACCGTAGAAACCGATCAAGGGACATTGTCCTTGCATGATTGGATTGGCGACAGCTGGGCGATTCTTTTTTCCCACCCCAAAGATTTCACACCTGTTTGCACAACTGAGTTTGGGGCCGTGGCCCAACTAGCCGACGAATGGGAGAAGCGCGGCACCAAGGTGATGGGCATTTCCGTTGACAGTGTTGAAGAGCACAAGAAATGGAAAACTGATATTGAGTTGGTGGGCGGCGCCAAAGTAGGTTTCCCGATCATCGCGGACAATGACCTGACCGTGGCTAAAGCATTCGATATGCTGCCAGCCGAGGCCTATATGCCCGAAGGGCGCACCCCTGCGGATTCGCAAACTGTGCGGGCCGTGTTTATCGTGGGACCAGACAAAAAGCTGAAACTGTCGATGACCTACCCGATGAACGTGGGCCGGAACTTTGCCGAAGTCTTGCGGGCGCTCGACGGTTTGCAAACCGCAGCAAAGCACACGGTTGCGACACCCGCAAACTGGAACGTAGGCGACGACGTTGTGATCCCGACATCTTTCAACGCAGAAGCAGCGAAAGAAAAGTTCGGTGATTTCGACGAAGTGCTGCCATACTTGCGCATGACAAAGCTCTAGAGCTAAGCGCCTTACGGTACCAAAAAGCCCCTGCAGCGCGTGGGGCCTTTTGCGTTTTAAAAGATAAAGACCTGCGTATTCACAGGAAACATATCGTAAAGCTCGGCGACGTGATCGTTCGTCAGGCGCACACAGCTGGAAGAATAGCTTTGGCCGATGGAGTCTGGATCAGGCGTGCCGTGAATACGGTGATAAGTATCGCGCCCGCCATCATACAAATATAACGCTCGCGCGCCCATTGGATTGCGCGGATGCCCGCCAGGCAGACCTGCGCGGTAGGGACCGTAAAGTTCAGGCTCAAGTCTGATCATGTTCTGCGTCGGAGTCCAGCTTGGCCATTCAGCCTTGCGACGGATCGTGAGAACACCGGTGTAGTTGCGGCTTTGGGCGCCAAGGGCGATGCCATATCGACGTGCGCGCCCATCACCCAATGTCCAATACAGATAAAAATTTTCCTTGATCACATGGATTTGACCGGCGGGCAGTTCAGGATTTACATCCACCTCTTGCGGGCGGAATTTGCGCGGCAAACGGGTGCTTGTCAGCGCAGGCGTAGCCAAAAGGCTTGCTGTGGCCGATGCCACGAATGTACGTCGATTGATCATGCTCTTACCTCTAAAAGTTCCGTTGAACAAAATCATTGAAATGTTAACAACAGAAATTCCGGTTTGTGCTTAGAGAGCTTGTGGTAAATAAAAATCGTTGATGCATTATTGCATTACCTCAAATGAAATTGAATTAAGTCAAAACAAAAAGGCCCCAGCGTTTCAGCTGGGGCCTTTCTAAAATTCAGAAGTGGCGCAGATTACTCTGCAGCTTCTTCTTTTGCTTCAAGACCAGTTTCCTGATCGACGACTTTCATGGACAGGCGAACCTTGCCACGGTCATCAAAGCCAAGCAGTTTAACCCAAACTTCCTGACCTTCTTTCAGAACGTCAGATGGGTGGTTCAGACGCTTGTTCTCAATCTGGGACACGTGGACCAAGCCATCGCGCTTACCAAAGAAGTTCACGAACGCGCCGAAATCAACCAGCTTCACAACTTTACCCTTGTAGACTTTGCCTTCTTCTGGCTCGGCTACGATGGAATAGATCATGTCGTATGCGATCTTAATGGCGGCGGCGTCGTTAGATGCCAGCTTGATGATGCCTTCGTCGTTGATGTCGACTTTTGCGCCGGACACTTCAACGATTTCACGGATCACTTTACCACCAGAACCGATAACTTCACGGATCTTGTCAGTTGGGATCTGCATGGTTTCGATCTTTGGTGCGTGCACGCCCAGATCGTTGGCGCCAGTCAGTGCTTTGCCCATTTCTTCAAGGATGTGCAGACGGCCAGCTTTGGCTTGGTCAAGCGCCTTGGCCATAATCTCTTGGGTAATACCCGCGATCTTAATGTCCATCTGCAAGGATGTGATCCCGGCAGCAGTACCAGCAACCTTAAAGTCCATGTCGCCAAGGTGATCTTCGTCACCCAAGATGTCGGACAGAATGGCGTATTCGCCGTCGTCTTCCATCACGAGACCCATCGCCACACCAGCAACTGCTGATTTAAGCGGAACGCCCGCGTCCATCATCGACAAGGAACCACCACATACGGAGGCCATTGAAGACGAGCCGTTAGATTCAGTGATTTCTGATACCAAGCGGATTGTGTATGGGAAGTCTGTTGCTGCAGGCAATACAGCCTGAAGCGCACGCCATGCCAATTTACCGTGGCCGATTTCACGACGACCTGGGCCAGATACACGACCAACTTCACCAACAGAGTATGGTGGGAAGTTATAGTGCAGCATGAAGTTAGACTTATACATACCAGTCAGCGCGTCGATCATCTGCTCGTCGTCGCCGGTGCCGAGTGTGGTAACAACAAGCCCCTGCGTTTCACCGCGTGTGAACAGTGCAGACCCGTGTGTACGTGGCAGGATGCCTGTCTCGGAAACGATTGGACGGATAGTGTCCAATGCGCGGCCATCGATACGCTTGCCGTTTTTCACAACGTCGCCACGAAGAACTGCGGACTCAAGACCCTTAAGTGCTGGGCCAAGGTTTTTGTCTGCTTGCTGGTCTTCAGTCAATGACGCAACGATTGCGTCCTTGGCTGCGTTTACTGCACCAGTACGTTCTTGCTTGTCAGTGATCGCATAAGCAGCGCGCATTTTGTCTTCGCCAGCTGTTTTCACAGCAGTGGACAGATCAGAGTAATCCTCTGGCTGGAAGTCAAATGGCTCTTTTGCGCAATCTTCGGCAAGATCAATGATCAGGTCGATGACTGGCTGGATGCTGTCATGTGCAAACTTAACCGCACCAAGCATTTCTTCTTCAGAAAGCTCGTATGCTTCGGATTCAACCATCATGACGGCGTCTTTTGTGCCGGCGACGACAAGGTCAAGACGCTGCTCTGGCTGGAGGCGCAGGTTGTGCATGTCGTCGATTTCTGGGTTCAGGATGTATTCACCCTCAACGAAACCAACGCGACAAGCAGCGATTGGGCCGCGGAACGGTGCGCCGGAAATTGTCAGCGCAGCGGAGGCCGCAATCATCGCGACCATGTCTGGATCGTTGACCAAGTCGTGTGACAAAACAGTACACATAACAAGGACTTCGTTCTTAAAGCCAGGGACGAACAACGGGCGAATTGGACGGTCGATCAGGCGGGATGTCAGCGTCTCTTTTTCAGTAGGACGTGCTTCGCGCTTGAAAAAGCCACCTGGTACTTTACCGGCGGCGTAATACTTTTCTTGGTAGTGGACTGTCAGGGGGAAGAAATCCTGTCCAGGCTTTTGCTTGCGTGCAAATGTCACGTTCGCCATAACGCTGGTTTCACCCAGCGTGGCAATCACGGAACCGTCTGCTTGACGGGCGACTTTGCCGGATTCGAGCGAAAGCGTCTCTTCGCCCCACTGCATTGATTTTTTCACGTGGTTAAACATGTATGTTTTCCTTTGGGCCGCAGCCCTTATTTTGCGTAGGGGGCGTATTCCCCCTCATTCCGGTATCTCACGCGGGCGCTGGAATGCGGGCGCCAATCGTTTCAAGATTTTTGGGCCATACAGCAGATTTGCCCATTTGGGAAGCGTTGTGGCGCAACGCCAATTTGTGCGGACTGGGTCGCGGTGCCGAATCCAAGGGTTAACGCCAACCCAGCTTGGGAAATCTGCGGTATGTTTTGCATATGATCCGCATAAGTTTCGCATATGCCGTTTTGTCGGGTTTTGACAGGTTAAGGCAAAGGGCGGTGGGGAATGTGTAGAGCGGGTTAATTTTGGTGGGGCCACAAGGTAATGTCCGCTGTGCGTGGCGGTCTCAACTGATCGACGCAACACATGCATTTCCTCGCGACTGCAGCATATTTCATGCTGCGATGCTGCCCAAGTCGCGGAAGTGGCCAATCAATGACACCGACGTCAGTGGATTTCAGACCGACCCTTCGCTGCATCTTTTACGAATTAACAGAGGGCGGACGAAGCGGACTTGTGCTAGAGTTCGCTTGAGGGCGAAGAGTTCAAGAGCGCTCCAATTACGGCCTCTTGGTCATTAAAAAAACCGTTGTGGTGCGAAGTCAGAAACATCAAGTTGGGCAGGTTTCCCTTGCGCCAGGTTGGTCACAATTTTTCCAGTAATCCCGCCTAGGGTCAGACCAATGTGCTGGTGTCCAAATGCGAAGACGACACGGTCAGACTTCGGCGAGTATCCGATGACAGGAAGTGAATCAGGCATAGTCGGGCGATGACCCATCCACGTCTCATCAGGCTCGCCAAGCTTACCAAACATTTCGTGCGACTTTCGCTTGAGGTAAGCGGTACATTTCCCATTCGGAGTGGCATCGATTGCATTGATTTCGACTGTGCCTGCAACGCGCAAACCCTGTGCCATGGGAGTTGCATAGAACCCTGCTTCGGCCCAACCAACGGGCCGCGAAACGAGGTTTTTGGAGTTACGGTAGAGGATATGGTAGCCGCGCTCAGTGCCTAACGGCAATTTTTCAGCTCCGGTACCCTTGATATGGCGCGAACGGGCACCTGCAGTGAGTGCCATTCGGTCCGCTCGAATTTCCGTGCAATCATCAAGATAGACAGTGACCCCCTGGTCGTCAGGTTGGACTTGCTCGACGCTATGATCGCAGTAACGCCCACCAAGTGTTTCGAAACGGGTTTGCATCCGATGAACAAGTTCTTGCGGATCGGTTACGTGACGAGCGCCTTTGAAATGTAGTCCGCGGTGGATGGGTTGTCTTAGGTTGGGCTCAAGGTGGCGCACTTGATCAGGCGACAACTCATCAAAATTGACCCCCTGAGCCCGCCGCATCGCATTACCTTCTATTGCGTTATCGAAGCCGGATTGGCTTGACCACACGTATAGGCAGTCATTACTGACGATTAGATCTTCTGCCTTTGCCTCCGCTATGAGGGGATCAAGTCCGGCGTCCGCATGCATTAGAAATCGACCGAGCGCTTCGCTGATACTTTCAACGCGGGAAGCACGGCAATTATTCAGAAACGACAGCACCCAACGCGGGTTTCTAAGCCCATGCAAGATGTTAAAACTGAGCGGGCTTTCACGGCTCGTCAACAAGTGCGGCAGTGAGCCAAAAATTGACGGGCTGTTCACAGGGATGCAGGCGTATGTGGCAATTGTACACGCCGACCCAAACGTTGTGCCGGACCCCGGTGGGTTCGGATCACAGATCAGAGTTTTCAGCCCTTCTTTTTGTGCCCAAAGCGCGGTCGACATTCCGACAATGCCAGCACCTATGACGACGAGATCAAAGTCATTGCCGGAGTTGGTCATATTTCACGCTCTTGCACATAGGTTTTCAGTGTCATGCGGACTTTCTGGGATGATGACGGTATCATAGCGATTGTTGAGAATTTCACGCTGGGCATAGTTCTATCCATGGTATGATGAAGAGGCACGACAACCCAAGCAACATGTTTGCGCGTGAAATTACCAAAGCCATCTGACAACGGGTTCTTCCAACAATGGCGATCGTCTGATCAGAGGCTTACCCGATGATTTCAAGTAAAAGTTTTGTTGTGTTCTCTTTTGTCATCTTGATCGGGTTTCCGCCGGTGCTTGGGTCAGTCAACGCGCCTGCAACGATCCGCTCAACGTCAGGCGCGTCGATCCCTAACGCGGTCAGGGTCTTGGGGATACCAAGGGATGCATTCAACTCATCAACATAGGCGCAGAACCCGTCGAACCCACCAGAAATGTCCAAATATTTGGCGGCCTGTTCAATAACGCCTTCAATCGCGGGCCTATTAAACTGCAACACCGTGGGCATGCAGACCGCGTTCGTCGTGCCGTGGTGCGTGTGATACATCGCGCCAATCGGGTGTGACAAAGCATGGATTGCACCCAAGCCTTTTTGGAATGCCGTTGCACCCATGATTGCGGCTGACATCATATGCGCGCGCGCTTCGATATCGGTGCCGTCAGCATACGCACGGGGAAGGTACTCTTTGACCAAACGCATGCCTTCAAGCGCCATGCCCTGTGACATTGGGTGATAATGCGGTGAACAGAATGCTTCGATGCAGTGCGCAAAGGCATCAAGGCCAGTGCCTGCGGTGATGAAGTTTGGCATACCAACTGTGAGTTTGGGATCGCAGATCACAACCGCTGGCAGGAATTTCGGGTGGAAGATGATCTTTTTCTCTTCTGTAACCGAGTTGGTGATGACCGATGCACGGCCCACTTCGGACCCTGTGCCTGCAGTTGTTGGTACAGCAACAATCGGGGCAATCGCATCTGCGTCTGCACGGGTCCACCAATCGCCGATGTCTTCAAAATCCCAAAGTGGGCGCGTTTGACCTGCCAAAAATGCAACCAACTTGCCAAGGTCGAGGCCGGAGCCGCCACCAAAGGCTACAACGCCGTCGTGCCCGCCATCCTTAAAGGCTTTTACACCCGCAGCCGCGTTCTTTTCGTTCGGGTTAGGGTCAACATCTGCGAATATCGCACGGCCAAGACCCGCAACCTCAAGCAGATCAAGCGTTTTGGTTGTGATGTCCATGCTGGCCAAGCCACGGTCCGTCACAAGCAACGGCTTTTTGATCCCAGCACTCGCGCATGCCTCTGCGATTTCAGAAATACGACCAGCGCCAAAACGGATTGAGGTTGGGTAGGACCAGTTTGCTGTGATGCTCATGGGTTTAAGCTTTCTTCATGTGGTAAGATTTAGGACGTGTCAGATTGTGATAGCCGATAACAGACAGACCACCACCGCGACCGGTGTTTTTGCACCCAGTCCAGCACAGGCCCGGATCAAGGTAATCGGCACGGTTCATAAACACGGTGCCCGTTTCGATCTGATCAGCGATGGCTTCGGCGCGCGCGCTATCTTGGGTCCACAGCGATGCGGTCAGGCCAAAATCACTGTCGTTCATCAAGGCGATGGCTTCGGCGTCAGAATTGACTGACATAATGCCAACAACGGGACCAAAGCTCTCCTCGCGCATGACGCGCATGTCGTGGGTCACGTTTGTCAGAATCTGCGGCATGAGGTAGGCACCGCCGTCTTCTGGAAAATTGGCCGGATCGATGTGGGCCCGGGCACCATCTGCAATTGCTTCGGCTGTTTGTGCGCGCACTTCATCTGCGAAACGGACATGCGCCATTGGGCCAATTGTTGTCTCAGTATTCAATGGGTTGCCGAGCTTGTAACCGTTCACAATCGCCACGGCTTTTTCGACAAAGGCGTTGAACAGGCTTTCATGGACATAAATCCGTTCGATCCCACAGCAGCATTGGCCGGAGTTGAACATGGCACCATCAATCAACGTATCAACGGCTGCGTCCAAATTGGCGTCTTCCATGACATAACCGGGGTCTTTGCCGCCCAGCTCAAGCCCGATGCCGGTGAATGTTCCAGAGGCCGCAGCCTCCATTGCTTTGCCGCCGTCAACAGAGCCGGTGAAATTCACAAAGCCAAAGGCGCGGTCAGCGATCAGGCCGGATGTTGTTGCGTGATCAAGGAATACGTTTTGGAACACGTTTTCAGGGACGCCAACGGAATGGAAAGCCGCTGCCATACGTTCGCCAACCAGTGGTGTTTGTGAGGCGTGTTTCAGCATCACTGCGTTGCCTGCGATCAGGGCAGGGGCGACCGTGTTGATGGCTGTCATATAAGGATAGTTCCAGGGAGCGACGACCAAGACCAACCCGTGTGGCACATGTTTGATAACGCGGCGAAAGGCGTCGCTGTCTTCAACGACAATCGGGGCCAATGCCTCGACTGCGATGTCTGCCATGTAGCTGGCGCGTTCGTTGAAACCGCCAAATTCGCCGCCATACCGGACGGGACGGCCCATTTGCCATGCAATCTCTGGCACGATGTCGCCGTTCATGGCGCCCACGGCTGCAACACCGGCTTGCACCAGTGCGATCCGTTCAGCCAAGGGGCGTGCAGCCCATTCGGATTGGGCGGTTTTTGCCCGTGTTACTGCGGCGTCCGCGTCTGCGCGGGATAGAACCTCACGCGTTGCGTAAACGGACCCATCAATAGGGGAGATACAGGTGATAGTCATTGAAATTAGGCCCTTTCAAAACCGCGTGCGATTTCCCAATCGGTCACTGTACGGTCAAATTCTTCTTGTTCCCATTCTGCGGCGCGGGTGTAGTGATCGACGACATCGTCGCCAAACGCCTCGCGCAGCATGTCTGATCCATGCAATGCATCTTTCGCGTCACGCAAATTTCGCGGAATATGCTCTGACATTTTGTCCTCATAGGCATCGCCTACAAAAACAGGCGGCAGGGACAATTTCTCTTCGATCCCTTTAATACCTGCAGCCAGCATCGCAGCCTGCGCAAGGTATGGGTTCATATCAGACCCCGGTATCCGGCATTCAACGCGAATCGCTTTGCTGCCTTCCCCGCACAAACGGTAGGCGGCGGTGCGATTGTCGACGGCCCAAATGATGCG
>Ga0115003_10004152_pt1 | contig 11230 bp, 9 predicted proteins | sample ArcticOcean_MG_C_7_FD_88736 | JGI IMG/M metagenome (GOLD analysis project Ga0115003, IMG submission 88736) | Marine microbial communities from western Arctic Ocean - ArcticOcean_MG_CB11_88 | ecosystem: Environmental > Aquatic > Marine > Oceanic | place: Arctic Ocean: Canada Basin | collected... | reverse complement strand
TCCACTCTTCTTCCGGGCAGAGGCGGAAAGAATGTCGCCGTTTTCCGGATATTAGCGGAAAACGGCGCTTTTGAACTCCAGTGGGCACCAAACAGGGACACTTGAGACATTTCTTCCGGGGAGGATTCTGTGGTTCACCCAAATCCCAAATGGTCCACAACAGTCGTAAGCTCCCGACAATCTCGCCCTTGACCGCTCGGACAGCTGCGTGAGAACTGTTTGCAATTTCCGTGATAGTTCCGGGCAGAGGTGGAAATATCACGGAAAATGTTTGCGTGGCCTTTCAGTGGCCCCTCAGTGGCCCTCGGAAGTTGTATGGGTAACCTGTAACGTGTAATTTGCACAAACGCGACGGGTGGAAGTGCAGCAGTAGTGCTGCGCTCTGTCCATTCATTCCGTTTCGATTTGACACACCCCAGGACCATCGTTGAGCAGGCCACGTAGCAACATGGAAACGCATACTTCGCACGATCTCGGTCCGGAAGGGGGTGTGGTGAGCAGCGATCCCATCGCTATCCACACATTCACAACGCGTGAAGCATACAAGCAGTCGCCGATGCACTCTGCTGTCGCCCCCACTGCGCGCCAGCGCGTCGCCGACGTGGCTGCCCTCAATGGCTCCACTGCGGTCGGTGAGCACAATCCAGGGCGAGCGGCACAAATTGCTGTGGCGATCGTGCATCCACCGGTGGCGGGGCTCCGGACTCATCCGTATGCCAGACCGCTGACGACGCGGGCCCCGGTGCCCCGCCAGTCCTCCTACGATCGCCCCGTCTCTTCCGGCGGTGGCCAGTCAAACCTGCTGCAAGCTCAACTGCGTGCGCGCATTGAGGAGGCGCAGCAGCGACAGCGCGATTGGGAGCATCAGTACAACGCGGCGATGAAAAAGGAGGCGGAGGAGGAGAAGCAATTCGAGGATGAGATGTCGCAGGAGGACCCCGCCAGCGTCGGCTCAACCGCCTCGGCCTCCACGCAGGAGATGGGCGAGATGGAGCGCAAGTTCGTGGAAACGTTGATCAACGGCACCAAGGACAAGAAGACGGGACAGGTCAAGTTTGAAGGCATCATGCGCAAGGAGAACCTGCTTGGCCAGCCCAACCATCCGTACACCCACCAACGCAACGTCGTCCGCAACATCGCCGCGCGCAAGACCACCGCCTACGTGGTGGCGCACGACCCCGGCCTTGGCAAGACGGCGACGGCGCTGATGGCCTACTGCGCCGAAGCCTGTATGATGGACCGCGTGCCCAAGATCCTCATCTCGGTGCCAAGCGCCACCCTTGACCAGTGGCAGGACGCCGTGACCGACTGGGTGCGCATCAACCCTAAGAAGGTGATGGTCACAAGCAAACTTGCCAACGTCACCGCCCACTCGCTGCTTACCCACGACATCGTGATCCTCTCCAAGGACTGCATTGGCCGCGCCTACGCCACCTGTTTCGAGCACTACCAGAAGCACCACCAGATTCAGACTGGCCCCGGCCTACGCTGGGTGAGCCAGTGGGACCGCAAGGGCTTCCAGGAAGGTCCGGGTCACATGTATTCACTTCACCCGCTCTTTGAGCCCCCGGACGACGAGACTCACGGCTGGTACGGCCACTGGGACATGGTCGTCGTCGACGAGGTCCACGCTATGCGCAACCCGGAGTCGCGCCTCTGCGAGTCGCACGCCGAGCTCGCCTCGAACGCGACCAAGCGCATTGGCCTTACCGGTACGCCGCTCATCAACAAGACGGGCGACTTTGGAGGCATTGCGAAGGCCATCAACTCGCCGCGCGCACCCATTGACTTCCAGGCAAAGCTTGTGTGGTGCGTTGATCGCAACTACAAGAAGGTGAACCGCGAGACGGTGCGCGCCTTCACGCACAAGTCGCTCTTCCATCGTGCGTCCGAGAAGATCCTCAACATGCCGCCGATGGAGAAGGAGGCCGTCAACTACAACGTGATGATGCCGGCTGAGCACGTGGAATCGTACAACGGCATCCTCGCCGACGCGCGCAACCTCAAGATGCGCATCGAACGCGCGGGGCATGCGAGCCGCGGCGATCTTGAGCGGCTCATGTCGCTGCTGCAGCTCATGCAGCAGTACGTCATCTCGCCCCTGCTTGCGCAAAACGGCGTTGCCAAGTTCAAGTCGGAGCAGGGTTTCTTCCAGAAGGCGTCGCTGAACGAAAACGCCACGGGAGCATTCTTTGCGCTACGCGACGAGCTGATCAAGCTGCGTAGCGAGGGCCACCAGAAGGTGGTGATTGCGGCCAACCATACGGCGCCAATGAAGATCGTGCGCATGTGGCTTGAGCGCAACCACGCCGAGTTTGGACGCCTGTACGTCTACGACGGCGAGCAGTCTCAGCGCCAGCGCCTTGACGCCAAGCGTGGCTTCCTTCAGCCGGACCACTGCGCGCTGCTCTTCCTCTCCGTTGGAGCGGGCGGCGTCGGCCTTCACCTTGTGCCCGGTTGCGAGGCCATTGTTTTTTGGGGCTCACTCGCCTTCTCGCCCGCGCACCTGCAGCAGTGCGCCAAGCGTATCCATCGCATTGGCCAGGTCTGCCCGATGACGCGCGCGCGCGGCCACGCGCACGTGGCGGTGCGGTACCTTGTGCCGCACGGTTCGGTTGACGGTGCCATCGGCAAGGTGCACTCGGACAAGCAGCGGCTGATGGACCTCTGCGTTGACGGCGACAACTCGGGCTTTGCGGGCGACGAGGATGACAACTGGCGCAAGACACAGCGCATTGTCGACGAGGCCAAGGACCTCGTGATTGTGGATGGCGTCGGCTGCTTCCCGCCCATGCCAGACACGCAGCCCACTCCCGACGGTGTTGGGGTGGACGAGTTTAGGCTGTTGCCGGGCATCAAGACGCGTGGTGTTCCCCGGATACTGCCGGTCGAGGTCGCGGAGCCACCTGCCAAGCGCCAGCGCACAGACGCTGAGGAGGCCAGCGCGGCCGCAGCGGCTTCTATTGCGCTCGACGACGGAGAGGCATAGTTTACTCCTCGGGGTCAATGCTGTCCAGCGTCAGGCGGGCGTGGGACCACGATGTGTGCGTGAATAGTATAGGGTCGGGTGATGTCTGGGAGGACGTGCTCCGGGCCGTGGCAGTGTGGTCGGTTCGAGTGGACGTGAGGGCGGAGCGTCTTGAGAGGGTGTGTAAGCGATGGAAGCACTTCTGGCAGGTGGCACTGGGCGTCTTCTCTATCGATCTATACGCCGATCGCATTCCGCGTGCGCTGAAGCCGCGCGATGTCAACAACCGCCGTAACAAGCTTAAGCAGCAGTGGTTAGTAGATCAGTTCCGGGTTGGTGTGTTGCACGGCCATCGCGAGGTGCGTGCAACGAACGTGCCTGTTGTAGAGCTGGCGCCCTTCCTCGCTAGCTGGCGAGAGTGAGGGTCAGCGTAAATTAGTCTTAATTGTCACAATGGTTCAGTTTTCGCTCGCCATCTTGGGCGAGTTTGAGTCCCACTCGACCGCGGTGCGCAAACGCGCCCGCGAGCGGCAGGAGGCGGTGCGCCTCCGCGCCACTGTCGACGACAACACGGCAGCCGCCGTGGTGGACATTCGTGACACGCTCGGTGTCAAGCTGCCGCAAGACCATTGGGAGGGATGCACCAACCTTCGTACCCTCAGGACGCTGCTCAGCATTATCGACGACCGCGGTTTCGAACGGTACGCACTACTTTTTAATAGCCCTACGCTTCTCCCTAACAATGAGCGTGCCGGAACTGACCTTTAGCGTTGTTGTTTGCAAACCAGTTCCCCCCACCAAATGGCATTCCACTCGTCGTTTGAGCGCTGTGTCTCGCGCGTGATCTACAAGAAGGACTGGGCGACTGCGCGTCCCAACATCATGCGGCACAACAAGTGGGACAAGTGCTGCTCGGAGGTGCTCATCAGGTGCGAGCACGCGACTCGCATTATCCACCTACACACCCACTCACATATGCTTGTTTATGTGCGCAGTACCCCCCGTCGTTTCGGCAAGACATTTTCGTAAGTTACGCACTACTTAGAACCACTACCAACTCTCTGCTCATATCACCCTCTGTTTCGCAGCATTGCCATCTTTGCGGCTGCACTTGCTCTCTCGTTCGGCTGCGAGATCGTCGTCTTCGTAAGTCAAGCATCGTGCCCACACCAGTCAACTCTATACTGACCACTGTGTTTGTGCTCGCAGTCCCCGGCTCGCCGTGCGAGCCGCAAGCTGCTCGAGCGCATGGTCGAGTTTATCCGCCTGCTCGACTGCGACTCCAATATTCTTGAGTACAACCAAGAGCAGTGCCGCGTTACCTCGTACAATGGCAAGTCCTCGCTCATTCGCTCGTTCCCGTGAGTGCCAATATAGTTTTGAACCCACTGTATGTGTTTACCGTCGGCCACATCTGACCTTGCCTTTCCATGTTCTCCCTCACAGATCCAAGGTTGGGGTAAGTCTCGCTATAGCATCGAACCCATAAGCCCGGTGTCCCCTTCCCAAGGGAGGGGCAGAGGGAGGGAGCCGTCAATCCTTGTGTCTCCATCCATGTTCCGTACTCCTTCCCGCGACTGCGAGCCCGCGCCGCTGCTGCTCGCACGCGTACTACGCACCGCCCTTGAACCTTGTGGGCCGCTGTTTGGCGACGACGTCGGTGCGCCGCTCTCGGGCGAGGAGGCGCCTTCCATGGGCATCGACACGCAGGCAGTACAGTACGCAGACAAGGCGACTCCTTCAATGCCAAGTGAGCTAAAGAACTTCCTGACCTCGACAATGGGAGCCAAGCGTGGAGTTCTGGCGGGTCTACCGGCGATTGCGGGTCTCAGTGCCAAGCCACAGGAGCGCGTGCTGGCGCTCGGCAGCAAGGCGGTGGCGGGACACGCGTGGTGGTGGCTATGGTGGCTTAAACGTACACCGTTTAGCCGCCGCGATTCTTACACCTACCGCACGGGTGAGGTGGTCTACCGCGTGGGCGGAGACGCAACACAGTCGTTTGACTGGTTCCCGGGCGGTGGGTCCTATGGCACCGAGCCTGGAAAGCTGGCGGCTTACCTCAACTTTGGCTTGACAGTCAGCGTGCGCGAGATCCCGCTTGCGACGCGCGAGCCCGATTTTGACGCGCAGGTGCAGCACGTTACGGTGCAAGCGTATGCACAGCTTGAGGCGGCCACGCATGGCATTGCTCCGGCCGTCTTTGCGACTATGCTGGTCAACAATGGCGATAGCTACGCAACGCGGGCGGGCGACAAGCTAGGCGCAAGCACGGCCGCCGACTCGCTTGCGCTCACGGGAGATGCCACGCGCGTGGTGGCGGTGGTGACTATCAGCCAAGTACATACCTTTAGGCTGTCGGACATGCTGCGCGCCTACGTGGGCATGGGCCCAGAGGAGAACCGACAGCTCGCCAAGCAGGCTATTGTGCAGTCGGCGCATGAGGTGTGCAACAAAGTACACGCGCTGGCCAAGATGCGGCTGCTCAAGCTAACGATGACCGCCGACAGCGTGGTCTTCTGCCCCGAGCTCAAGGAGGCGACAGGGGACGACGAGTGGGAAGTGCTTGGCTACACGTTCCGCGCCGCGGGCTTTGACCCGGTTGCTGGCATGCCGCACCTCAGCGACTACGATCACCGATTGTGCAAGCGGCTCCAAGGTTCGGAGGGATACGACGTGAGCTGTGCCTACTTGATGATGATGCTGGTCTTCCTTTCAAGCGTAAGAGCCCAGTTCCCAGCGGTGTACTCTATGCTGTTTGAGGCGGTGCAGGGCTTTGGCCATTGGAAGGATGCGGTGATCGCAGCGCCCGATAAGCTTGAAAGCTTCCGCAACATGTTCCAGCGCACCTTTGTGCACACTCGCGTGGAGCGCGAGCCGCTGCCCAAGGCACTGCTTGAGAGTACCATCGACGACTTTGTGGCGATTGTCTCCAAGATCAACAAAGAGCCACAGTACGAGGCGACGGTCTTCTCACTCTACAAGCGAGCGTCCTTCCACAGCCTGCTGCTCTGGCTTCTGGGTACGCGGTCCTACACCCCGTCGGGGGAGGGCAGCGATGAAGACATTGCCACTGAGCGAATGCAGCATCGGAAGGATATGGCACGTCTTGAGTCCGTCCAGTCGGCGCGGCATGCGCGCCGACTGGCGCGCCGAAGTAATAAGTGAGTTATGTGACTGTGATAGCATAAAAGCATAGCATGGACATTCCAAACCTAAGGCAACGGGACCAGTGCAAGGCCAGGTGCGACCGGGTCCCGTAAGCGTAACTTCCACACCCCCGGGCCAATTGTATAGATACGTATCCGAAATGAAACAAGAGGGTGCCCTTGGTATGGGCGCAACCCCCGCCGAAGCCTTTGCCAACTATCGCTCCAAGCTGCTTCAACTTGAGGTCCCTGTTCAAGTAGAGCAGTATTGGATCAAGTGCGCTGGGCTGTACCCGTCATACGAGGACATGGACGAGGCACTTGCAAAGCACGACCCGGTGGCATACGCCGAGTACGGCGAGCCGGCGCACGCGCTCATGAAGCACGTGTTTGAGACCAAGGGCGACGAGGATGCGATGAAGCAGGCAGCCGAAATTATCGGCGAGCGCGGCAATGTGCAGGCGATGATCGGAGTCTATTACGCATTCCTGCATGGTATGGGTATGGCATACGGTACAAGCGGTTGGAACGCTGGGAGCGCCGCGTCCGTCGCCATAGCCGACATGCGCTTCAAGCTTGCCCGTGTGTGGGATGGCACTCAGGGGTTTTCGGCCACAATGCTGTAAGAAAGTTTGCGCTATGCGGATAAGCAGCGCGAGTTAAAGGGCTAGTAGAGAGTGCGGGGATGGCTCCGGCCAGACTCAACAACGGGACATGGGAGGCGTTTTCGATTGTGGTTGGGGCGGCCTTCTTTGGTTCGCTCGGGGTTGGGTGGACGTGCTGGGTACGCTCGTGGTGCCTGGACGCCGGCACATGCCGGGCTGTGAACGACTCAAGCATCTTTCCCGCTGCGCAGTGCAGTTTTGAAAATATTGTGCCGCTGGTCAGCGACCTGTTGTACCACAACTCGAGCACCGGTGGCAATCTCGCCTCGTTGACTCGCGGTATGTGCGGCATCGGCGAGCGGTTGCACCTGTCGGCCATAACTGGTAGGGCAGAGTGCATGCTACTACGTCCGTATCCCGACGCGCTTGACTACGAGGTCATGGAGCCTACCGCCGCCACCGACCACGAGCAGAACTGTGGGCGGTGGCTCTTGAGCGGTATGAGTATGAGTGCGGGCGGCGTGCAGTACGCAGAGTACCTAAGCTTTGACGACACGTCGCAGCGGGCGGCTGCTGTGAGACACGCCGAAGCCGGTATGCATGCCGGCTCGCGTTTGTCAAGTGGTAACCTTGGCAAGTTCCGGGCGTCGTGTCAGCGTGCAGTGCTGGGTGGCAGCTCGGCGGTGCGCGCTGCGGGCGAGCGAGCCTACGACTACCTTGTCACCCAGACGGACATTGACAGCGTGGCGGACGAGGCCACAATGCTGCAGTCGGTTGGGAAGCTTACCAGCTACTATTGCGACGGGCCGTTAAAGTTTGGCTGGGAGATGCAGTCCTCCGGCTACCGTGCAAGCTCGCGCCGCGGCACGCCCTTCAATGCCAACGCAATGGCGCAGGCACTGCAGCTGGTTAACGCGCCTTACGGCCTGCAGGCCGCCGCCGAGGCTGGCAACACCCTTGTGAACAGCAATGCGTTTACAACGCCTGATGCAAGCGTCAGCCAGCTGCTGACCGCCTACCGGGCGGGCACGGGTCGCGCAAGCAGTGAGGACGGCACCGCCAACTTGGGACGCTACGAGTCTGTGCCTGAGCTTGACGGTTTGATACATCTCATCAACTCAGGAAACAACGGCGTCGACCAGGCAAAGGGCTATCTAAAGGGAGTGGCGGCCATGTGCGCCTTCTCGCTCACCGCCATCGTCACAACGCCCGGCTACACGGCCGCGCCTGACTCGGAGCGGTATCTTCAGATGGCGAGGGCGGGGCACCCGCGCGCCGCCGCCCTTGGACAGCTGGCAGCTCCAGAGCACCACGCACCCCTCTTTGAGGTGGAGCGCGAGCACGTGCTCAACGCCTCCAGTATCACGGTAAGCCAGCTGGTGGGCGGAGAGGCGTCCGATGCATCCACAACATGCCGTGACTTTACACGGTTCATGTTTCCCGACGAGATCGACGCCATACACCACGAGCTGGTAATCTCACCAACGCTGTACAGTCGCATGCAGACGGTGGTGGCCGACGCGCGCGCGGGCGTGGCGCACGTGCTGCGCAACAATGCGCAGCTGCGAGCGGCGCTGAGCGATCCCGACGCCATCGCCGCCGACGTGGAGATTACGCGTATACGAATACCTGGTGCGCCACGCGGCACCTGGGCCGGCACGTCGCGCGCCATCCCACTGGCGCAGTTTGACAGCGCGGACGGCGTCTTCGTCATGGCGGCCAAGCAGGCAAACGCCCTCTGGCGCGACCGACAGGGCTCGCTTGTACACGATGCAACCAACCCATGCGACGGCCCATCTTCGTACCAGCCGCTCACCGCAAACGCGTATATCTTCCCGGGCTACCGCTGCTCCTACTACCTGCTCGGTATGAGCTTTCGACCACAGGCCGACGAGGCCTACGACGACGCCTCGCTCATGGCACGCTTTGGATACATCATTGCGCACGAGCTGAGCCACAACAACCTCAACACGCCCTACGTTACAGCTGGCATCAACGCGCTGCTCGCGGACTACCCGTGTGAGTCGACACGCAACGAGGGCTGGGCCGACGTGTCCGGGGTGCTGGGCGTGCTGCACACAGGCTACGTCAACAGCAGCGAACTGTGCCAGCACATCTCACAGGCGTGGTGTGCACGCATTCCATTTGGCTACGCCGGCTGTGGTGGTCAGTCGCACCCAAAGGCGAATGTGCGCGGGGACGCAGTCTGTGCGACTATGCGGAGACTAGGCGTATGAATAAGTGGATCAAGAGAGTGCTCCCGTGTCAGTACAGTGCGAGAGATGCGGTGAGACTATTACATGATTTTAATTCAACGCGTAGACTAGAAAGGTCACTCCTAGAGGCAGCAGTAGCACCATCACCACAAAGATGTACGCATTCACAAGCGACACGCGTACTGTCTCCAGCGCCGTCAGCGGCGCGCCCGGCTTGGACGGCATCGCACGCATGTCGCCGTAGCTGACACTCAGTGCCATGGCAGTGACGACTTGCTGCGCAAGGAAGAAGGCCAGCATCATTGCAAAGCCTGTCTTGTACGGGTCGTACGCAAGCAGACGAGCAGCCGCGTCGTAGACGAGCATGGCGGTGGTGATATTGGTGCCTATCAGCACAAACAGTACAATGAACGCCGCGAGGTAGCCCTCGCGCCGCTCAAACCCAAAGGCCTGGTAGTTGAAGAAGAGTGCCGGCAGATGAAAGTCGGACTGCTCGCTCACCTCCCGTGTCGTGATGGTTGGCGGCAAGGCGCGTAGCCGCCCGTTTACTTGTCCAAAGAGCAGCAGCAGCATGGACAGGTACCACACAAGCAGGGTGATGAGCGCAAACCAATCACGCCCAAAGTTGATGCTATACTTGAACATGTGCTGCAGTGCGAGTAGATAGGAGATGACAATGGTGCTGGTGACGTAGAAGGCCGCACGCACAACCTTCTCGGTCGCGCGAATGGCCTGTGGAAAGTCAGCATTCTCGTTGCGTGAGCCGCCGGTAAGCACGTAGTTAAGCGCCAGTGGTACCGCCTCCCACGGCATGGTGAAGCTACCAACACGAGCCGTGCCTGTGAAGGGTGCTCCTACACTCTCCGCATTTAACTTTGATAGGTCAAACATCGCTGCACGCCTACTGAGTTACACACCACCGAGAGTTATTACACACGCATATCCTTGCTCACCCTTGCGCGCTTGGCCGTCTCGGCCGAGAGGCGACAGGCCAACGCGTCCGCGGCGGCGATGGCTCGCTCCCTCTTGCACGAGTTGCAGAGCCCGCCAGGGCCATTGGCGTAGTTGCCACAGGCGCAGCGCTTAGTCGCAACCGGCCCGGCATACTCCATTGGCATAGTGGGCACGCCGCGCTGCTCGGGCACGTAGTCGCCGATGACGGGTGGGGGCAGGTGCTTCTTCTGCAGCATCTTGAAGCGGTACTCCCAGTTGGTCGGAAGCTGGAAGCCCGCCTCGTCGGCAAACTCGTCCATCGCCGCTGTGGTAAACTCGTCGACAGCGTGAAGCGCTTCTGGACGTCGCGAGAAGAGTTGAACGTCCTCGGCAAAGCGACCTATGGAGGACTTGACGTCTTGAAAGTAGTCTACGCTTGTGTCCGTGTCGCCGGCAAGAAAGAGCTGCGAGCCCTCAATGCCGTCGGTGCCACGCACAAGCAAATACTGATCAATCACCGGCTCACATTTGTCGTAGCGAGCGTCAAAGCTCAGCTCGTTTGACTTGGCTCTCATTGCGCCCTCGTGGAACTCGAATACACGCAATTTGGCTGCCGCGACGGTGAGCGATACACCGCCCTCGTAGCCGCTGCAGCGATCGCGCAGCGGCACTGCGATACGTATCGTCATCTCCGCTCGGATTGGTCCAAGGGTGTGGTACTAGCTTGGAGGCTAGCGAGTATCTATGGTTACAAAGTTTAGACTACGCCACCACCACACTACTCCACTATCACCTTCGGTAGTTGGGGTACCGACCACACATCCACTCGTCTACCACCCTCTCTACCTTCCTCACCTTTGCATTCGGATACACTGGCCTCCTCCCCATGTTCAATGCGGCGCGTAGCTTGTGGCCTCAGTCAATCTCTGCGATCTGGACGTCGACCTGTACCTCTTCCTCCTCGTCCTCAACATCGTCGGGCTCCTCCCCATTCTCCTTGACACCGTCACCAAGGTCGTCAAGCTCCTGCACGTTCTGAAGCAGCGGTGCATTGGACGACTCGCCACGCTGCTTCTTGGCGGGCGGCACGGCGCCAGATGCCGAGACCTCGTCATCCGGAAGAAGGGCGAGCGTAGCGGCCGCGGCCGTGCCAGTTGCAAGCAGCGACGCCTTGCGTTTCTCGCCGGCGACCTTGTTCCGCCAGTTGTACTCAAGGCCAAGGGCCTTGGGCATGTGGTTGTCTTCCATCAGCGAGCAGAGCATCTTCTTGGCCATCTCACCCGTGACCCACGGCTCCAGCTCGCGCTCGGTGCCGGTTGCAAGCGTTTCGGTCTTGAACGCGTAGGCGACGGCCGCGATCAC
>Ga0115003_10004150_pt1 | contig 11234 bp, 10 predicted proteins | sample ArcticOcean_MG_C_7_FD_88736 | JGI IMG/M metagenome (GOLD analysis project Ga0115003, IMG submission 88736) | Marine microbial communities from western Arctic Ocean - ArcticOcean_MG_CB11_88 | ecosystem: Environmental > Aquatic > Marine > Oceanic | place: Arctic Ocean: Canada Basin | collected... | reverse complement strand
CACAACCTTTCCAGTTTCGTATCCACTTAGATAAGGTGCATCTGATAGCTGATAAATGTTATTGCCCTTTAGCTCTCCCCACGAAGTTGTGCCATTATTCACATAACGAACAAAGCTTGCGGCATTGCCTATCACAGGAACATAAAAACTAACAATCAGCCACAGTGAAACACATTTAAAAAAATACATCATTTTTGGTACCATTATTTATTTATAACATATATCAATCGTAGTCCCTTGATTATAGAATGTCAAAGTGACCCCTTTCTTTCGTAGAACCTGAAATTCCATTGAATAAGTTATAATTGATATTATACTATGAGTTCCAACCAGAATAAATATCCGGAGATAAAAAGAACATGAAGGTACTCGTCCCAGTAAAACGCGTTATTGATTATAACGTTAAAATTCGTGTTAAATCGGATCAGAGCGGCGTTGAGCTAGATAATGTTAAAATGTCGATGAATCCTTTTGATGAGATTGCGATAGAAGAAGCAATCAGATTAAAAGAAGCAGGGGATGTCGAAGAAATTATTAGTATTTCTATTGGTCCTGAAAAAGCACAGGAAACATTACGGACGGCTCTAGCTATGGGTGCAGATAGGGCTATATTAGTTAAAACAGATGAAGAGGTTGAACCTCTAGCGATTGCAAAAATTTTAAAAGCCGTTGTTGAACAAGAAGGTCCCAAAATTGTTCTAATGGGAAAACAAGCTATTGATGACGACTGCAACCAAACTGGCCAAATGCTGGCGGCTCTGCTTGGTTGGGGTCAAGGTACTTTTGCTAGCGATGTTAAGTTAGACGGTTCATCACTATATGTTACTCGGGAGATAGATGGTGGGCTCGAAACGGTCAATCTTACTTTACCAGCAGTTATCACCACTGATCTTCGGCTCAACGAACCACGCTATGCCTCATTGCCCAATATTATGAAAGCAAAGCGCAAGTTATTAGATGTAAAAACACCTGAAGACTACAAAGTTGATATCAGTCCTCGTATTAAAACTCTTAAAGTGGAAGAGCCCGCAGGGCGTATTGCTGGTATTATGGTGAAAAGCGTATCCGAGCTGGTTTCAAAACTACGCGATGAAGCGAAGGTAATATAATGACTGTATTAGTAATAGCCGATCATGATAACGAAAAACTTAAAGATAGCACTTTAAACACAGTTACTGCCGCAACAAAATTTAACAGCGAAATTCATGTGCTTGTAGCTGGCTATAACTGTGCATTAGTTGCTAATGCAGCAGCAAAAATTAATGGAGTTGACAAAGTAATTTGTGCTGATGACATCTCTTTAAAGCATCCCCTTGCCGAAGCAGTTACACCAGTGGTGTAAACCTTGCTGGCAAATATGATCAAATTATGGTGGCCGCTACTACCACAGGTAAAAATTTTATGCCACGCGTAGCCGCCATTCTCGATATGGCACAGATATCAGATATAATTTCTATTGAAAATGGAAATACATTTAAAAGACCAATATATGCCGGTAACGCCATTGCTACGGTTGAAAGTAATGATACCAAGAAATTAATAACCGTCAGGACAACCACTTTTGCGGCGGCCTTAACCGGAGATCAATCTGTTGTAATTGAAAATATTTCTATCGATAGCAACCAAAGTCTTTCAAGTTTTGTCAGTTCCGAACTGAGCAAATCTGAACGTCCGGAACTTACCAGTGCCAAAATTATTATTTCTGGTGGCAGGGGTATGGGCAGTGGAGAGAATTTTTCATTAATTGAAGGTATTGCTGATAAACTAGGAGCCGCCATTGGCGCATCACGTGCTGCAGTAGATGCGGGCTACGTACCTAATGATTATCAAGTCGGGCAAACAGGAAAAATCGTTGCGCCCGACCTTTATATTGCTGTCGGCATTTCTGGTGCCATTCAGCATCTTGCAGGAATGAAGGACAGTAAAGTTATTGTAGCTATCAACAAAGATGACGACGCGCCTATCTTCCAAGTAGCTGATTACGGTTTAGTTGCGGATCTCTTTGAGGTACTACCAGAACTTAATAAGGAGCTTAGTTAATGGTTAAAATAATTGGTATTATTGGAGCAGGGCAAATGGGAAACGGCATTGCACATGTATTTGCCATCGCAGGTTATAACGTCTTACTCAGTGATCAAAATCAGGAAGTTCTTAACCACGCAACTTCTATTATTGAAAATAATATGAAGCGTCAGGTATTAAAAAACACTATAAGTGATGAAGAATGCAAAGTCGCTCTTGCTCGAATCAAAACTACCATAAATTTATCTGATTTTAATAATGTAGACCTCGCAATAGAAGCTGCGACGGAAAATGAAAATATTAAAAAGGCTATTTTTAAAGATCTTAGTAATATTATGAAGCCAGGTGCTATTATGGCAACAAATACATCATCAATTTCAGTAACTCGGCTTGCAGCTATTACAGATAGGCCAGAAAACTTTATAGGTGTTCACTTTATGAACCCAGTACCCATTATGGCACTTGTTGAACTAATTCGGGGTGTAGCTACAAGCAATAGAACGTATAAGATCGTCGAAAAAATTATAGATAAAATTGGTAAAAAAAGCGCCATGTCCAAAGACTATCCTGCATTTATTGTTAATCGCATTCTTATGCCCATGATCAATGAAGCCGCTTTTACGCTTTACGAAGGAATAGGTACAGTTCAAGATATAGACCTTTGCATGGAACTTGGAACTAATCAACCAATGGGGCCTCTTAAGCTCGCTGATTTTATTGGTCTTGATACGTGCCTTTCTGTCATGAAAGTACTTTATGATGGATTAGCCGACAGTAAATATCGCCCCTGTCCGTTACTCGTAAAATATGTAGAGGCTGGATGGCTTGGTCGAAAATCTGGTAAAGGTTTCTATGACTATAGTGGAAATGAACCAGTACCAACAATCTAAGTGAGCCATTAGATGAATAATTACACCCGTAATATTTTATTAATTTCTGCCATCGTCATATCGTCTTTGGGAGCTTATTCCTTTTATCTGACAAAACAGGATTATGCCGCAGACAGCGTTATCTTTAACACTAGTAAAAACATAGCCATAAACGGGTATGATACAGTATCCTATCAGCTTGATAAAAGACCTCAACGCGGGAGTGCAACATATCAAGTTTCCTGGGCTGGTTCCATTTGGTATTTTATTAGTCTAAAAAACCGCGAGCTATTTACTGCAAACCCTGAAAAATACGCACCACAGTTTGGTGGTTATGACCCAGTTGGCATATCAGAAGGTTATACCACACCATCTAATCCCGAAGTCTATTCCGTCAAAGCGGGGCTTCTGTTTCTACATTATTCACCAGCCTACCAAGATCATTGGGAAACAAACCGCGGTACAAACCTTATCCTAGCCAACGGTAACTGGAATTTTTTACGATCCCAGTTGCTAAAAAAACAAAATAATCAGTAGCTACCAAATTTTAACTCGTTTTTCGGGTTCAATATAGAGTTTATGCTCGGGCCTCACATCAAATGCTTCATAAAAAGCATCAATATTATAGACAATTCCATTTACCCTATATTGATCGGGTGCATGAGGGTCCGTTGCTACCTGCCTGATAAGTGCTTCGTCACGTATTTTTGATTGAAAAGCCTGTGCCCAACCGATAAAGAAACGCTGATCGCCCGTTAATCCGTCTATAACTAAAGCCTCTTTATCTCCCAGCGAAGCTTTATAGGCTTTGTATGCAATACTCAAACCGCTTAAATCACCAATATTTTCGCCCAAAGTAAAGGTTCCGTTGACATTTAATCCTTTCAAAGGTTCAAAGTTATCAAATTGCACAACTAAAGCGTCAGTTCTCTCTGAAAAATTTTCTCGGTCACTTTCCGTCCACCACTCCTCAAGTGCCCCATCACCATTGTAACGGCTACCACTATCATCAAAACCGTGGCCAATTTCATGACCTATCACACCACCAATCCCACCGTAATTAACCGCATCATCTGCAGACATATTAAAAAATGGTGGTTGGAGTATAGCTGCCGGAAATACTATTTCATTCATGGTTGGATTATAATAAGCATTTACTGTTTGTGGTGTCATGAACCATTCTGTTTTATCAATTGGACCCCCCAACTTGGCCAGTTCGCGATTATGAACAGTTAAGGCCGAGCGCTCAATATTCCCTACTAAATCATCTGCTACTATATCTAAGGCGGAGTAGTCTTTCCACTGATCAGGGTATCCTATTTTAGGAGTGAATTTTGAAAGCTTTGAAAGTGCTTTCATTTTAGTCTTTTCGCCCATCCAATCTAGCTTTTTTATACTGGACCCATAAGCACTCACTAAATTATCTACAAGCTCCACCATTCTCGCTTTAGCATCCGGCTTAAAATTTTTAGAAACATAAACCTCCCCCACCACTTCACCAAGGTTAGCACTTACTATAGCCGTCGCCCGTTGCCACATCTGTCGCTGCTCTTCGAGGCCGCTGAGTGTCTTACCAAAAAATTCAAAGTTCTGATTATCTAACTCTTCATTCAAACTACTTGCCATATCATTAACGAGCGACCACTTTAAATATAATTTCCAAGTTTCCAGGTTTTCGCTGGCAAGCAAGGTATTAAATCCTTTCAGAAAACTTGGTTGATTTATAATAATATCCCTAACTTCTGGTGCACCGATAATCCTAAGTGAAGCATCAATATCTAAATTAGACAGTAATTTTTTAAAATCAGCTATTGCATATTTATTATATCGTTTATTAGCATCTCGATTATCCTCTTTGAGCCAATGAAAGCTGGCTAATTTTGTTTCTAAATCCATAATCTGTGAAGCTTTTTTTACACCATCTTGAATATCCGCCAGAGCCAGCATTTTTTCAATATGTTCAATATATTTTATTCTTATCAGCTTTGATTTTTCATCTTCTTTAAAATAATATTCACGGTCTGGGAGCCCGAGGCCGGCTTGATAGACATGAAGTGAATATTCTGTTGGAATTTTGGCATCCACACTAATATAAAATGCCAAGGGTGAGCTGTAGGAATACTTTCCTGCTTCGGCCATATATTTTGATATTCCACCTAAGTCTATAATAGCGTCTATCTTCGTCATGCGATTGTTAATAGGGGATAAGCCTAATGCGCTTCTTGAACTCATATCTATATAGGACTTATAGAGGTCTCCCACCTTTTGCTCATTGCTACCTTTCTCAGCGCCAGAAGCTACAGCTTCGTCGATTATTGTGCGAATATCTGCATCAGCACCATCTCTTAAAATATTAAAAGCACCGTACCTACTTTTATCCGCAGGAATTTCAGTGCGAGCAAACCAGCCTCCACTCACATACCTGTTAAAATCATCCCCAGGATGGATTTTGAGATCCATATCATTAAACTTTACGCCAGATATTTGATCAAAATTTATCGTCTTTAGTTCTTGATCTGTTGATGAATTATTATCGCAACTTGAAATTAAACCGATAATAATCCCAATAACTAAATATTTTTTATATCTCATTTTATTACCTTTTAAAGATCCTCTAATACCTCGATTGAGTTTTTGATTTTTTTTATAATTTACTATAATTCAACAAGATTTTTGCATATCACCAGTTCATTACAATAAACCGTTTAGTCAAAAAATATTAACAAAAAATTATGTCATTGTTAGCTCATAAATATCTAAAATTAAAAAAACACATTAATTGCGTGCAATAACATATAGCCCTTGAGTTCCAAAAAGATTGGAGAGTATCATAGAATTAAAGGACATTTTACTTCCTGTGTTGCCCACCGCCATCCCTTTTTCAATTTTTATATCAAGCTTTTCGCAGAGATCAACAAAATCACGAATAGTACAAAAATGAATATTTGGCGTACTATACCAGGGATAGTCGAGTGACTTAGTTACCGGCATTTTACCTTTAAGAGCAAGATGAATTCGAACCCGCCAGTGACCAAAGTTTGGAAATGAAACAACCGCTCTTTTACCAACCCGAAGTAGTTCTTTAAGAATTCGATCGGGCCTGTCCATTGCCTGTAGTGTTTGGCTCAAAATAACATAGTCAAAACTATTATCTGGAAAATGACTGATTTCTTTTTCAGCATTCCCTTGAATGACAGAGAGCCCTTTGGCAACGCTTTTATTCACCCCATTCGGGCTCAACTCAATACCCCGAACCTCTGCATTTTTTTCCCGACGCAGAAAATTCAAAAGCTCACCATCCCCACACCCAACATCAAGTACGCGGACCCCGTCAGGTATCATATTAGCAATAAGTAAAAGGTCTATCCGGATATCAGAAGCTCGGAGATTATTTTGATTTATGTCCATTTATCACTTCCCCGCTTCCGCAGCTAGAAAACCTGCTATAATATTGAACATTTCTGGACAATCAAGTAAGAAGCTATCATGTCCTTTTTCCATATCAATTTCAACAAAACTGACCTGCGCTCCTACAGCATTTAGCGCTCGGACTATTTCTCGACTTTCCTGTGTGGTATAAAGCCAGTCTGATGTAAATGACATAATACAGAATTTAACCGGAGTATTTTCAAATGCTTTAGAAAGGTTACCGCCGTAATCAGCTGAAATATCAAAATAATCCATTGCCCTAGTAATATAAAGATAACTATTAGCATCAAAGCGATCAACAAATGAAATTCCCTGATACCTGAGATAGCTTTCCACCTGAAAATCAGCGTCAAAGCCAAAAGTAAGTTTTTCTCGATCTTGAAGATTTCTACCAAACTTCGCCGTCAGGCTTCTTTCTGACATATAAGTAATATGAGCTGCCATCCGCGCTACCGAAAGGCCCGCATGAGGTCCGTTGTCATTTTCGAAATAACGACCCTTACTCCAATTAGGATCAGCCATAATCGCCTGGCGACCAACCTCATGAAAAGCAATATTTTGTGCCGAATGGCGCCAGGTTGAAGCAATAGGAATAGCCGTTCTCACGCGAGCGCTGTGATTAACAGCCCATTGGAGAACCTGCATTCCGCCCATTGATCCACCTATTACAGAAAATAACTGATCAATTTTCAAATAGTTGACTAACATGACTTGAGCAGAGACCATATCAGCGATTGTAATAACAGGAAAGTCCAGTCCGTAAGGTTCGTTTGTCTTCGTATTTATTTCTTTTGGTCCACTAGTGCCCGAACAAGAACCGAGGACGTTAGTGCAGATAACAAAATATTTATTCGTATCAATAGGTAGTCCTGGGCCTATCATTTTTGGCCACCAACCGTCCTTACCGGTAAGAGGGTTTTTTCCTCTTGCATATTGATCACCGGTCAGGGCATGACAAACTAATATAGCATTAGATTTATCACTATTAAGTTTACCCCAAGATTTATAAGCTATCTTAAAAGGTGATAATGTGCCACCAGAAGAAAGCTGCAGCGGATGAATTTCACCAAGAGTTACTTCCTCGACAAAGCCATCATCCTTAGCGTTTTTTTCTTTCTCTTTCATTATTTAATTACCACTTCTTATCAAAACTAACCTTCTAGATTTCTACCTTTGTGCTAGGGGAAGTCAACAAATGAATGATTTATCATAGTAAAAATTTACCAATTATCGAAAAAATTCTATTTTTTAATGAATTAATGGCTTATATCCCTATAGAACAAAATGTATGCATAAATAAATAAATAAAATAAAGGTCAAAAATGAGTGGTCCTAAAACACATAGCTGGATAACAGACTTGAACGTTTATCCAGCAGGAAAATCTAAAGCAGTTGGAGTTGCTGAAATTCATAAACTATCGGCAAATGAAAGTGCACTTGGCCCGAGCCCACTTGCGGTAGAAGCATACACTGAAGCAGCCCTCTCTCTTCATCGTTATCCAGACCCTATATACTTCGACCTAAGATCAGCACTTGCTGAAAAATATGATATTGAGGCTAATCAAATTATGTGTGGTGCTGGTTCAGATGACCTTCTTAAACAAGTTTGCCGAGCCTATCTTAGTCCAGGCGACGAGGCTATTTTTGTTGCACATAGTTTTCTTATATATCCAATTGCTATTAAATCAGTAGGAGCTGTTGGCATTGAGGTCGAAGATACTGACTATACCACTAATATCGATAATATCATTGCTGCTATTAACGATAAGACCCGTCTCATTTTTATTGCAAATCCGAACAATCCAACTGGCACTGTTATTATGAAAGATGAAATTGAAAGATTATGGAAAAATATACCTGAGCACGTGCTACTAGTTCTTGATAGTGCTTATGCCGAATTTGTTGAGGACGAAAATTATGATGCGGGAATCGACTTAGTCCGTAGGTCAAAAAATGTCCTAATGACAAGAACATTTTCCAAGCTCTACGGTCTTGCCGCCTTGCGACTTGGTTGGGGTTATGCCTGCCCAGATATCGCTCAGACATTAGATAAAGTTAGAGATCCCTTCAATATTCCAAGTAGTGCTCAGGCAGCTGGGATCGCCGCACTCAAAGATAAAAACTTTGAAGATAATGTTATCCGCTTCACTAATGAATGGCGACGTTGGCTCGCTAATGAGTTAACCGCACTTGGACTTAAAGTTATTCCTAGTGTCACTAATTTTATTATGTTTAAGTTTGAAAATAAAAATAAAACTGCCGTCAATGCCAACAATTTCCTTGTTCAAAATGGTTATATCCTGCGTTATTACAGTGGCCAAGGCCTTGGTAATTTTTTAAGGCTAACTGTCGGTACAGCAGATGAAAACAAAACAGTGATAAAACTGATAAAACAATTTCTGGAAGACTAGATGGCCTTATATAATAAAATAACTATTATCGGTCTGGGTCTTATCGGCTCCTCTATAGCTCGTGGAATTAAAGAAAAAAAAATAGCCAAGTATTTACACGCCTATGAAAAAAATTCTGTCTTTGTGAAAACTATAAATGATCTTAGTTTAGTTGATGTATTGGCTACAGACCTTATATCAGCAGTTGAGGATGCTGATTTAATTATTCTAGCTACTCCGGTTGGCGCATACGAAAATATAGGAAAAATTATTGGCTCCCATATTAAAGAAGGAGCTACCCTCAGCGATGTTGGGAGTATTAAAGCAGCTGTTTTCGGAATGCTAGAACCCTCATTATCTGAAAAGGTTCACTTTATACCTGCCCATCCAGTAGCCGGCACAGAAAAATCAGGTCCTGCAGCAGGGTTTTCAAGCCTGTTTCATGATCGATGGGCTATTATCACACCTGCCAAGGGGACAGATACACAAGCTTTAGAGAAGTTAACAACCTTTTGGGGGATGCTAGGCAGCAACGTAGAAATTATGAACGCCGACCATCATGATAAAGTTCTAGCTATTACCAGTCACGTCCCTCACTTAATTGCTTATAACATAGTTGGCACTGCACGTGATCTGGAAGAAGTCACTAAATCTGAAGTAATTAAATTTTCTGCTGGAGGTTTTCGTGACTTTACCCGTATAGCTGCCTCTGACCCAACCATGTGGCGAGATGTTTTTTTAAACAATAAAGAAGCTGTACTAGAGATGCTGGGACGCTTTAGTGAAGATCTCACCGCATTACAAAGGGCAATTCGCTGGGAGGATGGCGATGCCCTTTATGATATATTTGAAAAAACACGCCGCATTCGTAAGCAAATTATCGACGCTGGGCAGGAAGAGGATTTAGAAAACTTTGGTCGCTCTAGTGACGACTAAAACTATTTAACAACTGACCAAAGCTCCATTAACATTAGTGGACCAAGATATAGTCCGCCATTTTGCATACGTATTGATAAAGAGACCCCTTGGTTTGCAGTCTGCCCCGGTGGAATAGGATCCTTAGGTTGTAAATTCATTAAACCTTTAGGCAGGTTATTCAGAAGATTACCATCACTTAATATATTAGCATTAAATGCCCCAAGTGGCTTTAATTCTTCATCTAACGTCACGTCACCGGTTAAACTCAAAACTAAATCTTTAGTGACATATTCAAATTTTCTGATACTGATGGTACCGCCCTCATCACGCCATTTTGACAGCTCCACAACGTTATATTCAGGGTGTTTATTTGCGTGAAGTTGGGCATCTATTCTGAGCTCATTCTCATCTACTCCAAAGGCGGTAGAAGAAAGTTCATTAATTTTTAAATTACTTGCTTTAAAAAATACTGAGCTATTTACTGGAAGATCATAATCATTTTGTAATAAAATAGAACGTCTTAAATGAAATTCTACATCCTCTACAGCCGGGCTTTCATTGATTTTTATTTCATCTCCATAATACCAACTTATACTTTCAGCTACTATCGATAAATTATTTAGATGGTTAGTCACAGGATCGAGAATTATTGACGACTTTACTTTATCAAAGGCCATATTAGCCTTTTGCTCGTTAAATAAACTTAATTCCACATTAAAATAATCAGCAATAATGATGGCGTGATTTGGCTTCCACGGCTGAAACACCACCGCAACCTCAGGAATACTTATCAAAAGTGGGTCAGTGGAAAACCGTCCACTTGGTATGGAGGCAGTTAAAGAAGATGCTTTAATCACAATTTTATAAGGAAACCCTGATAGGCTCAAATCGTTAACATAAAACTTAGTCCCGTTTAAGCGACTTTCACTATTTACAATCCAATCAAGAGTATTTTTTTCAACTTTTTTTGCTAATTGAAACCAGAAAAGGCTATAGCCCACAATAAGAAGTAAAGTAAAAGCTAATAAAATTCTGGCGCGCATAAAGTATTCCTATTAATTAAAAAAATAGATAATAAGTTAATCAAGGTCTGTTGATACAAATTATTTTATCTATTAAAAACTATAATTCAGCCTATCAAATATGACAGGAGACTATTTAAGATAGTTATTTTTTATTTTAACTATTTATCAGATCATTGCTTGCTGTCTCAATTTTATTTTCAAGCACTTTCATAAAAACATCTTTGGTAAGTCCCGATTTAATGGGCTCAAGAAATTCAAAAATAATTGTGCCCCCCGCCACCAAATGCTCTTTTTTCGGCCAGTAAGTACCCGAATTAAGGGCTACTGGTATTACGGCTTTTTTGGTGTATTTATAAATACCAAAAATACCTGACTGATACTCTACGTGTTGCCCAGGATATGTTCGCGAACCTTCTGGAAAAATAATTAACTGTCGTTCCTCATTAATCGATTTTTTTGCATCTTTCATGAGTCTTTTTAGCGCTCTCAAACCTCCATCGCGATCAATAGGTATCATGCCCGTATTTAAGCAAAATTGACCGTAAAGAGGTATTCTAAGGAGTTCTTTTTTCATCACAAAT
>Ga0115003_10004149_pt1 | contig 11236 bp, 7 predicted proteins | sample ArcticOcean_MG_C_7_FD_88736 | JGI IMG/M metagenome (GOLD analysis project Ga0115003, IMG submission 88736) | Marine microbial communities from western Arctic Ocean - ArcticOcean_MG_CB11_88 | ecosystem: Environmental > Aquatic > Marine > Oceanic | place: Arctic Ocean: Canada Basin | collected... | reverse complement strand
TTAAAGAGTCAAGCACTAACAATTTACCCAAATCCTTCTAAAGGAACATTCAATATATCGAGCACGAAATTGGTTTCTAGTATTGGTGTGTATTCACTTAATGGAACAGAAATTTTGAGAAACTACCATCGTTCTACATTCAACTTAACAGAATTCCCTACAGGACTCTATTTTGTGAAGGTCATTTTTGAAGATTCAACAATTCAATATTCCAAAGTATCGCTACTCAAGTAAAACATACCGCCACTCTTTATTTCGACGGACTGTGTGTTCTTTGTAATAAGAGTATGAAATTTCTGATAAACAGAGATAAGAATTTAGTATTCAGAATTGGTTTTCTAAATGAGAATGATAGCCATAAATCAATGGATTCTATTGTACTGGTTTACAAAGACAAAACCTACACAAAATCTACGGCTGTACTAAAAAGTATATGTTTACTGGGTGGAGCTTACCAATTGGCTAGGGTATTCTATTGTATGCCAAAATTTATTCGAGATGTTATATACACTATAATAGCAACCTACAGATACAAATGGTTTGGGAAACTAGACCAATGCCCAACTATGCCAGAAGAATGGAAAAAAAGAATGATTAATTAAAGTCAGTAATTAAAAGTCAGCTATAACCCTTCATTGCTCTATCCATCTGACGTTTGTCGTCTTTAGCTTTCAAATCGTGTCTTTTATCATGCAATTTTTTCCCTCTAGCAAGAGCGATATCAATTTTAGCCCAACCTTTATTATTTACAAATAACTTTAAAGGGATAATCGTAATACCTACATCCTGCAAAGCGTCGGCAATCGTATTTATTTCTTTCTTATTAAGGAGTAGTTTGCGCAGTCGTTTAGGTTCGTGATTTAAATAAGAACCATAACTATATTCAGCTATAAACATTCCTGTAACCCACACTTCGCCATCCTTTTCGTAGCAGTAAGCTTCTGCTAAATTGGCATTTCCACCACGCAAAGACTTTATCTCTGTTCCTTGTAGTTTTAAACCAGCGGTAAAAAACTCTAAAAGCTCATATTCAAAACGAGCTTTACGGTTTAAAATAGAAACTGACTGTACTTTTTCTTTCTTTGCCATTAGAGTCTATTTTGTTTCCATTTAGATTGTGACTCTGCTGTAGTAGCAGATACAGATTGCTTTTGCTCACTGAATAGTTTAGCAGCAAACCAAGCAGCAACTTTAGTCTCATCCTCCGATGGTTTTTTCAGTAAACTAGGTTCAAAATGTTTCCCAACAAAATGAGTGTCAAAATTACCCGACACGAAAGCTTCGTGTTCCATTACAAAAGCCCCGAACTCTAAAGTAGTTTGGATTCCTGCAATTTCATAATCCTTAATTGCTCTGCGCATTCTCTCTATAGACTCCTCTCTGTCTTTACCATAGGTAATCAGTTTCGAAATCATTGGATCGTAATAAATAGGAACTTCCATTCCTTCTTCAAAACCATCATCTACTCTTACTCCAATTCCACCAGGACGTTTATACGTAGAAAGTGTTCCAATATCTGGCAAAAAGTTATTTTTAGAATCTTCGGCATAAACTCTCACTTCCATAGCATGTCCAGAAATGGATAAATCATCTTGAGAAAAAGAAAGTTTTTCTCCTCTAGCCACCAATATTTGTTGTTTTACTAAATCTATACCGGTAATCATTTCGGTTACTGGATGCTCCACCTGTAAACGAGTATTCATTTCTAAGAAGTAGAAATCATTGTTTTCATCTAATAAAAACTCTACTGTACCGGCACCTACATAATCGCAAGATCTAGCTACATCAACCGCACATTTCCCCATTTTCTCACGGAGTTCGGGAGTTAAAACAGATGAGGGAGCTTCTTCTATTACTTTTTGATGACGGCGTTGGATAGAACACTCTCTTTCGAATAAGTGTACTACGTTACCGTGTTTATCTGCTAAAATTTGTATTTCTATATGTCTAGGAGAGGCTACATATTTTTCAATAAAAACAGCCCCATTTCCAAAAGACGAAATAGCCTCGCTTACTGCAAGGTTCATTTGTTCAACAAAATCTTCATGTTTCTCAACAATACGCATTCCTTTTCCTCCGCCACCGGCAGAAGCTTTTATAAGAATTGGAAAGCCTATTTTTTTTGCAATTTCTTTGGCTGCATCTATATCTTCAATTGCTTCTTCGGTACCAGGAACCATAGGTATATCATATCCTTTCACCACTGCTTTAGCCGATAATTTATCGCCCATTAAATCCATCGCTTTTGGCGAAGGACCAATAAATTCTATTCCAGCTTCGGTTACTTTTCTAGTAAATTCTGCGTTTTCTGATAAAAACCCATAACCAGGGTGAATACCATCAACTCCTAATTCTTTACAAAAAGCTATTATTTTATCGCCTAACAAATAAGATTTACTAGAAGCTGCGGGTCCAAGACAAACAGCTTCATCAGCATATAAAACGTGTGGAGACATTCTGTCTGCTTCAGAATAAACAGCTACAGTCTTAATCCCCATCTCTTTTGCCGAACGCATTACTCTAAGAGCTATCTCACCCCTATTGGCAATTAATATCTTTTTCATACCTAAAAATTAGCCTGCTAAATTACGAAAAAATCAATCCTATAATAGTTTATATCTGGAGGAAAAAAATCATTAATATCTCAGCAGTCCAAAAATGTGAGGCATTCTTTAAAATTCTAACCAATTTTCTGTAAATTCCCCCATCAATAAACAAAACCATTATGAAAAAACTTCTATTTTCTTCTTTAGCTCTTTTACTAGCGGCTAATGTGCAAGGGCAAAATTTACAACAAACTAGCCCAGCTCACTTAAAGCAAGCACATAAAATAATTAAACAAAGCAATCAAGAGGCTCAAGTACATCTCTTCTCTAGTAGAACAGATTACGCTCCGACAGCTACAGAGTTCACTCTTTTTAGTAATGGAATGTCTGAAACAATTATTGGCGAGACTTACTACGATTTACAAACCAATAGTGCAATTCAAAATAGATTGTTTGTACACGACGACAATACAATTTCTGCTGCTTGGATTATGAGTCCTAATTCACAAGGTGGTTTTCCCGATAGAGGAACTGGGTACAATTACTTTGATGGGCTTGAATGGATGGACATGCCAACTTCGAAAGTTGAAGAAGGTAGAACAGGATGGCCTTCTATTTCTGGTTTAAATGGTGGTGAAATTATTGCCAGTCATGTATTTGACGATCCAGATTTATTTACAACTATCGCAACTAGACCAGAAAAAGGCACAGGTGACTGGAGTGAAGAATTACTTCCAAACAGTGATGCCGTATCTTACGACAATGTTTGGCCTAGAATGAAAGTTGGGGGAGCTGATGGTCAAAGCATTCATGTTATTTCTAATACTTATAGTTTAGATAATAATTACATCACCTATTCCCGTTCTCAAAATGCGGGAGAGTCTTATGATATTATTGATTATTTAATCCCAGAAATTGGACCTGAATTTTACAATGGATTTGCTGCAGATCAATATGCACTAGATGTAAAAGATGAAACAATCGCTATTGTTATAGGCGGTGTTTGGACTGATGTTGTATTAATGAAGTCTTTAGATAATGGTACTACTTGGACTAAAACAATTGTTAAGGAACATCCAATCCCATTTTATACAGATAGTATAATTGTAGACACTTTAACTTACCCAGAATTTGATGGTCGCATTGGGAGTTCTGATCAATCGTTTAGTATTTCTTTAGATGAGAATGATAATGCACATATTTTTTATGGCTTAATGGAATATGCAAATGCTGAAGTTGATGCTGATGGTGTTTACTCGTATTACCCGGCAAGCGACGGTCTGGCATATTGGAATGAACTTACTCAAACAGAAGACACAATTGCATATATAAACGATGCAAATGGCAATGACACATTAGATATTGAATTAGCCGAAGATGGTAGTTTGTTAATTGCTTATTATGGGAAATCCCTTACAAGTTACCCTAGCTCAGCTATTGGAGACAATGGAGACATTTACTTAATTTATTCTTCTATCATTGAAGAATTTTCTCAAGATCAATTAGACTTAGGTGATTTTGGTGATGAGATATTCTTAGAGCACTACCGTCACCAATACATTATGCGTTCTCAAGATGGTGGTGTAACATGGTCTACACCTTACGATTTAATGACTGAAACAACAGACCCTTTAACTGGCAACACATTACAAGAAGGTGTGTTTGGCTGTATTTCTAATATCGTAAACGACAACGTCTACCTTACTTACCAAAGAGATGTCTATCCTGGTTTAAATCTTCAAGGTGATGAAGATCCAATCACTAAAAATAGTATCGTATTCATGACGGTTCCTGTAGAGGGTTTTGAAAGCTTAGCTACAGAAGAGATTAAGGTATCTAATACTGATTTTAGTATTTACCCAAATCCAACTACAAATTTGGTAAACATAAACCTTGCTAACAATACCGATGTTGCAACAATTACAATTAGCAATATTTTAGGTGAAACAGTTAAAACGAATACAATGACTGGTGTAAATTCACAACTGTCGTTAGAATCGCTTATTAACGGTGTTTATTTTATTACTTTAGAAACAACTAACAATAGAATAACTAAGAGTATTGTAAAGAACTAATTTATTAGTTTTCCAGTACGGTTTAATCCAAAAAAAAGCTACCATAAATGGTAGCTTTTTTTTTTATTCTATTCAGTAGTTTTTACTTCTCAATCGTCAATTCTGATTCTACTTCAAACTCGTACAACCCAATATTTAGAATTTCTTGAGCAATGATTATAGATCCTCTAAGTAAAGCAAATTCATGCGTTAAGTTTTCAATCTGTATATAACTGCTCCGAACCAGTTGTAGGATGAACAAAAACAATCTCTTCTTCATTATTTTGCAAACTCCAAGTACCATCAGAAGATAATTCTAAAGAACTCCAGGCACTTAAAGAAACAAGCTACTGAGGCTTTAAAACTTACTTCAGGAGATATGTTGGTAACAAACTCATTGAATCCGTTATAAAAGTTCCTGGAGGTGACGCGCATTACAATCCTGAAAGTTTATAAGAATGTCTGGAAAGTCATTCTCAAAGAGATAAAGACCTTCTCAAAGGTAGATCCTGAAAAAAGCATCAATATAAGGATTGATAAATTCTGTGCAATGGGGATATTTAAATTCTCAAAAAAGCCCTGCAAAGGCAGGGCTTTTTTGAGAATTTAAATAGTCTAAACAATAGATGTTAATTTACTCGATTCAATTGTAGATCGAGATCTAAATCAATATCAATACTAAAAAGGCCTGCCAAATCAAAAGGCACATTTAAACTTCCTTTAAATCGAGCTATATCTAAACTTAAATTCAAAATTTCAAAAGCCTGTTCTGAGCCAGTCTCTATATCGGTAAAAACAATCATCTCCTCACTATCTTGGAGCTCCCAAACCCCCGAAGAGTTAATATCTATGGGGATCGATGGTATCTCTTGAGCACCTACTAAAGGAATCTCAATTTCCGTTGGTTCTGTATCAAAAATTAATACTTGGTTGTAGGTGTTGTCAATATTCATGATTTGAAAGGTACCTGCATCTTGAGCTTCACCCTCAATATTTACACTATTTCCTAACCCTGCAATAATTAATGGCCACAGAGCTTGAATCTCTTCAGGAAGAATAGAAGGGTCAATCTGGCTTAGATCAACATCAGACTCGTATTCTAAAAGTTGTATATTCCATTCCCCAGCTAACATGTAGGAGACCGAATAAGTACAAGAGCCATTATCATCAGTAGCATCCGAATTAAAATTCTCAGCGTTTTCATCAGTACAACCTAATACATAAGTAACATTTCCTCCCCCATCATCTACAGTCTCATCTTTATCACAAGAAGCGAAAGAAACACTCATTACAATTGCTAAAAAACCAAAATACTTTTTCATTTTATTTTTTTTAAGTTGGCTCAAATATAAATAATTCCATTAAAACAGATGCATGCATAAGGAATTTTAACAATTCTAAATTAATTATGAACAGGGTAGAATAGTAAAACAAAAGGCGTTAAATTTGGTCTCGCACATTAACTATAGAATAGACGTATTATGGCACAAGCTAAATCCAAGTTTTCCAGCAAAACTTCTCGAGCAAAAGGGAATGTAATTGGTTTGGAGCAAGGAAAACTCCCTCCACAAGCAATAGAATTAGAAGAGGCTGTATTAGGTGCTTTAATGATTGATAAAAACGCTCTAAATGATGTAATTGACATATTAGACCCAGAATGTTTTTACAAAGATGCACATCGAGAGATTTATTCTGCAATAAAAAATCTTTTTGCGGAATCGCAACCCATAGATATGCTTACGGTTTCGACTGCACTTAAAAAAAATGGACACTTAGAACTCTGTGGTGGAGACTTTGCTATAGCGAACTTAACGCAAAAAGTTTCCTCTTCGGCGCATATAGAATTTCACTCTCGTATAATTGTACAAAAACATATACAACGTTCGTTAATTAGAGTTTCGAGTGAAATTATTAACGATGCTTACGACGAAAGTAGCGATGTACTAGATTTACTAGATAAGGCAGAGGCGAAATTATTTGAAATTGCAAACGGGAACATCAAAAAGAATTACGATTCTGCACAATCGCTTGTTAAAACTGCAATTGAAAGAATTGAGCACATATCGAAGCAGGAAGGATTAAGTGGTGTGGCTACAGGATTTACTAAACTTGATGCAATAACCTCAGGTTGGCAACCTTCCGATTTAATTATTTTAGCTGCTCGTCCAGGTATGGGAAAAACTGCTTTCGTGTTATCTATGGCTCGTAATATTGCTGTAGACTCTAAAAAAGGAGTTGCTGTATTTTCTTTAGAGATGTCATCTGTTCAGTTAATTACTCGTTTAATTTCTTCTGAAACAGGTCTGTCATCTGAAAAACTTAGGAAAGGAAAACTAGAAGATTATGAATGGCAGCAATTGCATGCTAAAATTAAGAACTTAGAAAAAGCACCTCTTTTTATAGATGATACTCCTGCACTTTCGGTATTTGATTTACGTGCTAAATGTAGAAGACTTGTTGCGCAACACAATGTAGAGGTTATTATTATTGACTATTTACAATTGATGACCGCAGGTGGAGATAGTAAAGGAAATCGTGAACAAGAAATCTCAACCATATCTAGATCATTAAAAAGTATTGCAAAAGAACTAAGTGTACCAGTAATAGCTTTATCTCAGTTAAGTAGAGCGGTTGAAACACGTGGTGGAAGTAAAAGACCTTTGCTATCTGATTTACGTGAATCTGGAGCCATTGAACAAGATGCAGATATTGTGAGTTTCATTTTCAGACCGGAGTATTACGGTCTTACAGAATGGGATGATGATGATGCAACTCCATGTGAAGGTCAAGCTGAATTTATAATTGCAAAACACCGTAATGGTGGATTAGATAATATTCGAATGAAATTTATAGGCCATTTAGCTCAGTTCTCAAATTTAGAAACTGACGATGGTTATGCAACTGAATTTACTTCTAAAATGAATGCTAACGACGCTTTTGGCGATCCAAGTGAAGATGAATATGATGACTCGCCATTTTAAACTACTACTAAGTTTTTTACTTTTTACTTTTTCTTTACAAGCTTCTTACATCCTAATTCCAATGGATGAGGATTCACAAAAAGATCACTTAAAAGCCTATGGAATTGCCTTTTGGACTTTAGAAAATGACCAAACCGTTGATTGGCTTCTAAATTATAGGGGGGGTAGCTTTCTAATTCAAAACAATACACAAATTGAAAAAGAGTGTATTATTAGAGGTGTTTCTTATGAAATAATTACAGATTCATACAGAAGTCAAATCCAACTAGAATTAGCTAATCCAGAGAGTAATACCGACATTATAAAGCTTGAAAAAGCGCCAAAAGTAGCCGTGTATTCGCCTGAAGGTAATTTACCATGGGATGATGCCGTGACAATGGTTCTTACTTATGCAGAAATTCCTTATGATATTATTTACGATGAAGAAATCTTAAGTGATTTACTCCCTCTATACGATTGGCTTCATTTACATCACGAAGATTTCACAGGACAATATGGGAAGTTTTATGCGCATTTTAAAAATGCGCCTTGGTATATAGAACAAAAGAGAGACTATGAGAAAGCAGCAACAGAATTAGGCTATTCTACAGTTGCAGAACAGAAACTAGCAGTTGCTATAAGAATTAAAGAGTTTTTAGCTGGAGGTGGATTTCTATTTGCTATGTGCTCTGCAACCGATAGTTACGATATTGCATTAGCTGCAGAGAATACCGATATTTGCGAATACATGTTCGATGGTGATAGACGAAATACGAATGCACAGTCTGAATTAGATTTTTCTAAAAGCATTGCATTCAAGGACTTTCAACTTATTAATGACCCTAATGTGTATGAGTTTTCTGACATTGATGTTACTCGTGGTCGCAAAGTAGCCAAAAGCCAAGATTTCTTCACTCTATTTGAGTTTTCTGCAAAATGGGATCCTGTGCCAACAATGCTGTGTCAGAACCATAGCCAAATAATACCTGGATTTATGGGGCAAACAACTGCTTTTAAAAAAGAACTTATTAAATCGGATGTTCTTATTATGGGTGAAAATAAGAGCGCTAACGAAGCAAAGTATATCCATGGTAAATTAGGCAAGGGAATGTGGACATTTTATGGTGGACACGACCCCGAGGATTATCAACATAGAGTTGGAGATCCTCCTACAGAATTAGAACTACACCCAAATTCTACAGGTTACAGATTGATATTAAACAATATATTGTTTCCGGCTGCGAAGAAAAAGAAGCAGAAAACTTAATTACGTTTTAAACTTATACATTAGTCAAGTAACAAAAAAGACCATTCTTTCGAATGGTCTTTTTTGTTGTTTAATATTGATTCTATTTACCAGAAGCAACCAATTTCATGTAAGAGTTAGACCCATCATCGTAGATCATTTTCTTAATATAAACTTGGTTATTCTCTAGATTCTCTTTGTATACTAGACGCCCAATTAGATCGAAGTAGGTAACAGAAACTATCGTTTTAGAAGTACTTAATTCATCTAATCCTATACCAGGAGCATTTAGAATATCTACATAAATCGTAGTACTCACTTCTATATCTCCTGTGTTTACAACTAGTGTTACTGCATAGGTTCCATTTTCTAGGAAGAACACAAGTGGATTGGGTTCAGAAGAAGTTGTTCCATTATCAAAAGTCCAGAATATTTCATACTGAGAACCTAGTCCTAAAATAGCAGCAGTGAATTGCATTCCTCCATTCGCCATCCCTTCAGAAAAGAGTTCTACTAGATACATATAACAAGTACCGTCATCAGTATTTGCTAATGGATTGTAATTAATTGCTTCTATATCTATACAACCTAAAACAACAGGCGTAATACACATACTTAAATCTTCGGTATTTACAAAACTATTGTATTCAACAAAATTAGGATCCATACATCCAGAAACAACAGGAACGCAAGAACCATCATCTGTATTAGCGTCTTCATTATAATTGAAAGCTAAAATATCAATACAGCCCTCAACAACTTCTGTATTACAAGTTCCATTATCTACGTTTACATTAGGGTTATACTCAGTATAATTTTCCTCCATACAACCATAGAGAGTAATAAAGGTACATGAACCATCATCTGAGTTAGCTTGAGGATTATACTCTATAAATAAAACATCAGTACAACCTTCAATTTTAATCGTGTTACATGAGGCATCATCTACATTTGCTAAGGCGGAATATTCTAAATATGTATTATTCATACAACCTAAAACTACTGGAGTTGCACATGTATTATTATCTACAACAGCTTCAGAATTGTATTCTAAGTAGTTTTCATTGGTACAACCTAAGAGTGCTAAATTCATACAACTTCCATTGGCTACATTGGCATCAGCACTATATTCGATATAAACAGGATCCATACATCCTTCCACTATTAAGTTGTTACAAGAATTATCATCCATATTAGCTGGAGGAAAAAATTCTAAGTAAAGATCATTAGTACATCCCCAAATTGCAAAAATAGTACAGCTACCATTATCAATATTTGCATTGATATCAAACTCAACAAACAACTCGTTCGTGCAACCCTCTACTTGACAAGAACCATCATCGGTATTTGCATTTTCATCGTAGTTTAAAGCATAATCTATTGTACATCCATAAATCACAGGTATAGAACAAGTACCATCATCAACATTTGCCATACCATTGAACTCGATAAAACTCTCATCAGTACAACCTTCTAAATAAGGTAAACAAGAATCATCGTCCACATTTGCAGCACTATTGTAATTGAAGGCTGACTCATCCATACAGCCTAAAATTGCTGTAATATTACAAGATCCATCATCCATTGTAGCTTCAGCATTATATTCTGAAAAGTTATTATCTGTACAACCTAAAATATGAGCAATACAAGAATCGTCATCTACGTTTGCTGTTTCATCATAGTTTTGAGCATCAGTATCAGTACAACCAAAAATCGCAATAATTTCACAAGAACCATTATCTACAGTAGCTTCATCATTGTATTCTGAATAAATAGCATCCATACAGCCCTCAATATTAGGGATACAAGAGTCGTCATTTACAGTTGCTATTTCGCTAAAGTTTAATGCCGTTTCGTCCATACACCCATTTATTACGACAATTATACAAGAGCCATCATCGGTATTAGCTTGTTCATTGTATTCTATATAATCAGGGTCAGTACAACCTAAAATTGTTCCTTGTGGAAAACCAAAAACAGCTCGAATACTTAAGGCAAACTCCTTAGGTATTACATCATAAGTAGGATTCATACTCGTAGAAATCATAGTTAAAGCATTTGCACTTCCTTCATCTTCTTCTGTAGATGACCATAACCAAGTGGTATTTCCTTGATTCATGAATTCCAATTCACCAGTTGGTAAAATTACACCTCCAGACATCTGACTATTAAATCCCGATGATTCATTCATTTGATGATCTGTAGCGGTAAAGTTTTCGAATAGAGATTCGAATTCTTGAGCCCTTGGCAAATGCCAAGAAAAAGGAACTGAAGCTCCAGCTGCTGCCCAAGTATAATAACGACCATTGATATCCGAATTATATTCGTCTAATCCAGTATAAATAAATCCTTCATCGAATTGGGTCGCAACACCATTAGGAATAGGAGTCGTATTGGTTTCAGAATATGCATAATTTAAGTTTTCTGTCA
>Ga0115003_10004147_pt1 | contig 11236 bp, 10 predicted proteins | sample ArcticOcean_MG_C_7_FD_88736 | JGI IMG/M metagenome (GOLD analysis project Ga0115003, IMG submission 88736) | Marine microbial communities from western Arctic Ocean - ArcticOcean_MG_CB11_88 | ecosystem: Environmental > Aquatic > Marine > Oceanic | place: Arctic Ocean: Canada Basin | collected... | reverse complement strand
AGAATACTGCAAGAAAATATTAAAAGAGTTAAAAAGCTAAATAAGCTTAAGAACAGAATTTAAATATACCGCGGGGTGGAGCAGTCTGGTAGCTCGTCAGGCTCATAACCTGAAGGTCGGCGGTTCAAATCCGTCCCCCGCAACCAATCCCTACAATTCTATTTAACTTTTAAGTTTATTCATTATTAAATTTCGTTAAAATAGTCTTAAAATAGTTTTAAATAGATATTTAATTAAATGAAAATAGGCATCATTGGTTTAGGGACCTTAGGAGAATATTACGCTAGGGATTTTAATCGATTTAAAACAAGAATTATAGTTTCAAAAAATTCTAGTTTAAAATCTACAATCAATAAAAATAAATTATTAAAAAAAAAATATAAACTAGATATACATGCAGCAAAAAATTATAATGATTTTTTTAGTAAAAAAATTGATACTGTTCTTATTTGTTCGCCTAATAATTCACACCTACACCATTTACAAAAATCAATAATAAAAAAAAAAGATATAATTATTGAAAAACCGATAATTTCTTTAAAAAAAAGTTTGTCTAAAAAATATTTTACAGATAAATTGAATAAAATTTTAAGTCACAATAAAAAAATTTATTATAATTTAATTAATGAATACTATGCAAAAAAATATCTAGAGCTGTTTATTAATCATAAATTTAAAAATAAAAAATTTAATTTTATTTATCACACTAATGGAACCCACAAAAAAGAAGATATAATGAACGATCTTTTACCTCATTTATTCAGTATTCTTGACAATTTATTAGACTATAGCAAGATATCAAATATAAGAAAAATTATTACCCTCAATAAAAATACAATTCAATTTTATGCTGATGATTGTTTTTGTAACATTGAATTTATACAAAATTCCAAAAAAAAATTAATGTTTGGGCTTGATGATTTAATAGTTGAAAGAGAAATTCACGAAGAAAATGGAGGTATTAAGACATTTTTAATATGTAAAAAGATTGACAAAAAAATAAAAACTAATAATCCTTTAACAGAAAACATAAGAAAAATAATTTTAAGTGCTAAAAAATATAACAAAATCTTAGAGTATAAAAAAATAACTAATAATTTTAAAAAATGTTGTGATATTTTTTATGCCTAAAACAAATTTTAAAAAAATATATGTAATAACACTATGTGATGCTAAGGGCACGATATTGGGTCAAAAAAATTAAAAACTTTAAATAAACATCATGAATAAAATAAAAAGTCTTTCCTTGGTTATCCCATGTAACAATGAAGAAAATGCAATAAAAACTTCACTAAAAATTTATTACAATATTTTAGAAAATTTATTAAAAAATAAGCTTATATCTGAATATGAACTAATTATTGTCAACAATGGCTCAACAGACAAAACCTTAGAAGTTCTTATGGATTTAAAGAAAATTTATAAAATTAAGATAATTAATTTAGAAAAAAACTTTGGTTACACCTCATCATATTTAGCAGGGATGTATCACACCTCTAAAGAAATGGTAATTACCGTGTCTGCTGATTTGCATGAAGATCCTAATAAAATACAAGAATTAATAAGTAGGCATTATATCTCTTCCAACTCTGTATTAGGAGTTTACGAAAAACGTCATGAAACACTTTTAAAAAATTTTTTTTCTAATGCATACTACATATTCATGCGATCAATAAATATTCCTATCGTACAAAATCATGCAGATTTTAGGCTTATTCCAAGAGATATTAATAAAAAAATTTTTAATAAACTTCCAACCTTTATATTTATAAGAATTATAATTTTTGATTTTATCAAAGATTATGACAAAGTTTTTTATACTGGAAGTGATAGAAAAATTGGAAAAACTAAGTTTAATTTTATTTCAAGTTTATTTTTAGCAATTGATACAATTCTATTTTATTCAAAATTTAATATTATAAAATTTTTTTTTAGAATGTCTCTAGTTACTCTTATTTTAACTTTGATTTCAATTTTTTTTACAGGAATATCGATGATATCCAGCTTTTTTCTTTTCACCTTTATATTGTTTACTTTATTTTATTCTTTTATAAGTATAAGAACAAAATTTTTAACAAGAGAAAACATTCATTTTAAGGTAAAAGAAATAATATAATAAGCTATGGATAAATTAAAAGATAGAGCAACATATAATGCCAAATATTTAGAATATGAAGAATTTGCTGAAAAAATTCTTTCTTATACCTCTGTCCCTTATCAAATTGAAATTCAGCCCGGTAGAGAGAAAGGTAAAGCTCTCTGCTGGATGAGTTGCCCATATTGTTATGGTGGCAGTGCTCAAAATTCTGGCGACAGACTTTCAGCTGAAAGATATATACAAATAATCAAAGAAGTTTCTTCTGGTCCTAATGGGAGAATAGAAAAATTAATACTTGCCGGTTATGCAACGGATCCTCTAAACTATGAATATTTTGATGATTTATACGAATGCTCCTTAAATCACAATTTTATCACCGGTATACATACTAAATTGCTAAAAATTTCAAAAAAATTCTTAAATCTTGTTTCTCAAAAAAATGTGAGGGATGAATCGTATATCTCAATAAGTATAGATGCTGGATTTAAAGAAAGTTATAATATTACCCATGGAATCACCTCATCTGTAGATATACTAAAAAAAATTTATAAAAATATTCAAGATATTCAAGATATAAAAAATAAAGTCATAGACATAAATACGACTTATTTATTAACAGTCCACAATTGTTCTTTAGAAGAAATATCAAAAAGTATTGAAGATCTACAATCACTAGAGGTTGACACTCTAAGATTTTCATTTCCACAAGTGCCAAGAAAGTATGATTATAAACAAAAAACTAATATCTTTATTGAAAATAGAAGTGAATTAATAAAAGAAATAAAAAATTTAATCAAAAAAAAACAAAATAATAAAACTTTTGTTTCTATAGTAGATCCAGATTCTAAATATGAAATCAATGAATTAAGGGCTATACCTTGTTATGCAAGATTTGCACATCCTGCAATTGGACTGGATGGATATTTATATCAATGTTCCGAGTCATCTTCTCCTGATTTTCATGATCAATCTCTAGGAAACTTGAAAGATAAAAATTTCTGGGAATTATATTATTCTTATAATAAAGAAAAAGTAGAAAAAGACTTTAAACTCATGGCCAAAAATGGCTGTGTGTGCGACAGAAAACTGTTTATTGTCAATAGAGAGTTTCAAAAAACTGGTATTTTAGATCAACATAATTTTAAAAAAAGTTAATAATGCAAGATTATTATTTTAATTGATATCAATTAAATTATCTCAATGCTTTCAATTAATATACCAAGTAGCCTTCCGTCTGCACTTTGTAGTAAATCCAATGGTGATAAAGGATTGTTAATATGAATATCTATTTTATAGGGTTTATTTTCAAGATTTGGTATTTCGAATTCTAGAAAGTCATTACTTAAGTCTTTAAATTTAAAACTTTTGATTTTTTTATTACCGATTTTTATATAACCACTTATTTCTTGATTTGGCCTAGTCATTAGTGAGACCAGCTTTAATCTCACAGTATAAATTTTTTTTCTCATAGGGTTAAAATTAAAAAGAATGTTTAATTCATTACCTTCTGTCCAAACATCCTTCTCTTTTTTTGAAAAACTCCAACCAAGACCTAAGGGAGTTTTTAAATTATTTTTTGTAAATAAATATTTTTGATTTTCTTTAACTTCCACGATATTAAATTTATTTAGTTTGCTTACATCAATCTTAGACATTTTATTCTTATAGCCTGGCAACATTAACCAAACATTATCAATAAAAAAAAAGCCTACATTTTCAGATGAATATAAATATTTGAGATACCTAAGATGGTTAATATTATCTATTACATAGACCGTATCGTTATTTATGATTTTATTATTTAAATCATAATACAGTTTGTTCCTATTTTTTGAGGCCTTCTTTCTGTCATATCTACCTAATCTAGCTATATCAGATTTTAAAAAGTTATATTTTAAAATTTGATTAGAAATCTGAGGAAATATATTTGAGGTATTTTTATAATATGTTGTTCTAATAATTTTAAAGTTTTTATCAACATCTTCCCAAAATATTTGATTAGAATTATTAATTTCTACTTTATTAAAAACATTTGAATTTATATAATTTTTAAGAGCTGGCGAAATATCTATTATTTGAATTATTAATATAAAAAAAATTGCAATTAAGGATTTTTTTTTATCAGTAAATATTTTAAAAATTGAGATTATTCCGAAAATTAAAATTAAATAATACACTGGCCAGATAAATCTGCCTGAAGACCTTATGATACTTAACAGTCCATAAATAGGTGTTGGAAGTGGATACTCAAAAATTAAATGAGCTCCCAAATAAATATTATTAGAAATTGATAAAATAAAACAAATAAGACATATCAAAATATAAGATAGTTTTACATGTTCACTTTTATTTTTTGTCTTAAAAAAATTTATTAATAAGGCTAGAAATAAAAAAATACCACCTAGTCCCAAATAACTAAAGCCCTCGTATTGTCCTTTGGTATTTTTTATATCATTAAAAAATAATGACCAATCTAGACCAGTGTTTGTAGCTTGAGAATCAAAGAAACCAGCTATATTGAAGCTATAATTTCCAAAACCATACCCCATTGCATCAAAAGCAGAAATTTGAAAATACCCAGAAACATAAGCTACAAGCAGCAGTGAAATAATTGGTATTATAATTTCTCTTATATTTTTTTTAATATTTTTTTTTTCTATATAGTCTTGAATTATAAAAGAATATTTTATTATTAAAATTATCGGTAAAAAATAAAAATGAATAAGTATGGAAAGTGGTAAAATAAATGAGTAAAATATGTCTTTTCTGATTATTGTAAAATTTTTTATCTCATAATAAAAACAAAATAAAATTAGCCAATGTGCAACTAATGCAACATGTATTGGGAACCTAAATAATAAAATTGGACAAAAAACAAAAATTAGAGCCGATAATAAAGAATAAAGAGTTTTATTAGTAAAATTATTTATAATTAAATAAGAGGATACTAGCTGAAGTGTAAAACATATCACAAACCAAGCACTTATTAATTGAAAATTAGTTGGCAAAAAATTTTTAAACAGCTTTGCAAAAAATGCTAAAATTGGAATTGCCTCAGAAAAGACTATCGAGTTTCCTACACCTATTCCATAATTTGGATTTTTGCCAAGTGGAAAGTGCCAAACGTCATTAATAAAAAATTTTAAAGCAAGTTGATTGCTTACTATATCGTAATTTTTTGAATATATGTGCTCATAAAATGAAAAACTGTCTTGCCCAAGAATAATCCTTGTTAAAATTAAACTAATTATGAAAAAAATGATGGAAAAAATTATATTTTTTTTAACAGGATTCATTTTAGATGTTTATTTTTATTAAATTTAACTAATAATTTTATGTTTATATCATTTAAGATATGGATTCTATTAGTTTATAAAAAATCATGTAATTTAATTATAATTTATCAAAATAATTTTCAAATTTAGTTAAATTATATTTATTACTAAACCTATATAAATTTTTTTTACAAACATTTGCTTTTTTTAATGAGTTTCTTTTACTATTAAAAAACATTTCAATTTTTTTTGTAATCATTAAATCATCTTTAATTTGAACTAATTCACCACCTTTACCATCAAGAAGAATTTCTCTTGGTCCAGAATTACATTTTGTAGAAATAATAGGTATATTATTTTGTGCAGCCTCAACCAAGACATTAGGAAAACCTTCATATAATGACGTTAATATAAATAAATCTGCTTTTTTATAAAATTTAGCAGCATCGTTTATATTTTTATAAATTTTAACTATATTCTTTAAATTATTATCCTTAATATAACTAGAAATATTTGAAAATTGTGAGCCATATCCAACAATATTTAGTTGAAAAAAATCTTTATTTTTTAAATTTTTTATTGCCCTTAACAAAGTCAAATGATCTTTTTGAATTTCTAAACGAGCAACATTTAAAATAATGATTCTTTTATTTATGAATAATTTTTTTCTTTTTTTAATTTTTGGAAAATAACATGGATTATAAATAGTGTGAATTTTCGTTTTTACGAAATTTTGTAGATCCTTACTGAGATCATGGCTATTTCCTATAATTAAATCAGCTTTATTGTAAAAAATCTTCATCATTATTTTTATTAATCTTTTTTTTAATAAATCAAATAAATTATAAAAATATTTAAACTCATCTAGATGGTTTCTTTCCAAAAGAACAATTTTAATATCATCGACTTTTTTTAGAAAAATTAAAGATAAAACATTTGCAAAATATTGATTTGAAATAAATATTTTTTTTTTATAATTTTTTTTATCATTACTAATATGTTGTATAATTTGCGAAAAACTAAACAAAGTTCTTGATGAATAAATTTTTTTATAAGTAATTTTTTTAAAAATTTTTTTTTTAATAATCGGATTATTGAGAGATAAAAAATCAATTTCATATTTTTTAGGGTTTAGCCCATTAATCAATCTTGATATAGAAAGATCAGCTCCACCTTTTCCAGAGTATGGATGGAATATGTATATTTTTATTTTTTTTTTTGTCAAAATAAAATGCAGATAGTTTAAAAAAAAAATTTTAGAATATTTTTAATTCCAAATCTATTAAGTGGTATTTTTTTTGGTAATTTTATTTTATTATTATTAAATTTTCGTAATAGAGCATATCCAGATTCCACAAAAGTAAAATCTAAATTAAAGTTTTTATAGTTAGCATAAAAAATTTTTAATAAAACTTGAAATGTTTCATAATTATTTCTTTCTGCATAGGAATTATGTCTCCAACTTTTATTAACGTATGGCAACCAACAAATATCATCTATGAAAAAAAATCCATCTTTGTTTAGAATTTTGTAATAATGATAAATCATTTTCTTAACATGCTCTGCCTCATGCAGACTATCAAGATAAATCACATCAACTTTTTTTGGTATATTTTTTTCTATAAATCTAAAGTTATCATCTCTCGATTGAATAAATTTCCACTTTTTATTTTTTAATATTTTACTACAGTCATCGATATCTATTGAATATAATTTGCCACCTCTTCTATTTATTAAATCTAAAAATCGTTTAGTAGATTGTCCTCTTTGAACTCCAAATTCTAAAATTATAGGGTTTTTCAAATTTTTTATTTTATCAAAAATAAAATTCTCGAATTTTTTATTAAGTTTTTTCATCTTTATAAAAGTAATTTTTTGTATTTTTTAGTTTTGTAGTTAAAAAATATAACCACATTAATAAAAATTATAAATAACTATTACCATAAATTAAAATAAATATGAAAATATTTTCATCTAATTTTTATCATTTGATGCTATTTAATTTTCTAAATGTAATATTTTTTTTAATTTCAAATAATGATTAAACATTGAATAATTTTTACTGTAGATTTTAGCTTTATATATTTTTTTACGTATATCTTTTTTTGAAGAATTTTTAAATTCTATATATTTTTTTACTAAATCTTCTACATTGTCATTTTTAAATAAATATCCTCTCTCGTCTTTATTTATAATTTCTTGTGGTCCATTCGGACAGTCACTAGCAATTATGGGTATATTCATAAATGAAGACTCAATTAAAACAAATCCTGGATCTTCCCACAATGAACTTAAAACAAAGCATTCAGCCTTCTTTAAATAAGTATATATATTTTCTTTATAACCTAAAAAATAAACAAAATTAGTTAAACCCAAATTACTTGTTAGGATCTTAAGAGAGTAAATTTTCTCAACTTCACCTAAGATTATCAAATTTAAATTTTTTTCATAGTCATGCATTTTTTTAAATGCTTTAATTAAAAGCTCAAAATTTTTCTGTCTTGTTAGCCTGCCTATTCCTATGATAAATTTTTTATCCTTAAATTGATCTTCTATATTTATGGTACTTTTTTTTATAATTTCTTTTGTTGATATTATTGGATCATATAATATCTCTAATTGACTCTCTTTAAAAATTTTAGACAATCTTAATTTTTCATAAGTTGCGATGGTTGGACACGTTACTTTAAATATATTTTTTGAAAAGAATTTCCAATAAGTTTTTCTTATAATATTTAATCTAGGTAGACCTGATATTCTCAGAATCAGCTTTGTATTACCTTTTAAAAAGCTCATTAAAATTAAAGGAAGTGAAACTAGAAGGTGGACTATTATATAATCTGGTTTTTTATTTTTTAAAAGATCTAGCAATTTAAAGAAGCTAAAGAAGTAGATAAACAAGAGTGCTAACCTGCTCTGAAAAAAACCTTTTTTAGGTAACTTATTATAATAACTATTTTTATATAATTTAATTATTTTAACGTCTAGAATTTTATTCTTAATACTATCCCATTCACCAACTGAATCTATTATTGATATATCTAATTTTTTTTTATTGTATTTTTGGATTGATTCTATTGATCTAGTTATCGAAGATACTGTTGCTATTTTAGATAGAAATGGTGACCAATAATAAATTTTTAGCATCTAATAAAAAAATTAATATATATGTTTATTTATTTCTCTCTATTTTAATTTTCATTAATTATACAATAATTTTTGTACCGTTTATTATAAAGCTCTTTATATTTATATGAATTAAGATACAGATTCTATTAATTTATAAAAAACTATGTTTAAAAAAGAAATATTTAAAGATTTAACATCCAGATATAATAGTCATGCTTATTCTGGATTAATGGGTTTTTTTATGAATCAATGTCACAAGCAGCTTGAAAAATTTGATTTTCCCCAAAATATTTCCAAGGTATTAGAAGTTGGTGCAGGCAACGCCCCTCACTATAAATTTATCAAACATCAATATGATGAATATCACATAGTTGAAACGTCAGGAACTATTATGGGAAATTATACCGACAACCCAAAAGTTATAGCTGTTAACTACGATGGCAAAATACTGCCCTATGAAAAAGAATATTTTGATAGAATAATAATATCACATTGTCTAGAACATATTATAGACCCAGAAGCTTTTTTATTTGAAATGATGGAAAAATTAAAAACAGGTGGAGTTTTATCAATCTCATTGCCTACCGACCCAGGATTATTATTTAGATTAGGAAGAGTTTACCTAAAAATTTTTTCATTGCGAAATAAATATAAAATCTCACCTGAAAAATTTGATTACATGAATGCTACTGAGCATGTAAATTCCATATTTGGTTTGTCTTCAATTATAAAGTATAATTATAAAGATTGTTTAAAGGATTACTATTTGCCTTTTAAGATTAAGTTGTTTGATTTAAATTTATTTTATAACGTTCATATATTCAAAAAATAATCAAACTGTTAAATAATAATTTAACAAAAATATTAATTTTTACTGTTCTTTTGATAAATATCTATCTGCAATTATTAATAGATATTTAAATTTAAAAAGAATGACTATTAAAAATTATTTACTTATAGGCTATCAAAGATTTTTAGTTATCTCTTCTGTCATTTTTTTTGCATCTGCAAATAACATTAGTGTGTTTTCTTTGTAGAACAAATCGTTATCAATCCCTGCATAACCGGGTGATAAACTCCTTTTTACAAATAATACAGATTTACACTTTTCAACGTCTAAAACTGGCATTCCATAGATTGGGCTTTGTGGGTCACTTTTTGCAGCAGGGTTAGTTACATCATTGGCTCCTATTACAAAGGCAACATCTGCATTGGCAAAATCATTATTAATTTCTTCTAGTTCGAAGACTTCGTCATAAGGTACATTTGCCTCTGCTAGCAGTACATTCATATGCCCGGGCATTCTTCCTGCAACAGGGTGTATTGCATAAGTAACTTTGATGTCATTTTTTTTAAGTGTATCGACCATTTCTCTTAATGCATGCTGTGCTTGAGCTACTGCCATTCCATACCCTGGGACAATTATAACTGATGATGCATTTTTCATTAAAAAGGCTGCATCTTCTGCATTACCATTTTTAACTGGTCTATGTTCTTTATCTCCAGATACCGCTGATTGCTCTGTTGCACCAAATCCACCTAGAATCACATTAAAGAAAGACCGGTTCATACCTTTACACATTATATAAGATAGAATTGCGCCAGATGAACCTACAAGAGCTCCTGTTATAATTAATGCACTATTTTCTAAGGTGAATCCAATTCCAGCTGCGGCCCAACCTGAGTAAGAATTCAACATAGAAATTACTACTGGCATATCTGCACCACCAATTGGAATAATCAATAAAAATCCTATCAAAAATGAAACTGCTAATAATATCCAAAAGAAATTAGAGAATTGTGTTGAGCATAATAAATAGGTTAAAAATATGATTGAAATCAATAATAAAGCATTAAATAAATGTTGGCCTCTAAAAGTTATTGGTGATCCTGACATTATTCCCTGAAGTTTTAAAAATGCAATAATTGATCCTGAAAAGGTTATAGCACCAACTGCTGCTCCAATTGACATTTCAATTAAACTTGCAAGTTTTATACTTCCTGGAGTTCCTAGGTTAAAAGCTTCTGGATTTAGAAAAGCTGAGACTGCGACTAATACTGCTGACAGACCAACCAAACTATGAAACCCCGCTACCAATTCTGGCATGGCAGTCATAGGTATTTTATAAGCTATGAATGCTCCGATCAACCCACCAATTAATAAAAAAATTAATACATAGATTAGTCCACTAGAGAAACTACCAATTGATAAAAAGGTAACTGTAATAGCAATTGTCATACCTAAAATTCCAAAAAAATTTCCCTGTCTTGAGGTTTCGGGTGATGAAAGACCTCTTAAAGCCAAAATAAATAATACTCCTGAAATCAAATAAAATATTGCTGATAAGTTTGCTGACATAACTATTTATCTTTCTTTTTTTTTTTGTACATTTGAAGCATTCGCTGTGTCACTAAAAACCCACCAAATATATTCACAGCTGCTAGAGATATTGCAAGGAAACCAAGAATATTTGAAATTGTAAAGTCACTGTCAGAGTTTCCAGCTAATCCTGCAATAATAGCTCCAACAATTATTACTGATGAGATTGCATTTGTAACCGACATTAAGGGTGTGTGTAAGGAAGGGGTAACACTCCAAACAACATAGTATCCAATAAAAATTGATAAAATGAATATGCTTAATCTGAATATAAAAGGATCAATTTCCATGAATTTATTTTATTAATGTTTTTTTTATTATTTCGTCTTCTAAATTAATATTAACTTTCTTATT
>Ga0115003_10004143_pt1 | contig 11252 bp, 10 predicted proteins | sample ArcticOcean_MG_C_7_FD_88736 | JGI IMG/M metagenome (GOLD analysis project Ga0115003, IMG submission 88736) | Marine microbial communities from western Arctic Ocean - ArcticOcean_MG_CB11_88 | ecosystem: Environmental > Aquatic > Marine > Oceanic | place: Arctic Ocean: Canada Basin | collected... | reverse complement strand
TAGATCTTCATATCATGCAGATGATGACTTTAGAAAATTACGAGATGCAAGAAACAAACAATTTGAATGTCATCCGCATCAATAAAAAAAATCATTCCTTGTAAAAAAAAACAGATTATCGAAATGATTTTAGATATTGAACTATACCCAGAATTTGTTCCTTGGTGTCTAGAGGGAAAAATCCACGAGAGAAAAAACACAGAAGATTTTATTGAAATAAAAGCTGACCTTAAAGTTGGTAAAAGATTTATAAATGAAACTTATTCAAGCTTAGTTTTGTACTCCAGAAAAAAAGATTTAATTACCGTTACTAATAAAGATGGACCATTAAAATATCTTAAAAATGAATGGAGATTCAAAGAGATAAACAACCAAACACAATTAAATTTTTATATTGATTTTGAACTCAAAAATAGTTTTTTTAATATATTGATGAAAAAATCTTTTAATCTCGGGTTAAACAAAATTACGGATGCTTTTGAAAAAAGAGCAATAAAACTTTTCAAACAAAATTCTTAATAAGATCTAAAGACCTTTTAACAGAATTAATTCTAATACTTTCTCTACTTTTATTTTTAAATAAATATCTCCTAATTTCAGTTTTTTTTTTTATTTTGATTCCTATAAAAACCAATCCTACAGGCTTTAATTTTGTTCCTCCTTGAGGGCCAGCTATACCCGTAATTGCTATATTTAAGTTAGTTTTAGATATTTTTGAAAGATTATCAACCATTGACAAACAACATTGTTCGCTCACAGCTCCATATTTTTTAATTATTTTTAAAGGCACTTTTAAATATTTAATCTTAGATTGATTTGAGTAAGTAATAATGCCGAATTTAAAAATTTTTGAAGCTCCATTTACGCTAGTAATTGTTTGCGCGAGCATTCCACCCGTGCAAGATTCAGCAACAGATAAAGTAATTTTTTTATTTTTAAGTAAATTTACTATTTGATTAGAAGTTTTAAGCATTGTAAGTAAAAATGATAATAGTTAATAATATTACAATAGAATAAATCCCAGCTACTATATCGTCTAAGATTACACCGAAGCCATTTTTCATATTTTGGTCAATTTTATTAATTGGATAGGGTTTTAATATATCAAATATCCTAAATAAAATAAAAGAGGCAAGGGTGTATAAAATAAAATCAATTAAATTATTTTCTTTTAAAAAAGTATAAATAGTTAAAATCGGAATGGATTGTCCAATGAATTCATCTATTACTATTTCTTTAGCATCAACCTCCGAAAATGAATTTTTAAACTCATCTATGGCATAAACAGAATATATTAATATTAAAGAAAGAAATAAAGTCAGAAAAGCTACATTAATTTGAAAGTTATAAAAAAAAATATAAAGCAAACAAGTCACAAATGAAGCAGCTGTCCCAGGTGCATATTTTGAATTTCCAACACCCAACATCGTTAGTAGTAGGATGTTTAATTTTTTAATCATATTTAATAACTGAGACAATTGCTTCAGCTGCAATAGCTTTTTCCTGACCAATTACACCAAGTTTTTCTGTTGTTTTTGCTTTAATATTTATTTTTCCCATTGGTATTTCACATAATTTAGAAATATTGTGAATAATTTTATTTTTAAATTTTTTAAGCTTAGGCCTCTCGGTAATTATGTTTACATCAAGATTATTAATTTCGAAATTTTCACTCCTAATTTGACTAATAACTTCTTTTACAAGAACTGAAGAACTAATATTTTTAAATATTTTATTTTTGTCAGAAAATTTTTCGCCTATATCACCCATTTGGCAGCTACCAAGTATTGCATCAATTATTGCATGAAGAACTGGATCACCATCAGAATGACCAAGAGTGCCAAAAGGAGATGGAATTTTAACACCTCCTAAAAAAAGTTTTCTGCCCTTAACTAATCTATGGACATCAAAACCAATTCCAATTTTCAAATTAGACTTGTAAGTATTTTTAAGTATTTCGAAGTCTTCATTGTTTGTTACTTTAAAGTTTTTTTTTTCACCGTTTATTAACTTAGTTTTATTGATTCCCTGTATTAAGGATAGGTCATCATCTATATATTTGCCTTTATTTTTTTTATGTAAATTATAAATTTCTTTAAAATTAAAACACTGAGGAGTTTGAGTTAAAAAAAAATTTTTTCTTTTTAAATTTATAAATTTTTCTTCTTTTTTTTCTTTCAGAGCATCTTGTAATTCCAAAATTGGAATTACTACACGATTTTTTTGAGATTCAAATAAAATTTTTTTTATTAGATTCCTAGAAAAATTAGGTCTCGCTGCGTCATGGATTAAAACCTTTTTAATACCCTTTTTTTTTAAATAGTTTAAAGCATTGTAGGTAGACTGCTCTCTGCTAGCACCACCGCAAATAGTTATAATATTTTTGAGATTAATTTTTTTAAGATGTTTTAAATGCTTTTTGTTATAAACAATAATCAACTTTTTAAATTGCTTAAACTCTTTGATTTTATCAATTGATATTTCAATAAGAGTTTTATCTGCTATTTTGTGGTATGGTTTAGGTAGATTAGATTTAAATCGGCTGCTTTCTCCACCGGCAAGTAAAATAAAAGAAAATCCCATTGAGTTAGACTATATTATGTTTATATAAATTATTAATACTTTTATATGTTTAATAAATTAAAAAATTTTAAATTAGTTATTTTACTTTCTATTATTTGCATTGGGCTATGTATACTTACTTTTTTAGCCTTTATTAATCCAAAATTATTATTCTCTTTAAATATTAGCTTACAATCTTTAGTAACATTAGACCTATTTTTACTCTTTATTTTTTTGATAATTATATTTAAAAAAAGCTCAAACCTATACAGGCAAACAAAAAAAAAAAAAATAGGAACTCAGACCAGTTTACGCTACATATCGATATTTACCTTATTTACTTTCATCCCATCTTTTCTTATCGCAATTTTTTCTTTATTCATTTTTAATTATGGTCTTCAAAATTTTTTTAATACCAAAATTACCAAAGCAGTAAATAGCTCATATGACGTTGCTAAAAGTTACTCTCTACAAAATAAAAAAATAGTTGAGGCCGATGTTTTTTTAATGAGTGTTGGATTAAATAGAGCCTCATCTCTTTTTTACTCTTCTCCAGATAGATTTAAAAATATTATTAGGTCAGAAAAATTACTAAGAAGAGTAGATGACATTTTTTTAATTGATAGCTCAGCTAATATTATATTTTATGATTCTGACAGCATTCAAAACTTTACAAAACCTTCTGAAGATGAAATTAATCAGGCTCTTGCAGGGCTAACAGTTTTAATCACAAACAGCACGGAAAATAAAACGTCAGCAATGATTAAACTAAATAGTTTAATTGATACTTATTTATTTATCTCAAGAAATGTTGACGATGAAATTATTAAGTATCTAAATGAAACAGAACAAGCTGTTAATTTTTTTTACACTATTGAAGATAAGCAATTAGGCATAAAAATAAGCTTTGTAATTATTTATATTTTAGTTGTTGGTCTACTTTTATTTATCTCAATGATTATAGCCATTACTTTTGCAGACAGGCTTACTAAACCTATAATTAACTTGATCAAAGCTTCTGATAATATCAGTAAAGGTATTTTAAATAGCAAAGTTCCAGAATTTGAAACAGATGAAGAATTTCTAATGTTAAATAAAAATTTTAACAACATGATAGAAAGATTAAAGAAACAACAAGAAAAACTTTTAGTAGCAGAACGTTATGCTGCTTGGGAAAGTGTAGCTAGAAAGCTTGCGCATGAAATAAAAAACCCGTTAACACCCATACAATTATCTATAGATAGACTGCAGGAAAAATTTTATAAAAAAATTACAGAAGGACAAGATGAATTTAAAAACTATTTATCTACAATTAATAGACAAATTAAAGATATTGAAAATTTAGTTAATGAGTTTTCAAGCTTTGCAAGAATGCCGAGTCCAATTTTTAGAAAGATTGAAATAGATCTGGTCATTAAAAGAGCAATAGATTTATACAAAATGTCTTCTAAAAATGAAATTTATTTTAACACTAAAAAAAGAAAAAATATTGTTAACGGAGATGAAGAACAACTCTATAGAGTTTTTATAAATCTTATAAAAAATTCTGAAGACTCAATCGCTGAAAAAAAAGAAAAAAACAAGCTTTTTAGGGGTAAAATCAATATAGAAATTACAGATAATAATGATTATATAAGCATATCATTAATTGATAATGGCGTGGGCATCAATGACATTTCTGTAATCATGACACCATATTTTACAACGAAGAACAATGGAACGGGGCTTGGGCTACCAATAGTAAATAAGATTATAAATGAACATAAGGGCGAACTATCAATTTCTAACAACAACCCAGGTGTAAAAGTTCTAATTATTTTATCCAAAACTATTTAAATGAAAACTGAAATTTTAGTAATAGATGACAATGCTGACATACGTTTTTTAATATGCAATATTCTCCAAGAAAATGGATATATCATAAGATCTGCTGCTAATTATGATCAGGCTTTTAAGGAAATAAATACTAAGTTACCAAATTTAGCTATTGTAGATATTAAACTAGACAAAGGAACGAAAGACGGCATTGATCTACTAAAGATGATAATAAATAAAGACAAATCTTTACCCGTAATTATGATTTCAGGACATGCTAATGTTCAAGTGGCAGTAGAAGCAATTAGGCTAGGCGCATACGAATTTGTGGAAAAGCCTTTCTCTTCTGACAAATTACTTAATTACGTCAAACGAGCAATAGAAGTTACTAATATAAAAAAGGAAAAAAGCAATTTTGAAAATAAGTTATTTCATTCATTTGACCTTATTGGTGAAAATATCGAAATTGTAAAAATTAAAAAAATTATAGAAAAACTAGCAGCAACCGAAAGTAGAATTTTAATCACAGGTCAAACAGGAACAGGAAAAGAATTGGTGGCAAGAAAAATTCATAAAACCTCCCCTCGAAATGAAAATCCATTTGTAGTTTTTAACGCTGCTTTACTTCAAGAAAAAAAATATGAAAAACAACTTTTTGGTGAAGAATACGCAAATGGCAATATCGACTATGGTGTTTTGGAAAAAGCTAATTACGGCACATTACTTTTGGATGAAGTCTCAGAAATACCCATTGAGATACAGTCAAATATTTTAAGAACACTTATTGATCAAAAGTTTAAAAGAATTAATGGCACAAAAGATATTTATGTTAATATTCGCATTATTTCCTCTACGTCAAAAGATTTAAAAAAGTTAATTGAAGAGAATAAATTTAGAGAAGATCTTTATCACAGGTTGAACGTTGTACCCATACATTTACCTCCATTGCAATCTAGAACAGAAGATATACCTTTATTAATAAAATATTTTAAAATTAAAATAGCCGAAATCAATGGTATACCGGAAGCCGACATAGATGAAAACACTGATTTATTATATAGCTATAATTGGCCAGGTAATATTAGAGAGCTAAGAAATTTAATAGAAAGAGTAACTATACTTTCTTCTCATGAAGATAAAAAAGGTACAAACAAATTGCTAACTGATATTTTAAAAGAAAATCCAGAGCCTCCAAGTAATGATAATATGTTGGATAATACTTTAGCCTATCCACTCAAAGAAGCTCGTGAGCAGTTTGAAATAAAATATTTGATTAATCAATTAAGAAAAAATAACGGAAATATATCTAAAACAGCTGATTTTATAGGCATGGAAAGATCAGCTCTTCATAGAAAATTAAAATCTTTAGGCATAAAAGGCCTCAATTAAAAAATGAATATATTAATATGTGGAGCCGGTAAAGTTGGCTTTTCAATAAGCAAACAATTGTCTGCACAAGGTCATTCCGTAACTGTCATCGATCAATCATCAGAAGATATAAAAAAAATAAATGAAACGCAGGACGTAAAAGGAATAGTAGGTAGAGCATCTTTCCCTTCCGTTCTTGAAAATGCTGGCGCTGCGAATGCTGATATGATTATAGCAGTAACAAGGAACGATGAGACGAATATGATTATCTGTCAATTGGCACATAGTTTATTTAATATTAATAAAAAAATTTCAAGAATTAGATCTAAAGAGTTTTTAGACGGTAAATGGAGTAAACTTTACAATAAGTCTAACCTACCAATAGATGTAATTATTTCACCAGAAGTAGAGGTAGCTAAATCTCTTTTTAGAAAACTAGTTGCTCCAGGAGCACTTGATAACGTACCTTTTGCAGAAAATAAAATTAAAGTTTTAGAAATTGCAGTTAAAATGGATTGCCCAATTATTAACATACCATTAAAAAATTTAACTGAAAAATTTCCTGATTTTAAAGCCAATATCGTAGGAGCAGTTAGAAAAGATAAGTTTATTTTTTTAAAAAAAGTCGACCAACTATTAGAAGGCGATAAAGCCTACGTTGTAGTTAGCACAGATCAACTTACGCAAATTTTAAAAACTTTTGGACACGAGGAAAAAGTAGCCAAAAAAATACTTATTGTTGGAGGAGGAAATATTGGTTTAATTTTAGCGAAGTTATTGGAATCAGACTTTGAAGGTGCCAGAGTAAAAATAATAGAAAAAAACAAAGAAAGAGCTGAACTTATTGCTACTGAATTAACTTCTTCAATTGTAATTTGTGGAGACGCTCTTGATGAAGAGATATTAAAAGAAGCAAACATAGAAGAAACAGAAACAATTTTGGCACTAACAAATGACGATGAAGACAACATCATGGTTTGTGTGCTTGCGGAAAAATATAGCCCTAATAAACGTACAATCGCTATAGTAAATAAATCAAATTATAGTTTATTGCAAAAATCTCTAAATATTGACGATCTAGTAGATCCACGAATGACAACAGTATCTAGAATCATGGAGCATGTTCACAAGGGGACAATTGAAACTGTTTATTCATTGTTAGACGGTGAATACGAATTTATAGAAGCTGCAATATTAGAAAAATCTGAACTACTAAATAAATCTATAAAAGATTCTAATTTACCGGAACACATAAGAATTGGAGCAGTATTAAGATCTAAAAAAGTAATTATTCCAAGATCTGACTTTATATTTGAGAAAGACGATCTTGTTGTCTTTCTTGCAAAAAGAGAACTATTACAAGAAGTTGAAAGTATTTTTAGATTAAGTTCTATATAATAATGAATTTTAAAGGTATCTCTTATTACCTGAGTTTATTTTGTTGGCCTATATCCATCTTATCAATCCTAAATATTCTTTATTCTTCTTATTTTGATCATTATTTAAATTTGAATTCTTATTTAATAACACTAGTTACCTCATTAGTATTTGCCTTTATTTTTTATTTTATAGGCAAGAACGCTAAAAAAAATATTAAGTTTTACGAACAACTTTTCCTAATTTTTTTGGTTTATTTTTTTGTTTCTCTCCTAATCTCGATCCCATATTATTTTAGCTATTACCAACTAACATTTATTGACTCATTTTTTGAAGCTATATCAGGTTTAACAACTACAGGATTTACTATTTTTACAAATGTTAAACTTTTAGACCCTACATTAGTTATCTGGAGATCCTCTTCCCATTGGATAGGTGGTTTATTTTTCTTAATATTTTTAATACTTATTTTCTCAAATTTTAAAAATGAATATAAATTAACACACTTAGTTTATAATCCAGATAAAGCTACTAATCTTTTTAAAGACACAAAAAGAGTTATAACAATAGTTTTTTTTCTTTATGTTTTCTTAACTAGTTTAATATTTATTTTATTTGCTATTTCTGGCATAAGACTTTTTAATAGTTTTAATCTAGCAATGTCTATTAGCTCCACAGGTGCTTTCTTACCAACAAATGAGTTAGCTAATCTTATTAGGTCACCCATTCAAAGTATAGTTTTAACAATTGCCTTAACATTTTCTGCTCTAAATATTTATTTTTTCTATAGTCTTTTTAGCAACTTAAATACCTTTAAAAAACATTATGAAGACTTTGCAATTTTATTAGCAACAATTTTTTTTAGTTTAATACTTTTTTTTTCAATAGAAAATACTTCATTTTTAAATATTTTTACAAATGTTGTTAGCAGCTTAAGCAACTCCGGATTAACATCTTATAATCCACCCGAAAATTTTTATCTATTTTTTATTTTTTTAACTATAATAGGAGGATCAATTATCTCAAATTCATCCGGAATTAAATTTATAAGAATATATATACTCTTTAAATCAACAGTTCTTGAAATTTTTAAACTTGTTTCTCCTAACATTGTTCTTGATCAAAGTATTTTAAAAACTGAACATAAAATTAACAATGAAAACATAAATTCATCCTTTTTAATCTTTATTTGTTTTTTTATAAGTATCTTTTTGTTATCAAGTTCTTTATCTGCAGGAGGAATTAATTTTGAAAATTCTTTTAAACTTTCTATTTTAACTATCACAAATACTGTAAACTCTAGTTTGTATGGTATTGAAGAAATAGATTTTTCTAATTTATTAACATCGTCAAAATTATTTTTAATTATATTTATGGTTATAGGTAAAATTGAGTTAATATCGCTTTTTTTAATTATAAAAAAAGTCATTACAAAAAATTAATTTATGTCTAAGATAGTTATAATTGGAGCAGGGGCAATGGGATCAGCATTTGCATTTCCTTGTCTAGACAATAATCATGATATCAATATTGTGGGCACACATTTAGAGGATGATTTTATCGATTCTATTACAAAAAATAAAAGACTACATGCAGGTCTTAATGTTAATATTCCAGATAGCATAAATCTAATTAAATTCAAAAATTTTGAAACAATTTTAAGTTCTGGGGTAGACTTAATAGTTCTAGGTATTAGTTCAAAAGGTATCGAGTGGGTTTCAGATCAACTTCATCGTGTTTATAAAGATAAAAAGCTTCCAAACTTACTCATGTTAACTAAAGGATTGAGTATTCACGAGAGTAAATACGAATTATTAGTTGATAAGTTAGAAAGATTACTTTTTGCAAAAGGAATTAAAAATGTAAACATTTCTGCTGTAGGAGGGCCATGTCTTGCAACGGGATTGGCAAATAGAGTCCACAGCAGTGTGGTTATTGCAAATAAAGACACTGCAGTTGCAAAACAAATTTCCACATTATTAAGTACCAGTTACTATCATACTTCTATTTCAGATGATTTAAATGGAGTTGAGGTTTCTGCTGCAATTAAGAATATATTTTCAATGGCAGTAGGTGCAGCAAAAGGTCTTTGTAGCAATAATATTACTGATGAAGTTAGAGAGAAAAATTATTTAAACACAGCTTCAGCTTTAATTAAACAATCTATTCAAGAAATGGAAATATTTGTAGAACATTTAAAAGGAAAAAAAGAAACAGTTAAAGGTTTAGCAGGACTAGGAGATTTGTACGTCAGTTCTGGTGGGGGAAGAAATAGTTTAATGGGATCTTACATAGGAGAGGGTATGACATTTTCCGAGGCAAAAAAAATAAAGATGCCAAAAGTTACAGTAGAAGGAGCTGATTTAGCCATGGAAATTGGAAAAAAAGTAAACGAAGACTTTGATAAAAAAAAGCTACCTTTAATGCTCGGGATGATTAACGCTATAATTGAAAATAAAAAATTAGAATTAGATTGGCAATATTTTAATCAACAATGAAAAAAGATAAAAACTTTATTATCTCAATAGATCAGGGAACCACATCAAGCAGAACCATACTTTTTAACCTTAAAGGACAACCAATTTATTCTTCACAAAAAGAATTTACTCAATATTTCCCAAAAAATGGATGGGTAGAACATGACCCAGAAGAGATATGGTCTACTACCAAAAAAACTTTAAGTGATGTTATTAAAAAAAGTAAAAAAATTAGAGGAAACATTTTAACCATCGGAATTACTAACCAACGAGAAACCACAGTTTTGTGGGACAAAAAAACAGGTAAGACCGTTTACAATGCAATCGTTTGGCAGGATCGTAGACAGGAAGAGTTTTGTAAGAAACTTAGGAAACAAAACAAAGAAACGCTTATCTTTAATAGAACTGGTCTTCTAATAGATTCATATTTTTCAGCCACAAAAATTAAGTGGATATTGGACAATATCCCTTTAGCAAAAAAATTGATGAAAAAAAAACAATTACTTTTTGGAACAATTGATAGTTTTCTAATTTGGAGGCTCACAAGAGGAAAAGTCCACGCTACTGATGCAACTAACGCAAGTAGAACAATGATTTACAATATTACCAACAACAAATGGGATGATACTATTTTAAAACTACTTAAAATTGATAAAAGTATTTTACCAATTGTAAAAAATTGTGCTGATGATTATGGATCAACACATCCTTCAATCACCGAAAAACCAATTACTATTAGTGGAGTAGTAGGAGATCAACAATCTGCTTCTATTGGTCAATGTTGTTTTGAACCTGGTTCATTAAAAAGCACATATGGAACAGGTGCTTTCGTTCTTCTAAATACGGGGTCTAAAATTATTTATTCAAAAAATAGATTGCTCACTACTATTGCTTATCGAATTAAAGGTAAGACTACTTATGCAATGGAAGGATCTATCTTTATTGCAGGTGCTGGAGTTCAGTGGTTAAGAGATAAATTAAATTTTTTTAAAAAAGCATCTGATACAGAAAATATAGTTAAATCTTTAAAAGACAACAAAGGTGTCTACTTAGTCCCTGCATTTACAGGATTAGGAGCTCCTTATTGGGACGCAAATGCCAGAGGTGTCTTAAGTGGTTTAACGAGAGACACAGGTCCAAAAGAAATCATTAGAGCTACAATTGAGTCAGTTGCATATCAAACATATGATTTATTCGAAGCAATGAAACATGATGGCTTGAGACCAAGACTTGTCAAAGTTGACGGAGGAATGGTAATGAATAATTGGTTTTCACAATTTTTATCCGATGTAGTTGACATAAAAGTCTTAAGACCAAAAGTTCAAGAGACCACAGCTTTAGGAGCTGCTTTTATGGCAGGTCTTCAAATTGGTATTTATAAATCTTTAAAAGATATTTCTAAAAATTGGCATCTAGATAAAAAATTCACACCCAAAATTAAATCCAAAGAGAGAAATAATTTAGTAAATGGTTGGTCCGCAGTAATCAAGAAAACGTTAACAAAAACAATCTAAGATTGTATCTTTACTCTTACCCCAATAACTCATTGCTAAAGTAGCTTTACATAAAGTATGTTTTAAGTTTAAATGATCGTATAGAAAACAAGTAAATCAAATAATTAACTTCAACAAAGGAAAAATATGTTTAATAAAT
>Ga0115003_10004137_pt1 | contig 11257 bp, 8 predicted proteins | sample ArcticOcean_MG_C_7_FD_88736 | JGI IMG/M metagenome (GOLD analysis project Ga0115003, IMG submission 88736) | Marine microbial communities from western Arctic Ocean - ArcticOcean_MG_CB11_88 | ecosystem: Environmental > Aquatic > Marine > Oceanic | place: Arctic Ocean: Canada Basin | collected... | reverse complement strand
CTGTTGATTGAGTCAGTGAACCGAAGGATCTCCCAGCAGGATGGCAGCGTAAAGTAACGAGTTAGTATAGGATCTCCTGCCAACTGGATGAGATCCCTCCACTTCGGTCGGGATGACATACAACTTTGTCATCCTGAGAGCGCGCAGCAAACCGAAGGATCTCCCAGCAGGATGGCAGCGTAAAGCAACGAGTTGGTATAGGATCTCCTGCCAACTGGATGAGATCCTTCGACTACGCTCAGGATGACATACAACTTTGTCATCCTGAGAGAGCGCAGCGAACCGAAGGATCTCCCAGCAGGATGGCAGCGTAAAGCAACGAATTAATAAAGGGTCTTTTGCCAACTGGATGAGGTCCCTCCACTTCGGTCGGGATGACATACAACTTTGTCATCCTGAGAGCGCGCAGCGAACCGAAGGATCTCCCAGCAGGATGGCAGCGTAAAGCAACGAATTAATAAAGGGTCTTCTGCCAACTGGATGAGGTCCCTCCACTTCGGTCGGGATGACATACAACTTTGTCATCCTGAGAGAGCGCAGCGAACCGAAGGATCTCCCAGCAGCATGGCACCAGTAACCCGAAAGAAGTATTGAATTGCCTTCAGCATCCATTAGGCTGCGCTTATGATTTCCCTTGTTGCCGTAAAGCGCGAGGACCTGTTTGAGCGATAGCGAGTTCCGCAGCGTAGGCAACAAGGGAAATCATGCAGTCGATGCTGAAGGCAATTCAATACTTCGGCGCACCAAACTGTTTTACACAGAGCTATCTAATACAGAGCTATCTAATACAGAGCTATCCAACAAAGAGCGACCCAACAACAAACCAGCAGCATTTAGGAACATAACATGGCACTACTATTAAATTGCGATCTCGGCGAAAGCTACGGCGCCTGGACCATGGGCCTCGACGACCAAGTCATGCCCCATATAGATCAAGCCAATATCGCCTGCGGCTTCCACGCCGGCGATCCAGTGGTCATAAAAAAAACCCTGCTCTCAGCAAAACGTAATAATGTCATCGTCGGCGCCCACCCCAGCTACCCAGACCTTGCCGGTTTTGGCCGCCGCTCAATGAAACTGCCCGCCGTGGAGATCATCGCCATAGTCCAATACCAAATCGCCGCCCTCACCGGCATGGCACAAAATCTCGGCGTACCCGTAACCTATGTCAAACCCCATGGCGCACTCTACAACGACATGATGGCCAACGGCCATATTCGCAGTGCCATTATGGAAGCCATTGCCGAAACCCACCTGCCCCTGGCCTTTATGCTCCAGGCCACACCAGAGGCCGAAACCCATCGCGAAGAAGCCAAGATGTTTGGCATAGACGTCATCTTTGAAGCCTTTGCCGATCGCTGTTACGACGACAACGGTGCTCTGCTCTCCCGAGCCAAAGAAGGTGCCGTACACAGCCGTGAGAAAATGCTTACACAGGTTCAGCAACTGAAAACCGACGGTTGCGTCACTACGGTCAGCGGCCACCGCCTTGAACTGCAAGCTGACTCCCTCTGCGTCCATGGGGACAATCCAGACGGCGTCAAAGCCATCCAAGAAATCCGTCAGTTAATTAATTCGTAATGCACAACAAAATACATAGCCAAATAAATGGCCAAATAAATAGCAAAATACATAGTCAACACAACATCTCCATTGCCGGAGAGAACTCCCTGATCGTCTATTTTGGCGAAGCACCCTCGGAGTCCATCGCCTCAGAGGTCGCCGCAACCGCGGCCCAGCTGCGCGCAGCTCTCGGCGCGCTGCTGATTGACCTGGTGCCCTCCTACGCTTCCCTGCTAGTGATTTACGACCCCTTCAACACCGATCACCATGCCGTGCGCGCCGCGATTCGCCGTGCGCTGGCGTCACCAGTTGATACCGATAGCAGCCAAGTAGGCGCTCTGGTAACACTGCCGGTTTACTACAGCACCGAGTCGGGACCCGACCTGCAATTACTCGCGGATAACGCAGGCCTCTCCATTGAAGAGGTTATCAGCATCCATCAACAGTCTGAATATCGAGTCTATGCCATCGGCTTTGCCCCGGGCTTTGCCTATCTCGGCGAACTGGACCCACGTATAGCCGCGCCGCGACTGGCCACGCCAAGACAAAAAGTCCCCCGCGGTGCAGTGGCCATTGCCGACCGTCAGACCGCAGTTTATCCAGCTGAGTCGCCAGGAGGCTGGAACCTTATTGGCCTCTGCCCAGAGTTGATGTTCGACCCCAGTGTCGAGCCGAGTATGCCCGTTCAGGTGGGCGACCGGGTGCGCTTTAAGGCCATCGACAGAGAGAGCTTTCTGGATATGGGTGGCCTGTTATGAGTATTGATAGGAACAGTGGTTTTAAGGTTATTCAGCCGGGCATTTTTAGTTTAATTGAAGACGCTGGGCGCTTCGGTCAACATGGCATTGGGCTCACTAGTGGTGGCCCATTAGATCGCGACGCCTTTCGCTGGGCTAATCGCCTCTGCGGTGACCAGCAAACCGCTGCCGCCATAGAAATCACCGTCGGCGGTTTGGTCTTAGAATCCCAGATTAATACAACCATTGCCGTCACTGGCGCAACTATTCCCCTAAGCATTAATAAACAACCCCGAGAACTATGGCAGAGCCATCAGGTGAAAGTCGGCGACCGCATCGAACTGGGATTTGCCACATCGGGCAGCCGTGGCTACTTGGCCGTTGCCGGCGGCTTTACCATTGAGCCTATTTTCAATAGTGCCGCCACAGTCCCCAGGGAAGCCCTCGGCGGATTGCATCGGGATGGTAGCCCATTGCAAGCCGGGGACTTTATACCCTGCCCAGATAGCCTGCCTGGGTCGCAGCTGCGTGTGTCCGACAGCCATCGTCCAGACTACAGTTCTAACAGCGCCCTCTTGCGCGTGGTACTGGGTTACCAGCAACAGGCCTTTAGCACTATACATAAACAGCGTTTTTTCAGCTCTGAATATCGGGTTACCGAAAGCAGCGACCGCATGGGTTTTAGACTTAAGGGCCCGGCCACTAAACCGACTGTGGACGGAATTCTCTCTGAAGGTATCTGCCTTGGAGCCATTCAAGTACCAGCAGATGGCCAACCCATAGTGCTGCTCAATGATCGCCAAACCATCGGCGGCTATCCCAAACTCGGTTCAGTGCTGTCTCTGGATATTGGCAAACTCGCCCAACTTTTGCCCGGTGGCACAGTGCGCTTTGAAGCTATCAGCATAGAGCAGGCACACAATCTGCTATTGCTCGATCAACAGCGCTTTGCAAATACCCTTTTGGAACAGATTGATCTGTATGAATAACCTCGTTCTCAGCACCCAGATCGAAAACCTTTTAGTGGCACGCAACCCCAGGGGCATGCAAACACTTCAAGCCGCACTGGTGCCCGGCTATTATTTGCGTGCCGCCCAGTTGCTGCAAAGTGCTACAGGCAGAGTCTTAATTGGCACTGGATTTCCCGTGGCCGGCACCTATGAAACCGACGGCCCGGTCGGCGCTATCGCCCTCTACCGAACATTAGAGACACTGGGTGCAGAACCTATACTGGTCTGTGGTGCACCACTGGCAGATGCCATCGCCAATGATTACCGAGTACACAAAATTAGCCTAGGCGAACCAGCGGTAAGCAGAGTGGAAGCACAAAATGCTCTGCAACAGTATCAACCCTCACTGGTGATCTCCATTGAACGCCCTGGCATGGCCGCCGATGGCAAGTACTACAATATGCGCGGCGAAGATATCAGTCCCGCCTGTGCCAGTTTCGATTATTTTTTAAGCACAGCCAGTTGCCCGACTATTGGCATTGGCGATGGCGGCAATGAAATTGGTATGGGCAATGTTGCCAAGACACTTGAACAGCTCAGCATTATCCCCTCAGCCACCTGTTGTCACGAATTGGTAATCGCCGACGTATCCAACTGGGCAGCCCAGGGTTTGATCGCCATGTTATCGGTTTTAAGGCAGCAAGATATGCTTCTGGGCTGGGATAATTTAGCCATACTGCAATACCTCTCCGACCGTGGCAGTGTCGATGGTGTGACCCGAGAAAACCGCCTAACCGAAGACGGTTTAAGTGCAGATATTAGCGAAAAACTAATCAATGACCTGAGAAAATTATGCAATCTTTCTTGACCGCAGGATATCTTCTCGACTTTGGCGTAATAAACCGTAAAAAAAACCAAACTAGTGCCAAATAAAACCTTTATACCAACGAATTTGCTTTGCGTGCAATCCGCCTCGCTGATACCATTTTTCGCAAAATAGCGATTTAAGCCCAACAAGGGCCAATAAGGTATAAATATGAGTATTGCATTTCTAGATGGCGACTACATGCCCATCGAACAGGCCAAAATATCCCCTCTAGATCGGGGATTTTTATTCGGCGACGGCATCTATGAAGTGGTGCCCTCCTACGCCGGAAAAATGGTCGGTTTTGCACCCCATATTGCGCGTATGAAAAGCGGCCTCGAGGCCATCGGCATTCAACTCAACTGGTCCACAGAAGACTGGGCGGAACTTTGCAATCGCTTGATCGCCGAAAATGGCGCGGGGAATTTAGGTATCTATCTCCATGTCAGTCGTGGCACCGACACTAAACGCTTTCATGCTTTCCCAGAGAATATCGCACCCACGGTGTTTGCCTTTTCCTTTGAGATCGCCCCCGCACCCATAGCCGACAAAAGCAGTGTTAAAGCCAGAAAAGCCTCCACCGCACGAGACCTGCGCTGGGAGCGCTGCCAGATTAAATCTACTGCACTGCTGGGCAATGTCCTGCACTTTCAGCATGGTTACGAGCAAGGCAGTGACGAAACCCTGCTATTTAATGCCGACAACCAGCTTACCGAAGCCAGCGCCTGCAATGTGTTTATTGTTAAAGACGGCATCGTAATCACGCCCCTTTTAGATAATCAAAAGCTGCCAGGCATCACCCGCCAGATCATTCTCGACGTGCTGCGCAAAGACGCCCAGATTGCCGTGGAAGAGCGCATAGTCTCCATGGACGAAGTGGCCAATGCCGATGAAGTCTGGATTACCAGCTCCTCGAAAGAAATCGCCCCGATCACTGAGATCGACGGCAAGCCAGTTGGCGATGGCAGCATTGGTGATATTTGGCTGGCTGCCCAGACCCTTTACTCCGCCGCTAAGTTTGATTACTAGATTTGACTATTATATTTAATTAACAGGTAACAGCATGTCCAGACCCACCAGAGCGGTTATCGACCTTCAGGCGCTGCGCCACAACTACCAGCTGGCACAATCCCTGGCGCCCGAGTCAAAGACCATCCCCATGGTCAAAGCCAATGCCTATGGTCATGGCGCGATAAAGGTCGCTCAGGCACTTGCGGATCTTGCTCCCGCCTTTGGCGTCGCCTGTATTGAAGAAGCGCTGGAACTGCGCAGTGCCGGAATCAAGCAACCGATACTGCTACTCGAAGGGGTCTTTGATGCCGCCGAACTCAAGGTAGCCGCCACCAAAGGCTTCTGGGTGATGGTTGAGAATCATTCGCAGAAAGACGCGATTATTAATGCCGACTTGGCTCTGCCATTAACTGTCTGGCTCGGCGTCGACACCGGCATGCACCGCTTAGGCTTTCAGCCCAGCGATATAGCCGAAGTCTATCAATGCCTCAACAACAGCCGCAATATTAGCCAGCCCATTGTCTTCACCTCGCACTTTGCCTGTGCCGATGATCTGGACAGTGCTGTAACGGTTAAGCAAATTGATACTTTTAAAGCCTGCGCCCCGGTCACCGCACTACAGAGCCTGGCCAATTCAGCCGCTATTTTGGCCTGGCCCAAAGCCCAGCGAGAATGGCAGCGCCCCGGGTATATGCTCTATGGCAACTCGCCTTTTTCGGTACCCCAAGAAAATGCCGACCAACTTAAGCCGGTGATGTCATTTGAATCTGCGGTGATTTCCCTGCGCAATATTGCCGCCGGTGAACCCGTGGGCTACACCGGCAACTGGACTGCCCAGCGGGACTCCACCATCGCCACCATTACCGTTGGCTATGGCGATGGCTACCCGCGCAATGCCATCAATGGCACGCCAGTGCTGATCAATGGTGCTCGCTGTCCGCTGGTGGGGCGCGTCTCTATGGATATGATTACGGTTGATGTAACGGAATTAACAGAAGTCGCGATTGGTGACAGGGCGGTACTCTGGGGGCCTGAGTTGCCTGTCAATGAAGTGGCCAGCTACTGCGACAGCATCGGCTATGAACTGCTCACCCGGATGCCAGGGCGCGTCCCGCGCGTTTATTTATAAAGCACAGGGGGCGTCTTGTTATGGAGAGCCACGCGCGTCTATTTATAAAATCGGACTATTTATAAACCCACACTATTTATAAAACCAGATCGGCCCTAAGGGTTAATCTTAATCGCCGTTTCCGACTTCACATCATGGATCACCACATAGGTGTGAGTCTGACTAATCCCAGTAATCCCAGACAGCTTACCACCGAGAAAGCGCTGGTAATGCTGCATATCCTCCACTCGTATCTTGATCAAATAATCGAAGCCCCCAGCCACCAGCTGACATTCCAAAACCTCATCCAAGGCCAGCATCTGCTGATCGAACAGGGCAATAGCTTCAGTGGTTGTGCTCACTAGCTGCACTTCAATATAGGCCGACAGTGCGGCATTGGCTTTCACCGGATCTAGCAACGCCACGTACTGAGTAATAAACCCCTCCTTCTCCAATCGCTTAACCCGCTCAAGACAGGGTGTCGGGGTCAGATTGACCTGTTTTGCTAGGTCGACATTGGCGATACGCCCCTGACGCTGCAAGATATTGAGAATCCGTCGATCGGTACGATCCAGATCAGTTACTGTTTTCATTTCTGGCACTCCTATTAGCAGGGTACAAACCCAACCCCTAAACAGCACAATAGTCTATCAAACCTAAAATAGCAGTTTATTTAACTGGATAATTGCGAATTATGGAGACATATACTGCGAAATTTAAGCAAGAATGCCACATATTCAACAGAACTTAATTCCGAGTAAGCACCCATGAATCAGACTGCGCTGCGCAATAAAATCCGTCAGGCCACTCACCAGGAAGAGCACCAAGCTGTGACCCAGTTGTTGCACAGCAATCCCCTCTCTGGCGCAACCCGCGAGACCATATTGCAGGAGTCCCGGGATCTGGTCACTCAGTGTCGAGCGGACAAAACCAGCAGCGGTATCCTCGATGCCTTTTTACTCGAGTTTGGTCTCTCCAATGCTGAGGGCGTGGCGCTGATGTGTCTCGCCGAAGCCCTGTTGCGAGTGCCCGATGCCTTAACCGCGGATCGCTTAATCGCGGAAAAAATTCAAGCCGGTAACTGGAACAGCCACCGCAGCAATTCCAAGTCACTGTTTGTCAATGCATCAACCTGGGGCCTGATGCTCACCGGCCAGCTGGTCAGCCTCGATTCAGAGATCACCGACAACACCGACAACTGGGTCAGGCGACTCACCGCCAGTGCTGGGGAGCCGGTTATTCGTGCCGCGGTAATGCAAGCGATGAAAATGATGGGCGGTCAGTATGTACTGGGGCGCAATATTGCAGAGGGACTCAAGCGCGGCGCCAAACAAAATGACATCAGCACCCGCTTCTCCTTCGATATGCTCGGCGAAGGTGCCCGCACCGATGCCGATGCCCGCAACTATTTAACCGCCTATGCCAGCGCCATTGACAGCATTGGTCGGGGCGAGAGCAGCCCTGAGCTAGGTAAAGAGCTAAGTAAAGAGCCAAGTAAAGAGCATGACGTCAACAACGCCAATGGCATCTCGGTAAAACTCTCGGCACTCCACCCGCGTTACTATTTTGCCCAGAACGATCTAGTCATGAAGGAACTGCTGCCACGCATTAAGCAGCTCTGCGTCCAAGCCGCCAAATACAATATCGGCCTCTCCATAGATGCCGAGGAAGCCTATCGACTCGACATCTCTATGGACATCTTTGAAGCCCTGGCCAAAGACAGTGATCTCGATGGCTGGCAGGGACTTGGCTTTGTTTTACAGGCCTATCAAAAGCGCGCGCCGGATACCGCCAAGTGGCTAATCGGTCTAGCCCGCGAGACTCATCGCCGCCTGATGGTGCGCCTAGTTAAGGGCGCCTACTGGGATGCCGAGATAAAACATGCCCAGGAACTGGGTCTTGCCAACTACCCGGCATTCACCCGCAAAGCCAATACCGATCTCTGCTACCAGCACTGCGCCGGTATTTTGCTTGATGCACAGGATGCGGTTTACCCGCAATTCGCCACCCACAATGCCTACACCGCCACCATGATTCTGAATATTGCCGGCGACCGTGATTTTGAGTTTCAGCGCCTCCATGGCATGGGGCATATTCTCTATGACAACCTGAGACGCTCTATTTCAAAAGCCGCTAATCCCAAAGCAGCCACGGCCAAAAACATTCCAGTGCGTGTCTATGCGCCCATAGGCAATCACAGCGATCTGTTGCCATACCTAGTACGAAGACTACTGGAAAATGGCGCCAACAGCTCCTTTGTCAATCGCTTCCTCGATGAACAGACCCCCGTAGAAGAGCTGCTTGAAGACAATCGCAAGCAGGTCAATAGCTGCTTCCCCTACCAGCACAAAGGCATTCCCGTGCCCCCTGAGATGTTTAGCGCAGTGGGCGAAGATCGCAAAAACGCCCATGGCATAGACCTGGATTCAATCCTTGAATCAGCGCAATTATTAGACCAGGTGGCCAAGACGCCACAGCTGCTCTCGCAACCCATTATCGATGGCGTGGCGTTAGACAAAGCACTTGACCCCAGTTACAGCCCAAGCGATCAGACCCAGCTAATAGGTCACAACGCCCGCGTCAGTGACGGCGATATACTCACCGCCCTAGAGTCGGCCAATCAGGCCTACCCGGCGTGGAATGGCCTAGGCCATGGAGCACGAGCGACGATTCTGGAGAAAGTCGCAGATCTTATGGAACGGGACTTTGGCAAGCTTATTGGCGTGATCAGCCTGGAAGGCGGCCGCACCGTTAATGACGGTATCTCCGAGGTACGCGAAGCCATCGACTTCTGCCGCTACTACGCAGTGCAAGCCAAATCATATAAGGGCTTAACCGGACGCGGCGTATTCTTCTGCGTCAGCCCATGGAATTTTCCCCTCGCCATTACTGTCGGTCAAATAGCCGCAGCACTGGCAGCAGGTAATACTGTACTGGCCAAACCCGCCGCCCAGACACCAGCCATTGCCGCCTATGCCGTGCGCCTTTTCCACGAAGCTGGCGTGCCAGGCCCAGCCCTGCAATTACTGCTCGGCAGCGGTGCGCAAATCGGCAGCCTAGTGCTCACCGACAGCCGTATTGCTGGCGTCTCCTTCACCGGTTCAACCGGCACCGCGCAACATATCAATCAACAGTTGGCCCTGCGCAGCGGCGCACCGATTCCGTTTATCGCTGAAACCGGCGGCCAAAACTGCATGGTCGTCGACTCCAGCGCCCTGCCCGAGCAGGTAGTTGATGATGTAATTATGTCGGCCTTCCAAAGTGCCGGACAGCGCTGTTCGGCCCTGCGGGTATTATTTATTCAATCGGATATTGCCGACAATGTTTTGCACATGCTCAAAGGCGCCATGGCCTCATTGAATGTCGGCGACCCGCGCCTATTGCGCAGCGACCTGGGTCCAGTGATCGATTCCGGGGCACAAAAAGAGTTGCAGGCCCATATAGATCGCATGCACAGAGAGGCCAAGTTCATTGCCAAAGTTGAGCTGGACAGCAGCTGTACCAATGGTAGCTTCATCGCACCCCATGCCTTTGAAATTGATTCCCTCGACCTGCTTACAGAAGAAGTCTTTGGCCCCATTCTTCATGTGGTGCGCTTTGATTCAGACAAGCTCGGGGAGGTGATTGAACAGATCAACAACACCGGCTTTGGTCTCACCCTCGGCGTTCACAGCCGTATTCAAGCCTTTGCACAGAAGGTCTTTAGCAACACCATTGCCGGCAATACCTATATCAATCGCAATATGGTCGGTGCGGTGGTTGGGGTGAATCCATTCGGTGGTCGCGGGCTGTCGGGCACAGGCCCAAAGGCCGGTGGACCCAACTATATGCAGCGCTTTTCTCAAGCAGATATCCCGGTCACTGAAGGCAGATCATTTGATGTACCTATTAATCAATCTAAAACAAGGTATGGCGCCACCGTATCAAGTGCCCACCAAGCATTGAAATGCTGGCAGTCCAGCTCTATCGATTCGCGGCTAATTATTTTGCAACAGGTCACCACAGATCAGATATGGCTGCAGCAGATTGATGCCATCGCCAGAGAGAAGCTGGCCAACCCTATTGAACTTCCGGGACCCACAGGAGAAGACAACCAACTATCAGTGCAAGGCCGTGGTGTAGTGACACTGATTGTTGTTCAGCAAGATTTATTCGCCGATGCAGAAAAGCAGATTGCCAGCGCCCTGCTCTGTGGCTGCTCCGTGGTTGTCACGGCTGACCGCTGTCACCAAAAGGGCTTACAAAGTCTGCAAGATAAGTATGCCAAAGCCGGTTTGCCAAGAAATCTTTTGCAAGTTGCCCCACTGGACAACCTTGGCAGTCTAATTCTGGATGATCAGGTGGAAGGCGTAATGGCCAATAGTCTGAATGCCAACAGCTCAAGCCTCAGGCAAGTAATGGCCAAGCGTACCGGGAGTATTATTCCGCTGATTGAATGGCCCCAGCGGGACCAAGATTACAGCTATCACTGGCTGCTGTGGTTTTTAAGTGAGCGTACGCGCACGGAGAATTTGGTTGCTCGAGGCGGTAATACGAAGTTGTTTAATCTAGAGGAATAAGCCAGGGATAAGACTCTTGCTCGAGTGGCTTTTTTGGAGTGGCTTAGAAGCGCCACTCATTGCGCGATGAAAAACCATCGGCATTGTTAATAAAACGCAAAAAGGTCGGTGTGACCCGATAAAAATGGCTCTTGGCAAAAGCCGCGCCAATGCGTTTTTCCTGTTCGTTAGCCGGATTGTCAATCAGCGCCTTCACTTCAGGGAAACGCTGAAAATAAGCTGCCGCCGCAGCGGCTCTGCCAGCCTCGTCAACCTGACTAATATCCGCCTCCATCTGCACCCCACAGATCCCCAACCAATCACCTTTGTAGTCGCTGTAAATCGATGCCGCAATCCGACCATCTTCAGGCAAGCTGGCAATATGCCGAGTCGAGGAAGAGGAGAGAAAATAGAGATTTAATGCCTCATCGGCCACATAGAGCACCGGTGCAGTCCAGGGCCCCTGATCGTCATTGACCGATAGG
>Ga0115003_10004130_pt1 | contig 11275 bp, 3 predicted proteins | sample ArcticOcean_MG_C_7_FD_88736 | JGI IMG/M metagenome (GOLD analysis project Ga0115003, IMG submission 88736) | Marine microbial communities from western Arctic Ocean - ArcticOcean_MG_CB11_88 | ecosystem: Environmental > Aquatic > Marine > Oceanic | place: Arctic Ocean: Canada Basin | collected... | reverse complement strand
TCAAGATATGAAGTTTTGTCATAATTTTCTAACCACGTTTTGCGATCTTCTGATCGCTTCTTATTGAATACCATATCGATTGTGTCGTCACTAATATCCGTATGTTGAAAATCGACAATCTTTTTATTTGCAAAATATTCCTTGAATTCAGTTGCAGTAGAAGTACCTAGACCCTTGAAATATTTCAAATTCCATCCTTTCATATTTCCTTGTAAACTATCTTTCCAATTCGCATATTCTCCATCATTGTAGAATTGCATTTTATTGGATCCTTTCATGGCTCGCAAAATAGGAGTATTCATAAAACTTAAGAACCCATCTATGTTTACTAAGCTAGGCCACATTGCATGAAATAGATTTATACACAATCCTTTGATGTGCGAACCATCTAAATCTTGATCTGCCATTATCATTATCTTACTATATCGTAATCCTTTGTGAATGTCTGCCATTGATTCATATTTTTCACCTATACGAAGACCCAATATCTTGATAAGATCTGCTAGTTCGCGATTTTCAGTCAAGTCTCTTGTTGCTCCTCGAACATTCAGGACCTTCCCCTTCAATGGATAAATACCAATTATATTACGATCTTCACTTTGTAGTCCAGACACAATACCAGACATTGCGGATAATCCTTCAGCCAATATCAATATGCAATCTTTTGATTTCTCTGTACCAGCATAATTAGCGTCCACGAAATTCGCGATACCGCGAATCGATTTTGTTTTACTTCCGTCCATCTTCTTCTTTGTTTTACCTGCTTCTTTGGTTTCTGTAAGTTGACACGCCATATCCATGACCCCCATTTTTGCAACTTTTTCAACAAATGCATCAGAAACTGTACAAGTGGATCCGAATCGTGAAGATGGGGTGTTCATATAGTCCTTCGTTTGACTGTCGAATGATGGATTCTCAACATCGCATCTTAAAAACAATATTAATTGTTCTTTTATTGTCGCTTGATTTACGGTTATTTTCTTCTTTTTTTCAATATAAGCACATAATTTACGCAATATTTGACCTAAAATATAGTCAACATGCTTTCCACCTTTATTTGTGCAAATTCCATTCACAAATGACACTTGTACAAATTCTTGTTTGGGTGTCAAAGCAACCGCATATTCCCATCTTTCACTTCCACTTTCATAGACTCTTTTTGATTCGTCTTTTGAACCAATATACAAGTCCAAATATTGAGTGAAATTCTTCACAGGTAATACTGATCCATTATGTTGAACTTTAATTTTTTTTGTACTATGGTCTGTAACTGCACCAATATCATAAATACGCTTGATCATAAGTGCAAGCATATCTTTTGATAATCCTTGCAAACCCAAACGTTTGTAATCAGGTATGAAAGATACTTTGGTGTATGGGTTAGACGATTTGACTTTGGATATTTTTGGTTCATCTATTTTTTCTAAGTTGTTGTGGAACGTTTGTGTGTATTTTAAGCCACGTGTATGGTCAATCGTCTCAATTGATCCCCATGTTGACCAGATTAATACTAACTTGAATCCAAAACCATTTTTTCCTCCCACTATTTTTTTCTGAGTTTTATCGTAATTTGTGGAAGTACGTAAATGACCAAATATCATTTCAGGTATCCAAATGTTCTCTTCCGGATGTTTCGCTACATCAATACCATTGCCATCATTTGTCAGTGTAATCTTACCTGTGGATTCTTCAATCTCAACTTCAATATTGGTCACTAATTTTTTATTTTTAGCTGTGCTTTGAATCATACGAATTACATGGTCTCTACTATTAACAACGCCTTCGTCGAATAACTTGTATAACCCAGGTACATATTCAATTGTTTTTAGAGTGATTCTTTTAGTGGAATCATCGTAAATCCATTGTTCCGAATCTACTTTTTCCACAGATCCGATATATGTATCGGGATTATCCAATACATGTTGCTTGTCAGTTTTACGTTGGTATTGAGCAGCCAAATCAGTCATATTTGCTATAGGTACTATCTGTTTTATGTTTAAATAACTTTGAATAACGTTTATTTCAATTTTTTAGGAGATTATGAAGTGTGTTCTATTTTGGACCTTTTTTTGTCCATACGTGATATATAGTATGGAGGAACCACAAAAAACAATATGCAAAAAATGCGAAGTGGTACCATTGGACAAAACACCTTCTACTTTGGACAATGCAAATATGTCTTCTGCAGAACGTTTCTCACAACGTATACGAAACACAACCGGAAGGAAAGTCTACCAAGGTCAACCTACTCATTTGAATATTTATAATGAAAAGTTTACCACTGCTCGTATATCTTTTCGATCTATCGGAACACCTGCTTATTATCATATTATAGTAACAAGTGAAACAGATGCGAAATTCTTTTCTGTTACGTACAATAAATATTTTGCATATGGATACGTTGATGCTACTGGACTCATCCCAAACACTTTATACACTGTAAATATTATTGCTCATTATGTTAGTGGAGATGCATTTCCATTGAACCATAAAAAAACATTTTCGACTACAGCAGAAGGTGAAGTTAAGAATATACAAGTAAGAAATCCGTCTAATGAGACATTTGATATTACTATACCAAATTTTACCAATCTATCGGTATCTTTTGAATTGCTCAATGATAAGGTTGATTATAAGGTCATTCTACAGGAAAATACAACAGACGTTTCTATTGTAACCGTATCGAGAGATGATGTGTTTTCTGGTAATACTCGAATTGTAGATCAGCTTGATTTTCATTTTCCAACACTCGATTTTGATACATCCTATAGTATATTATTAAATTCTGTGTATGGAAATAATGATTTTACATTTTCAACCAGTAGAGAGATAAAAACGTTAAATGAAGACTTTTCTAGTTCTCTCGATGTCTCAAATATTCAAAATACATCTGTAGATTTGTCATATAATTTTGTGGATGTATCCAATATAGTATACAAGCTATATGTTGAAAATGACTTGACAGCAACACATGCAAACTATAGTGGTATTTTTGAATTGAGAGAATTATTGATTGGTCAAGAATACAAAAATGTATATGTCTCCATTACATTTCCCGAAAGCAATAATGAATACAAAAATAAAATACAAGACTTTAGTTTTACAACATTAGATGAGAGTTCGAGTGCGTTTGTAGATACTATTGTGCGTAATACCTCGATTGATGTCTCGTTTTTAGATGCATCTGGTACAAATGAAGTATATACATTGTTAATAACTGATAATAATAATTATGATTTCTCTTATGATTTCTCTTATGAACTCTCAAATATATATTTTCATTCGTTTGTAGATTTAAGTATTAACACAAATTACGATATTACTATAAGAACTACTTATCCACCATTTTATTCCGATGTAAGTAATACATATGATGTGTCTCAATCATTTACAACATTAAATGAAGGTCCCGTAACAAATGTGGTTCATGAATCTGAAATTGACTTTATTGTTTTCGATTTTAGTGGATCTCCTAATTTTGATAATTTGGTAACTGTTGGTTATGATGTCTATTTAGATGGGAACAATATAATCACTCTTGATAATTTGGATATATCATTTCAAATTAATAATTTAAGCATGGATGTATCATATGAAGTTGAAATTATATCTACTTATCCTACAACAAATAACGTTTATTCGTATAAAAATGAATTTAAAACGCCAATCGAAGGTCCAGTTCATACAATTAATGCAACCAATATTCAAAGTACAAGTATAGTTTTGGAAATTATACCACTAGGAACAAAAGTCAAACATTTTGATATAAGTTTGAACGATGTATATAAAAGAGTTACATACAGTACTTCCTCAAATGAATATAATATCGATGGTTTGACACAAGAAGTACAGTACAGCGTTACTGTAACCGTTGAATATGAATCTGGAAGAAGGTATATTAACGTTGATCCTTATGTATTCACAACAGTTGAATCCCTTTTATATGTAATATCAAAAACAGGAAATACTATTACAATTGGTTATAGTGATAACACAACTGAACTATACTTTGGTGAAACAAACATAATTCCACTTCCTGATCCTAATGATCCTTACACAATAACCGATCTAACTAAGGATCAATCTTATGATTTCAGTACAAACTTAGCAATACTTACTGTAAAAACGTTGGACGAGTCTGCAATGAGTCTCGATAGTATAGTTTTTACAGGAAATACCATAACCATTAATAATGATAACAACCATTCCAAATATGATATTTTTATAAATCCAGCTCGTGGTGATGGAATTTTTGAATTTCTAGATTTAACAGGAACACAATTTATTATATCAGATTTATCACCCGATACACAATATACTATTAATGCAACATCATATTATGATACAAATAATTCTTACATAGCAACACCCCAAATTATAACAACTTCAAATGAATCTACCATCAATGTAACTGGTGTTGAAATTAGAAATATATCTGTAAACATTGTGTGGAATATAGTAGGTAGTGTAAATAGTGTAGTTTTTACATTAGATAATACAACTACAACTATAAATGATATTAATACTACTTCATATGAATTCACAGATCTTTATATAAACACATCATATGTACTGAATATAACAACAAATTACTCCAATACCAACAGTTATACTTCTACTGTAGAGTTTACTACTCTCAATGAAGAAGAAGCGAATGTTACAACGGAAACATTTTTTATAACATCTGGAAATACTACAATTATATCAATCCATAACACAAACCAAAATGACGTAAGTGAAAATATTATTCAAATAGCTGATAATTCATATGTTCTCATAGGTAGTACACAATTAGATTATTCAATGATCTCTCAATTTGATTTTATTGAGGGGAATGTAACGACCAAATATAAAGAAATATCTCCAAGTGGACTGTATACATATGATACCCGAGATTACATTACTGATTTTTCATTTGACGCAATTATGTATAAACCATTGTATAAAGTAAAAAATGATTCGATTGAATTGGAATGGTTTGATATTTCAACAAACATGGGTGGAGCTTCATACGATATAAATTTTTCACCATCTGAATCTTCAATATCACAACCAACAACCAAATTTAAAATATTCGAAGGCTTATCCATTAATACGCAATACGATATATCTTTTACACGAAATTATTTGGGTAAGAGTGAAACCTTTTTTCAAAGTATCGAGACATTACACCAAGGACCTACAGATCCTTCTGGTATTATTGTCTTGAATTCTGGAATGCAAGGTAATATTATAGTAATTGATTTAAGCAATATTAATACAACAGACGTTGATAGTAATACTGTAAATGTTATTTCTGTTATTTCAGATGATATTAGCTATAGTTTTACCAGTACACGTACACTGTTTGAATTTGATGTTGATATACAAGAAACTTACTTAGGTAATGTAGTTACAACATATGTTGATAAAATATCAGATCAATTAAATATTCTGTACATACCTGATATTTATGTATCAGATGATTTTTCATTTACTGTTCAAAACTATGATCAACAATATGTGGTTCGTAATGGTATTTTCAATGTAGGTAGTAGTGTTGTATCTTATACAGATGGTAGTGTATTAGCTACACCAGATGAGTGGTATGGTGAATCGATTAAATTGGGTCAAAATATAGATACAGATACAGAACCACCACTATTGGGACATAAATTTATAGATAATGATGCATCAAATAATGCAATATTGTTTAAAAATAATCAATCAAATGATTTCGCAAACTTGTCTCAAAATTATGATTTTTTATTTCAAGATTATTATAAATTTGCTTATTACGTAGCGAATCATGTTCCCGAGAATGAGCTATTTGGAAGTGGAAATGATAAATCCGAACCAAATATAGAGTATCAAATTAAATTTATTTCTGATAATAATACATTTTTCGAGACAAGTCCAATAGTATCTACAGATAATAGCTGGAATAAGTTTGAGATCAAGCTTTTCATACCTCAATCGTATAAAAATGTAAAATTAAGGATTCAAAGAAATCTATTTGAATTAAACAATTTATTTTTGTCGGATATTTCTATGGTCGGATTTGGAAAGCAATTTGATTTAGATCCCTTCTTTGAAACAAATACAGATTGGAGCCCTTCACAAAAGTCATCAATTGGTGATTGGAGATCATTGATGAAAGAAGATTCTATAGTAACAACTGGTACAACTGGTACAACTGGTAATGTGTTTTCATTGTCAAGTAATATAACCATTGATTTTTGGCTTTATGTACATGATACACAACTGACAACAACAGACAAAGGGATATTTTTATTGGGGGATACCCGAACAGAAGGATCTCCATATATATATTTACAAAATGAGAGATTAGTGATCCAAAGTAAGATTCATAAAAAACGATTACCTTTTTCTCCAAAACTACCATACGAATCAAAGATACCAATGCATTATAGTATCACATTTAGTAATAACAAAATAGATATATATAAAAATGGAACATTGGATCTAAGTGGTTCTCCGAATGGACACTTGAGAGAGTCATTGCCAACAGATAACATATATATGGGAAGACCTGATATGGAAACACTAGGGTATGTTACTAAAAATTTCAAATTGTATGACTTTGTATTGGGAGAAAGCGATATACAAACACGATACAATAATATGAAAACAACATATTCTACCGTAGGAAATTATTATGATGTATCTGAAAATGTCACTGTAATACAGTTTGATGACGACAAAACAACACATACCGTAAATTACCAATTGCACAATACCAATAACTTACGAAAAACGGTTGATCTCATTGCAATGAATGGACAAACTTCAACATTAAATCCTGTTATAGGGATTCCATTTTCTATAAGTTTTTGGGCTCTTAATACATCTGAATTAATTTTTAAATTAGATGAAACAAATAAAAGTAGTTTGCAATCAAATACAGACGGTGTATATATTGATACATTTCCTAGTGTACAAATAAAAACCGAGACAAATAAATTACAGCATTTTATATTTTCAATAGATACTAATAAAATAACAGGATATTTGAATGGATATTTATACAATAGTTCGAGTCATAGTTCTGCCTTGGATATAACCAATATTGAATTAGGAAAGTCTGGGCAAATTAGCAACATTGAAATATATAATAAAGCCCTTTCACAACAAGAAGCATTTACAGTATATCATAACCATTATCATTTGTATAGTGAATATGATATGAGTGGTATTCATAAAGTAATTTTATTTGATCCGTCTGGAAATACTGAAACATGTGTCTCTTATTTGATAACAGGAAATACATTTGCTTTATCAGTTCCAACAGTAGGTACTATTCGTACGGACACAAAAGTAATAGATATTTCTATGACTCCTGTTGATTTGAACAACTTTCACAAAAATAGTGATACATCATTTAATATCAAATTGGATGATTACAACATAGATTTGGAAGTAAATGGCGTAAATAAACCATTTTTAACAATAAGTACTACGGATGATGGTGAATTATCAAAAATAACCATCGATCTATCCAATACAACAGGAACTTATAGTTACGAAATAACGGGAATCGATATTAGTGACATAAGTACGAATAATTTGAAGGGTGACATATCAAACAACAGTATTATTGTACAAATGAGGGGAGATTACAAAACGGAAGGTTTAGAAACAATGGTATTTACAATTGCAGATCTAGGTATTGCAACATTTGCAGATATTAGTGATACAACTACTAATATGTTGTGCATTAACAAGCCATCTGCGAATACATCTGAAGATTTTACTGTTACATTAACAGTACCTGCAAATAAATTTGTAGGACAATCAGATTTATCATACTCAATAGAAATCGAAGATAATGCTCTATCAACAATGGTGGACTCTAATACAAATGGTGTTTTTGATCTCTCAGGTAGAGAAGTCGATCAAGAATTTGAGGTCGATATTTCATTCGATGTAGTAGGACATCTTAAAAGTAAGAAATTTACAATTACATTAGATGGAACAGAATCATCTGCGTCATTAATTTTGAATGATATTGAATTACCATCAATAACAATTAAAAATCAAGATAGAGAACAAACGAATCACGTAGATGAGGGGGGTACCATTATAGTTTCAATATCAACACCAAGATCCTTTGAAGATGGAAAAGCAATTCCCTATACCATAACTGGAGGTGTAAATACATTGGATATATCGAGTTCAAGTGATACCACCTATAATAATCTGACAGGTTCTTTTATAGTAAATACAGCAAAAGCGGATATATCATTCGTTATTAGTGAAAATAGAGAACCAAATACAAATAATGAAACATTTAAGATCACGTTAGATTATTCTCCATTGATATTTGCAGAAGTTGTAATTGTTGATACAGTAAAGCCTATTGCATATTTATGGTCGTTTGCAAACGTAAATGGAGAGCCTATTACTGACATCAGTGAAGGTGAAGTATTTACGGTGGTGTTACAAACACAGGGTTTGGAAGATGGTCATGTAATAAATTATTCTCTTGGAGGTGAAAATATAACGATTGATGATTTATTGACAAACGAATTTACGGGTAAATTTACAGTACCAACCGACATGTCACGAAATTATACAGTGAGAAAAGATAACCGAACAGAAAAAGAAGACGAAGATTTAACGTTTACAATTTTAATTCAAGATCAACCATACGCAATTGGAACATTAAAAATAAATGATACAAGTCAATCTCCAAAATACACATTGACTAGAAATGCTAAATATAGAAATGGAAACAACAATCAATCAAACATAGATATATCTTTTACTGTACCAAATCGTAGCAATGTTGATGAATTGATATTGGCACGATTTGCAGAATATATTGTAACTGGAGTTGATGATAGTGACATAAGTGGTGATTTAATTGGTTTTATTGATTTGAGAGAAGACAGTGTGATAAAGTTCGAAATAATACAGACTGACACTCAAAAAACATTAATGTTTTCTACACTCGATATATTTGTACAAGTCGGACTGAATTATAACGATAATTCCCCTATGTATGAAGGTACATATAATGAATCTACAAATAAATATACACTTGTTACATATGGTCAAATAAGTGATGTGAGTTATCAGTTTACTGATATTAACGATAATGATTTATCACTTAAGTTAGACGGAATAGATGTATCTATCAATGGAACGATTCTATCAAGAAGTGAGTTCGATGATAATTACGTTTATACACTAACACCACGTAAACCTTTTATTGAAACCAGTTTTAATATAATTTATGATGAGAATACAAAAACAAATACAGTTGGAACAATTAATATAAATACATAACTATAATAATGAAAAATGGACACAACTGTATTTGTTTTAGTAACAGACGAGCGTTATTTGTATAAAACAAAAAAAACAATAATCGACCTGCGTTCAGCTGGTCAATGGCATGGAGATTTGGTATTAATCAGTTTAGGGATACCAAAAATAAATCCAAATTTTTTAGATTTTTACAATATTATAGAAAAACGCTTCCCACCAATTGAAGAAAAAAATGAATTGATAAAAAGCTTACATTATAGTGGATTCTTAGATACAATTGATGGTCGCGAAGTATCAAAACCAAATCAATGGGAAAAGCTTCATGTTATGGATTCTTATTTTCAAAAGTGGGATCGTGTAGTATTTTTAGACGCGGGTTTACGAGTATTGGATAATGTTCATGATAGTATATTGAAACTAGACTATAAAGGGAAATTTTTAGCACCAGATGATGGAGGAAATTATATAATGTTTCCAAACCCAGATAAATTATTTAATACTCAAATAAGTCATTCAACACCAAAACTGATAGAGAAGATAAAAGAAGATTTTCCAAATGTAAAAGAATTAAAAGAGGCGTATTTTTTAAATTGTATATGGGTTTATGATACGAAGATACTGAATACTTGCTCGAAAGAAGAGATGATTGATGGTATTTTAAAATACCCTGTATGTAAAACAAATGAAATGGCATTAATGAATTTGTATATTCATTTTAAATATGAATTATGGGAGAGGTTCCCAAAAAACGCAGAAAACGGAAAAATTTTATTTGATTGGTGCGAGTCGAATAACCCGCTTCCGAGTACATGGAGAAAATACTGCTTTATAAAATATCCTATATCAATCGCATTAGAAGATACATAAAGAATCATCTAATATAACTATATTAGATGAGTATAGAAACACTTACAATCAAACCATTACGAAAAATTAAGATAATTCACGAAGGATATAATATGTCAATTATTGTACATCCTGAAAATAAGAATCATTATTTAGGGACTATAAGAACAAAGGTAAATCTAGTCGGTTATGATTATCCTACAATAGAAAACAATGTATATTTGTTGAAATTAGACAGCTCATTTCAAATTCTCGAGTCTCATAGATTACAAGAGCCAAACCGGACAAAACACGAATCATACACAACTGGTATAGAAGACTGTCGTCTTATTAATGAGAAAATGATGACTGGTGTATTGTTAGATAATAATGAGAATTGGTTGCCAGAAATGTGTTTATGTCATATAGATCGCAAAACATATAAAATAGAAAAAATTACTGTATTTGATGCAAATAATGGAACACCCAATGCAGAAAAGAATTGGTTGGTTTTACATGCAACATCAAATATTCTATTTATGATTCATTCATATGATCCTCTACGAATCATGTCTGTAAATATCGAAAATGGAAATTCTCATGTTGTACACTTTCAGAAGATATTTAATCTTGATAACTGCGATGTTCACGGAGGAGCATGTGTTTATTTAGAATTAAAAAAAAAATATCTAGTAAATATTCGTATTGTAAATGATCATCAATATGCATTTTCATATTGGATACTTCTTACTGAACAATATAAGCTTTGTGGCATGTCAAAAGCATTTGTATTTTCAGAAAAAGTAAGTGATGACCATTATGAAATGTGTATGTCTTTACTTGTAAAAAATAATTTTCTGTATGCATCGGTTTCGATGAATGACGATGAAGTTTATGTTTATGAATTTTTATTAGATGATATACTTAACAATACGTCTTTCGAAAACATTAAACTTCAGTCTATCTAAGTAGTAGACGTAAATAGTCGGTTTATGTTGTCTGCTTCAATGTTTGTGGATTGTCGTTGAAACAAAGAATGTATCATATTATTATCACGAAATCTAATAGTATAGTCTTGTTGGTGTTTATTTCTACCTATGCGTCCCATTGTTTGTAGTGTTTTTTGCGGGGTCATATTTTGTAGATCTTTTCCAACAAACCCATGACAAAACTGATA
>Ga0115003_10004129_pt1 | contig 11277 bp, 13 predicted proteins | sample ArcticOcean_MG_C_7_FD_88736 | JGI IMG/M metagenome (GOLD analysis project Ga0115003, IMG submission 88736) | Marine microbial communities from western Arctic Ocean - ArcticOcean_MG_CB11_88 | ecosystem: Environmental > Aquatic > Marine > Oceanic | place: Arctic Ocean: Canada Basin | collected... | reverse complement strand
TTCGACTGCAGTTTTTACATTATCGTAATTATAAAAAGGTTCTCCCATTCCCATTAAAACAATATTAGTTATTTTTTTTTGTTCATTCCAGTCACTAATTTGTTCTTTTGCAATCATAACTTGGTTAACAATTTCAGCAAAACTTAAATTTTTAACTAAACGCTGGGTGCCGGTGTGGCAAAATCTGCAATTTAAAGTGCAGCCTACTTGAGAAGATATACATAGTGTAGCTCGAGTTTTTTCTGGAATGTAAACACACTCTACTTCGTTTCCATCAAAAAGCTTAATGAGCCACTTTATTGTTCCATCGCTTGAGGTTTGAGTTTTTTCAATTTTTGGTCTTTGTAGGCTGATTAAGTTTTTAAGTTTACTTCTAAGTTCTAAAGGAAACGTAGTGAGATTGCTAATATCAAAAGAACCTTTTTTATAAACAGATTGCCAAATCTGCTTACTGCGCATAGATACTTTTTTATCATCAATATCTAAATCTTTGTTTAAAAAAAGTTTTAAGCTTTCTAAGTTGAAATCGAAGAAATTTTTTTCACTCATATAATGATTGAATATAGGATAATTAGTTGATTGTGTATACTTTGGACATTTGATAGATAAGCCAATGTTCCTAAAAATTAAGAATATACCTAAACTATCTTGGAGCTCTAAATCCCCAACTAATTTCAAGCCTTCTTTAAAAACTTTGTTTTATCTTTGCTTGGGGTTAATCTTCTTTGGTTTTGGCGAAGGGCTTTTAATTGTCTCAGGTATTGGTGCTTCACCTTGGAATGTTCTCCACCAGGGAGTAGCTGTAAGTCTTGGCTTGTCTGTTGGAACTATTGCTTTTTTAGTGAGTTTTTTAGTTTTACTGCTTTGGTATTTTTTAGATCAAAAAATAGGAGTGGGAACAATCATTAACTTTATAATTATCGCTATTATGATTGATGTAACGATTTTCTATTTTAACAAGCCTAATGAAATTTTTTTACAACTCTTTATGGTTGTTGCAGGTATATTAATAATTGGCTTTGGTACAGCCATGTATTTAATAGCTAACTTAGGAGCGGGACCTAGAGATGGTTTAATGACAGGATTACAAAAAAAAACTAATGCACCCATTGCTTTAGTTAGAGCAGGTATTGAAATAATTGTAGTTTTAGCTGGCTGGTTTTTAGGAGGTATAGCAGGCATTGGCACATTATTTTTTGCCTTAGGTATAGGGCCTGCTGTTGCGCTGTGGTTATATTTGTTCTCAAACAACCTAAAATGGAAGATAAGGTAGGTTTTACTGTATTTATTTCTGGACTCGATTTATTGAGTTTGCTAAATTTAAAAAGTGCAAAAAGTCTCCATAAAACTTTGTAGCAATCCAATAAAAGGATAAAACTGTGGAAGAGCAAGATAAGAGAGATAAAAGAATAATAGAAAAGTTAAACATAGACAAAGTGCCCTATTATTCAAAAGAAAGTGATTTTAAAAATCTTGGTAAAGAAATATCAAGTTTTATACATTATGTTTTTTTGTTACGAGAAAAAACAGAATCTTTAAATTGGTGCTTTGCTAACGTAAAAAGAATTAAAATTTTTCTTAAAATATTTCATGCCAATGAAGCACGAACAGAAATTTATAAAGAAGAAATAGCAAAACACATTCCTGAATATTCCTACAAAACTATTGCTAAAATTGTCGATGACGGGATTGAGAAAGGTCATTTTATGCTTTTATCTCCAGATGGCTCAAAAAGTAAAGATGGGAAAATTAAAAATATTAGGCCTTCAGAAAAGTTAGTTACTGACTTTTTAAATTTAAGTATAGAAATTATTTCTTATATTAACAAAAAAAACCTTAAATAAGTTCTGAAATTTACTTTTATAAAACTTGTCACGCGTAATTTTATTAGTTAATTACATAGCATGAATTACAGTAAACCTTTTAGGCTTTTAAATAATTTACCTAAAAAACTTAATAATTTTTACTCAAAAAATTCCAAATATAGTCTTAGAGTTAACAATAAGTCTAAAAATAAAAAAATTTATGATCCTGTAACAAATTTAGATAAAGCTTTTGAAAAGTTTATAAGAAATAATATTATAAAACAGTTTCCTAGAGATGCTATTTTAGGTGAAGAACTTTTAGAAAAGTATTCTGATAATGACTACAAGTGGTATGTAGATCCTATTGATGGAACGAAAGCCTTTATGGTTGGGGCTCCAACGTGGTCCAATTTAATTGGATTAACTCATAAAGACCAGCCCGTTTTAGGTTTGGCAAATTTTCCAGCTCTAAATAAATTTTATTTAAATGATCAAAAAAAATCTTATTTAATTAGTAATAAAAAAACTATTTTAAAAACTTCTAAAGAAACTAATTTAAAAAAAAGTAAAGTTATAGGACACTTGCACGAAATACTTTTCTTGAAAAAACATAACAAAAAAATAAAAAAAGTTATGTCGTCAGTTTCTTACTTTGGCGCAGCAACATTTGATGCATTAAATTTTTGTTTACTAGCAGAAGGTAAAATAGAAGCAGTAATTGAGACTAATCTTAAACCTTTTGATATAGTTCCGCTTATCCCTATCATTGAAAAAGCCGGAGGCGTAGTTAGTAATTGGAATAGCATGTCACCGATAAAGGGTGGAAATATATTGGCCACTTCTAATAAAAAATTGCACTATAAAATTTTAAAAATATTAAAATCCTCTAAATAAAAATACCAATCTTTTTACTCGCTGGTTTTAGAAAAATCAGCTCTAACTGAAGAAAAAATAATTAAAATTAAAAATGGAATAGCAATTAAATTTATTGTTTTCCAGTTTGTCATGCTCAACATATAGCCAGCTGACAAACTAGCTAAAGCCTGTATAGAAAAAACTAGAATATCGTTAAATCCTTGAGCTTTAAATTTTTCCTCTTCCTTGTACGACAACATAAGTAAACCAGTACCCGACAAATATAAAAAATTCCAACCCAGTCCTAAAAAAACTAAAGCTAATATATAAATAAAGAAAGATGGTTCTAAAAAACTTAATATAATTGTTAAAGAGTAAAAACCTACGCCTGCATAAATTATTGCGCTGTGCCCAAATTTTTTTAATAAAAATCCTGTAATTAACGATGGTAAAAACATACTGATAATGTGTAATTGAATAACAATTGCTGTTTTATTTAAGCTATAGCTTTCCATAATGTGCATATTAATAGGTGTGGCTGTCATTAAGAGGGACATAACAGCATAGGCAAAAGCAGCGGAGGTAACAGCTTGCAAAAATCTAGGCTGCGAAATCAGTTCAAAATAACTTCTCCTCTTATGTTCGTAGATGCTCGCAGGTTCTTTTTTTGGAGTATAAAAGCTTAAAAATATAATAGGTACAGACGTCAAGACAGCTAACGACAAGTAAGATCCAACATATAGGTGTCCATCTATTAAATTCTTGTTAAAGTTAGCAATATTAGGACCAAGGAGAGCAGAAAAAATCGATGCCAACATTATTATTGAAAGGGCTTTTGGAATAAAAGATTTTTTTACACTTTCAGCTGCTGCGAAACGATACTGGTGTGTAAATGACATTCCGTTACCGATAAAAAAACAAGCCAAACAAAATAAATAAAAATTTTCATCCAACACCGCATAAGCTGCTAGTAAAGCAGAAAAAGAACTAAAAATTGCAGCGTATAAAAAACCAACTTTTCTCCCAATCTTGTTCATAATCCTAGCTGCAAAAAAAGAAAAGATGGCAATTCCAACTATCATTAATGAAGTGGGCAGGGTTTGTAGAGATTTTATAGGACTTAATGTGCTTCCGATAATTCCACTTAAAAAAACATTTACAGGTGCTGGTGTAAAACTAAATATTTGACTTGCGGTGATAATCCAGAGATTTTTATTCATTTTACAATTAATTAGCGTATTTTGTACAATAACGTAATATAAATTAACACACATAACAAAGTATGAGTAAAAAAATAATAGGTATAGTAATTGCTATTTTTGGTTCGCTTATTTTTTTTTCAAGTGTAGAAAATGCCTGGATTATATCAGCTGTCTTTTTAGGAGTTGGTAGTGGAATCTTTTTGTGGAAGGAATAATTATTAATGTTAATAAAACTTAAAAGTAAAATTCATATTTTACAAAATATCTATCTTAAAAATAAATATTTCCTTAAAAAAAAATCATACGCTATGGATGGTGAGGACCTTGCAATTAATAGACATACAAATAATATCAAAAATGGTTTTTACGTTGATATTGGTGCACATCACCCCGTGCATAGAAGTAACACGTGTCTACTTTATCAGTCTGGTTGGCGGGGTATAAATATTGATATCAATGAATTTTCATTAGATCTTTTCAACTATCTAAGACCGGATGATATCAACATTCAAAGAGCAGTTTCTAACTACAATGGTGAGATTGAATTTTACTTTCAAAAAGATTTTAGCCAACTCAACACAACAGACCTATATTGGGCTAAAGAAAACTTTAATAATAATTTTCAAACTAAAAAAGTTAAATGCCAAACTATTAATGATTTACTAGATGAAACAAAATATAAAAATAAAAAAATAAACTTTCTTAATATTGATATTGAGGGTGCAGAAATGAAGGTCTTAACAAGTCTTGATTTTAAAATATATGACCCAAACTTAATATGTGTTGAAATATTAGGATATCGACACTTGAATAGAGAAGAGCAAGAAATAAGTATTAAAACGAGTGATATTTATATTTTTTTAATTAACATGGGCTATAAAAAGGTATGGTCTGGATCGTCCTACTGTAGTCATTTATTTACAAAATAATAAGTAATTTTTATGTCTTTAAGAAAAATTTTTTTAAAAAATAAGTTTACTTATAAAATTTATTTATTTTATAATTTATATATTAGACATAAAGCTTTTTTAAAGAGAGTAAGTTATTCGCAATGGGGTGAGGACTTAGAAATAATAAAATTTTTTAAAAATAAGAAAAAAGGTGAATATTTAGATATTGGATGCTTTCATCCTTTAATGTACAGCAATACCTGTTTGTTAAATCAAAAAGGATGGAGGGGAACTAATATTGACTTAAATCAAACTACTATAGACCTTTTTAACATTCTGAGACCAAAAGATCTGAATCTATGTAGAATTATTGGTAGTGCAGAAAAAAAAGTTAAAGTCTACTTTGATAGTCTTTTTAGCCCAGTAAACACTGCAGATAAAACTTTTTATAACAACCATAAAAATAAATTTTTTAAAGATGTATTTATTCGGGAAGTTGCTGCTCAAAAACTAAATAATATAATTGGAAAAAATCTAATGTCTAAAAAAATTGATTTTGTAAATATTGATGCTGAAGGTATGGATTATAAAGTTCTTAAGCAAATAGATCTAAGAAAATTAAAAATAGATCTTGTTGCAATAGAAACACACTATTTTGATGGACGTAAAACAAAAAATTACTTAAAAATTTTATATTTTTTTAAAAAAAATAATTTCTCTTTACTTAAGAGACATGGTCCTACCAGTCTGTTTTGTAAAAAAAATTAAATATTAAATATAGTTAACACTATTAAATAGCGTGTAATTTTCCCAGCACTAACTAGAATTATAAAAAAAGAAAACCTTACTCTTAAAATTCCAGCCACTAATGTAAGTGGGTCGCCAATAATAGGTATCCAAGCAAACAATAAAGACCAAAGACCGAATTTTTTAAACCAATTTGAAGCTCTATCTATTTGGTTTTGTTTAAAAGGAAACCATTTCTTCGTTACATAATTTAATAAATAATAACCTAATAGCCAATTAAAAACTGAACCTAAAATATTTCCTAAACTAGCGCTGCTCAGAAGCAGTAAACCATTGTAGTTGCTACCAGTCAACAAACTTGCAAGCATTAGCTCGCTCGACATAGGTAAAATAGTGGCAGCTAAAAAAGATATAAAAAAGAGAATAAAATAGGCTGTCATTTGTTTTTGTAACTAATACAAATTAATTTATCAGAAAATTTTAATTTTTTTAAATATTTTTTTTTAATTTCTTCTACACCTATTTTTATTTCTTTTGAAGAGAGACTTAGAAGGCAAGAATTAAATCTGTTTTTAATCATTTTAATGTACAGATCTCTTGTCATCTTTACTTTAAAATCAAAATAATTAATTTTATGTTTTTTAAAACTAGATTTAATTATATTTAAAATTTTTTTATCTTTTTTTAAACTTTTTATAAGTCTTGATTTAAAAGTCTTAAATAATGGCCAATGATTTACTTTTGGATGTAAAGCTATAATTAAAATCTTTCCCTTGGGGGTGAGATTATTTTTTGATAATTTTAATATTTTTTTAATTTCGAAAAAATTAAAAAAGTGAATAGATTGCTTAAATAAAATAACATCAAATTTTTTTTTTGTTTTTTCCAGATATTGTAAGGCATTAATTTTAATAAAACTTATTCTGTTTGCGATATCTTTGTGCTTAACTACATCAATACCTAGAGGTAAAATGTTCATTTTATATTTTTTTGAAAGGCTAGAAATGATTCTTCCTCTGCCACAGCCAATATCTAAGATTTTTATCTCTTTGTTGAAATTAATTTGTTTTTTTAAAAAATGATTAAAGCTCAAAATATAAGTATTTGAAGATAACCAATTTTTTTTATCCCAATTTTTTAATTTTCTCATTAATTTACTTTATATAGAGATTATTCTGCTCAAATAACAAAGACTTTTGTATATTAGTGATTGAATAATTTAATCAATTCGTTAATTTACAAACTATAAATGAGCACACATAGAACAAATATACCTAACTCTTTAAATGAATATTGGATGCCTTTTTCATCTAATAGAGATTTCAAAAAAAATCCAAGATTAATCACAGGAGCAAAAGGGGTTTATTTAACAACACATGAAGGTAATACCTTAATTGATGCTAGCTCTGGATTGTTTTGCAACCCATTAGGTCATGGCAGAGAAGAAATAGCGGAGGCGGTTAGTAGGCAATTAAGAGAGTTAGACTTTGTCCTGCCTTTTAATCAAGGTTTTGGTGGATCATTTGAATTGGCAACTCGAATTGCAAAACAGACACCTGACGATTTAAACAAAATTTTCTATACTATTTGTGGATCAACTGCAGTGGACTCAGCAATTAAAATTGCTATGGCTTACCATAAGTCTAAGGGACATAAAAAAAAATTTAGATTTGTTGGCCGTGATCGCGGTTACCACGGAATGAATATTGGTGGCTTGTCTGTAGGTGGTTTTAGTAATTATAAAGAAATGTGTTCAAGTATTTTAATGCCTGGAGTACAACACATGCGTCATACTTTTTTACCTGAACATAAATTTGTCAAAGGTCAACCTGATACTGGTGCAGAGACAGCAGACGACCTAGAAATAATTGCAAATAAGTTTGAAGGTGAAATTGCAGCCTGTATTGTTGAACCTATTGCGGGATCAACAGGAACTTTGATTCCGCCAAAAGGGTATTTGGACAGGCTAAGAAAAATTTGTGACAAGCATGATATTCTTTTAATTTTTGACGAAGTAATTACAGGCTGGGGAAGAACAGGTTCAGTTTTTGCTGCACAAGAATTTAGTGTGACACCTGATTTAATGACAATGGCTAAAGCAACCACTAATGGAGTTGTACCCATGGGCGTTGTTGCGGTGCGAGACGGTATTTATGATTCAATTGTTAATGCAGCACCAGATGGAGCTATCGAATTATTTCACGGTTATACTTATTCAGGAATTCCAGTTGCGGTGTCAGCCGCTCTTGCTGTGCAAGATATATTTGAAAAGGAAGATATTTTCAAAAGAGTAAAAGAAATGTCACCCTATTTTCAAGATGCTTTACACTCTTTAAAAGATCTTGATTGTGTAGAGAGTATCAGAGGTTACGGTATGATGGGTGGAGTTGATATTAGAATGAGAAACAAACCAGGAAAAGCGGGTTTTCAAATTTACAAGGCTTGTTATGCTAATGGAGTTAATTTTAAGGCTACAGCTGATGCGTTAGTTTTAGCGCCTCCTTATGTTTGTGAGAAGAAGCATATTGATGAAATTTTTGATAAATTAAGAAAAGGTATTACTCAATACATGAAGCAGTAATTTATTACGTATAAAATCACCTCGATAAATAAGTAAACTGAACACAAAGTGGGCGTCGTTCTCTTATTCGATCTTGACTCTTTAATTACTATATATTTAAATAATAACTATTATGAAATTTAAAGAGCAGGTTGTTTTTGATATTGGGGAAGAAAAATTCAAATACCTACACCGTGAAAATAATAATAATCGCAATAGAGTAGATATAGTTGATCTAAATAAAAAATTAAATCAAACAAAAAAGATCAATTTTTACACTAATGTAAAAATTATTACTGTCTTACTCTTGTGCCTTTCAATTATTGCTACAATTAGTTTTAAGGTTTAGTAGTTAAGGCTCTTATACAAATAAAATAAAATTCACTAGAAGTTTTTATTATATCTTGAGTTATTTTTTTAGAAATTAAATCTTGCGTAGTGCTTGTAGAACTTAAGTAATAACTTTTTGAAATATCATCTTGTGCAAGCATTTTTAATTTAATTAATTGTTTAAGTTTTCGAATACAGGTTGCTCTTGGGATCCCAGTGATTTCTGAAATAGAAGTGGCTGTTATACTCGTGTTTTCAAAATTTTTAATCACACTTGAATTATTATATATATTTTCATGAGATAAATATTTTTTTTTTTCTCTCAAAGTGAAAACAGCTGCAACCTGTAAACCTATGAGGACAATATCAAGATCTTTGAGTTGTGTGCTCCATAATTTAAAATATTTAAGTTGAGTATTTAAAAAATGAAACCAATAAAAATTAAATTTTTCTTTTAATTGTTTTTCTGCGTTATCCTTGGAAACAGATAGATTCATTTGATTGCAAATATAATAGATCAATGAAGATAACTCTTTAATCTCACTTTGAATAATTAAATTATAACTTTCTTTATACTGTTCGTTAGGGAACCAACCTATATTTTTATTTTTTTTACTAAGAACTTTCTGCTTTATAAGTTGTAAAATTTTTCTTCTAGCAGTTTCTTTGGGTACAGATACGTCTTCGGCTATTTTGGTTATAGGATTTTTTGTTGGAGAAATTAATTTATGATTCTCCCAGAATTTTTCAAAACTAATATTAAAGTTAAGATCATACTCTTTCTGTCTTAAGATATCTTGGTGGGCCAATTTAGCAAAATATAGAACGAGATTACCAGTTTCCACTCCCTGATAGCGCTTATACAATCTTGATAAAAAATTAGACTGAAATTGAATAAACAGATGTTGATACTCTGTAAAATTGTCTAAAATTAATTCTTCAATTTTTTTAGGAGATAAAAATGATGTCATTATTTTTTAATACTAACATTTTAATAGTTCAGAATGGGTAGATAAAACTTAAAAAATTAATAAGTCAATAACTAATCGCAGTAATATATGGGTAATTTTTTCCTTTATAACATCGAGATGCTACGAAAAGGCAACTGTTGTAACATAAAGAATTGCTGAAAACAAAATTCCAGAAACGATGGTGGGTATAGTTTTACTTTTATGTTCTTCTTTCAATTAATTTAACAAACTGTTTAAAAAAAATATAAAACTAGCAATACAAAGTCGTCATCTTGATGCTAAGGTAGCAAATGATCTTTGTTCATTTCATGGACTTGGTCGGTATATTGTGTTTTTATTTATATGGATAATATTTAAAAAAAAATTTAATAATTTTGAAAAAATATAAAAATATAATTATTAAGACTGAAGAACATTTGGGTTTTCTTACTCTTGATAGACTAAAAGAAAACAACGCCTTTGATATCGAAACTTCAAAAGAAATTTATGAGGGCTTAAAAGAACTAGAACAAAATTCATTTATTAGAACTATTTTAATGTTAGGTAATGAAAAATTTTTTTCTCCTGGTGCGGACATTAAAGAACTTGGGAATCTTGATTCAGAATCGGCAAAATCAAAAGGTCTTTTTAATTTTTTTGATAGAATAGAAGAGATTAATATCCCAATTATTGCAGGTGTAGAGGGTTATGCCTTAGGTGGTGGTTTGGAGCTTGCTTTATTGTGCGATATCATAATTGCGTCTGAAGATGCTAAATTTGGCCAGCCTGAAATTAATCTAGGACTAATACCAGGTATGGGTGGGACACAGAGATTAAAAAATTATATTGGAAAATATAATGCCAACTATATTTGCATGACAGGAGAAATTATTTCCGCACAAAGAGCCTATGAACTTGGTTTTGTTACTAAGTTATTAAATAAAAATAATTTTTCTCTAGAAGTGATAAAATTTGCAAAAGTGATATCTGAAAAATCTAAATCAAGCTTAATAGAAATTAAAAAATTAATTAACAAAAATCACTCACTAGAAAATGCCTTAGATAAGGAGAGAAAGTCTTTTTACGAACTATTAAATAGTAAAAATGCAAAAGAAGGTATTCTTAGTTTTTTAAGTAAAAAAAAACCTACTTGGAGAGATTAAATAAAAAAATCTATTTAACTGTTTTTTTATTTCCTTCAGACCTTATAAATAAAATACCGAAACATATGATCCCAATTATTCCAAAAATTTTACTTGTGTCTATAGGAACCCCAAAAATAAGAAAATTGATAATTGTTGACCAAACTAACTGTGAGTACTGAAAATTTGTAATAAATGATAAATTAGAAAGTTGTATGGCATAAATTATAATAAAATGGCTTATGAACCCTGCGACTCCTAAAAAAATAAGTCCTAGCCAGTAAATATTTTTTTCAATTGGTGTCCAATTAAAATAAATATAAATTGTAAAAATTATTGTTCCTGTTATTGCTGTATAGAATACTGCTGTAAATGGTTCGTTGTTTCCAGAAATAAGTTTAGTAAAAAATTGATATAAAGCCCAACATAGAGGTGGAATTAGCGGAAATATTAATTCTAAACTTAAAATTTTCATACTAGGACCAAGTGAATAAACAATTGAACCAAAACTTAAAAACATAAGAAAAAAACCCTTTTTTGTAAGAACATCTTTTAGGAAATAAGCAGATAGTAGAGACACGATTAGAGGGGCAGTAAAAAATACAACGTATATATCTACCAAATCAAACATTTGAAGGGAATTAAACATAAAAAAAGTTGCAGTGACCATTAATATTGATCTTATTATTTGAATTTTAAAATTTTTCTTAATATTTAGCTTTGGTTTAAAAATTAAAAAAAAAAATAATATTGCCAAAAAATGAAAAAAAAATCTTCCCCAAACAGCTTGTGTTAC
>Ga0115003_10004127_pt1 | contig 11277 bp, 8 predicted proteins | sample ArcticOcean_MG_C_7_FD_88736 | JGI IMG/M metagenome (GOLD analysis project Ga0115003, IMG submission 88736) | Marine microbial communities from western Arctic Ocean - ArcticOcean_MG_CB11_88 | ecosystem: Environmental > Aquatic > Marine > Oceanic | place: Arctic Ocean: Canada Basin | collected... | reverse complement strand
GAGATACATGATGGAGAAGAATCTGGATTACAACAATGGGTTGATGCAATCGTCAATACTGGTTCTATTGATAATTGGGACATACATGCTCCACCTGGAATTATAGAACAACTTCAAACTGCAAATATCGAATCATATTCTGAACCTTATCTCACACTAAATACTACAATTAGAACACATTTTGGGGAGAAACTACACTATTGGGTTGATGGAGTACTGGGTCATGTAGAAACTCCATATCAAGATTTAGTGGAACTCTATGCTGAACTGAAAAAATCTGGATTTAAAATATATTTTACAGATAATTTGAGAAAGGCAAAGATGTATCTTTGGAATCGATATGAAAAATCTCCAGATGCAAGATACGGAATGATTTGTTCTTCTAGAGACAAAACTTTGGCCCATTATGGAATGAAAACGTTAAGTTGGCCAAAAACATTGAACTATGGACGTTGGTATAATGAATCCCAAAAACATGCTGATTCGTGCTGTGCTTTGGACTTAGCAGTCACTGAATTTGATTCACAAGGACTTGAACTTGATTGTACATTGGTTGGTTGGGGAGCTGATTTCATTTTACAAGAGGGGAAATGGAATAATGATCTTGCCCGAAATTATGCCCATACCTCAAAAATCAAGGATGCTTTTACTCTACGACGAAATGCCTATCGGGTTCTTCTTACTCGAGCAAGAGATGGTATGATTTTGTATTTACCAAATGATGAATTACTCAATGAAACACGAGAACATTTGATTAAATGTGGTGTTGAAGATTTGAATTTTGTTGATTCTATTCAGTGATTGAACTCTGAATAGAATCATAACTACGAGAACTGCACTCAAGCAATTACAAGAAGTTGCAAGATTAGGTGGTAATGTCTTTGAAGAACTGATGGAGACTGTAAAAGTCCCTAGTTTAGGACAAATTACAAATGCACTGTTCAATGTTGGTGGGCAGTACCGACGTAACATGTGAAGTAAAACTGAACGAAAAGTGTTTCAATCATATTATTTATTCAGTATTTATTTTTATTTTTGTACAAAAAAAGCTACAAAATCTTTGAAGTACTGATTAGAGATCCGAGGCGGATAAGTAGTGTCGGAAAAGGTACTTTAATTCCCAATATCACCGATCCCTAGGATAAGATAATTCCCCACCTCTTAACAGAACTGGGATCCACATTGGTTCATTATATCTCAACATATACGTTTCATTAAAAAAGCGAATTTGATGTTCACCTTGTTGAATATTTTCAAGAGAGAATTCTGCCAGTTCATTTAGAAATTTGAATTTCGGACTTTCCTTATTCGACTGAGAACGCTCTCCTTTCTCGGAAAAATATCGAAATCGGTATTTTATTGGCTCTGCACTTTGAAACATTACCTCAGTATATCTCTTGTTATCTGATTTTCCAAACTTTTTGTCTAGTTGACCGTTTTCTAATAAATCCTCAAACGCATTCCTAATTTGAATCATTGAATACACATAATCGATCTGCTTTTTCGAGAACCGTTCCGATTTAATCATTTCAATCAGTGCATTGTCAATATCTGTTTTTTTTAGTTTAAGCAATTGATAAGAGTCTAATACATTGTAACCATTTTCCAAACAATTTCGGAACAGTTTGACGGTATTTGATTCATCCTTCAAATTCGGGAGTTCAAGAATTAGACTTAAATCGAATGGGAATCCGTGAGTACTAGAATGTTCGTCATCTGTGTACAAAATAAGCACACAAGGGTGTTCGAATGACTCTAAAATTGATAAAAAATTCTTGGACCAGGAATGGTCTGGTTCTTCTTTCAACCTAGCTTCTAAATCTTCGATTTTAATTGTAACTACACTTAATTGCTTTCTTTCCCTTGTCTCATCAAGTTTCACATTCAGCATTATCGAGACCTTAGGAATACCGATTTTATCCCAAACAAGATTTGAATACATGAACGATTTATGTTGTTTCATTACATTCATGTTAAATTCGAATAAATCTTTCCCATGTGGAGGTGATAAATGTTGTATTTCCATAAATTCATTTATTAGTTGTTCCTCATCTTGCTTGAAGAATTCCTCAAAGGAAAAGATTTCTCGTCGCTCTTGGGGTGACAATGATACTGGATCGACTAAAGTGAAAAGTTTCTTCAAAACAATTCTTGCAGTTTCGTTTGTCGGAATCATATTATTCACTCATTAGGGTTCTTATGATATTCGTCACGAACAAGAAAGTGTGCCCATGATGTGGCGATAACGGTGCCCAAAGATATCCGCCATTTATTTCCAATTTGTGTGTTCCAAGTTGGTTAACCAACCATGAAGCCATGACTTGTGTTGAAAGATGACGGTTATTAGGTTTGGTGACGAATTTATATTTTATTTTTATTAAAGTTCTAAACGGTTCGATTTAGTTAGTTCGTTAGTTATACCAAGATATTCTCTGGCATAAAAAGAATCTTACAAGAAGTTACAAGATTAGGTGGTAATGTCTTTGAAGAATTAATGGAGACTGTAAAGGTTACAAATTTAAAATAAATTACAGATGCACTGTTCAATGTTGGTGGGCAGTATAGGCGGAACATGTAAAGGGCATACCGTGTCTTCGGATTCGTAGTACATCAATCAGTAGGGATTTTCACCACTTTCAATGGTTAAGTAGTGCATAAATTGTAAAGTATTGCATGTTTGTAGCAAGTACATGGCCAAGTTTCATTCTTTACTCGTTGCTCTAATTTTCTCCACAACCTGTTTAGCAGGCTGCTTGGATTCTGGCAGTGAAGAAATTGATGAACCAATCGGTCCGTCGTTGATTAATTTGAGTGGTAGTGTAGAACATAGTTTCTGCAATTTGGGTCCGGACGAAGGCACCCAAGATCCTAATTCAACTAGTAATCAATCTGATAACTGCCCTGCGGATGATGAAACGATTGCTGATTACTGGTCTGCAATTTCAAATCTGTCAATGATAAATCAAACAAATGGTGAGAGCATCAAAATTCACGAATCTGCTTCGGTTTCATTTGGCACAAACTGTGTAAACGGTGCGATCGCTGGTTGGTCAATTTACCCTGATAATGGAGAAGTGTACAACAATGCTCAATCTTCATCTGCCGGTGGAATGCTTCCATTCCCTGGACAAGAATGTACGCATACATTACATTATATGGCTTTCCAAAATTCAACAGTATTCTGGAGTGTCACATACGAAATAATTCCAGTAACTACTGCATAAATGCGTAATTACCAAGTTGCACTACGGAACTGCGTAATGACTATTCTCTGATTAAGTAAATTGGTTAAAATAGGCCGAAGACACACCGTGCCCATGCGCTGATTTGGAGATATCTAACAAAAAAAACACTACTCGAGTAGTTCAAGCAACTGAAACGTCATCCGACTGAAATTACGGATGTTGTTGGTGTACAACACCAATGCACCTATCCCTGTGATATCTTGTGTTCCATACAATCCACAGCCGCTTCTCTTCGCCGCCTGTTCTACCTTGTCCAACACGTCATTATCACCGTACATGGCGACAAGAGGGTATGATTCTGTATGTCGGTCGTCATCATGGAAACTTCCACCGTTGCATGAAGAAAACGGGTATGCTCCAATTTCCAAAAGGGCCATGACCGTACTTCGCACTCCTAAATCAAGAATCACGTGAGGCTCACTACGGCCATCCGAAATCGCTTCATCTTCAGCCTCATTGAAGGCTAGAATGGTCATGTGGCCCTCCTCGATGTCGTGGAGATGTTGAGATTCGATAATGCAAAGCTCTCTTAATTGCTCTACTCCAAGCCTGTCCAGTGGTGCAAATTGACGGTTGCAACCAATGCCATCCCATTCATCGTATTCTTCGTCATCATCGAGCACACCTTCCATCGAATGTTTCCAAGTGTTGTAGACATGATCCGGATTGTAGTCGAACGCCAATTCGCCCAGTTCAAAATTTTTAATGGCCATATAATCACCTGGGTTTTTCATTTGGCTCACTTGTTAGCATTATGTCAAAAGGAAAACCATGCCTTCGACTCATCTCGTCATCAGTAAAAAGTAGGATCATTATTTTCCCTTCGAGCTTATCCAAACGTGGAAGATAAAATTCAGCCCACTGTTTTTGTACAGGATCACTAGATATTTGAATCAACTTTTCTCGGGTGAATCGACCAATTGCTAATTCCCCTATATGGCGCTCAGCATCGAGTTGGATATTGACTAACTGTGGCTGGTCATAATCTCCAAAAGAGTTCCACAGTTCACCCGATTTTTGATACGCTTCAGAATATCTACGAATGTTCATCAAAAAAACAAACAAGTCATCTGTATGTGGTGCTTTGAGTTCAGAGCGAATGGCTGCAAATACCTCCATTAGTTGATTTTCTTCTGCACTGAAAAAATCAACCACTCGAGTTTTGACTTTGCGTTCCTTTGCGGAGATTGAAACCGGGTCTTCCATTCCAAGTATACTCTTCAGAATATTTTCTATTTCCTCAGTCATTTATTTCACTCCTTAATATTGAATAAGAATCACTGTATTTTTTTACGAATGCCTTTACCCATTGTGAGGTCCCCATTCTTCTCATTTCATCAATATATTTCGAATCTGGGAAAGGAAGGCCGATTCTTCTCAGAACTGTGTTATTAGCATTCAATACATTCAGTACACCAGTGATCGCTTTATTTGGTCGGTGCTGGGTGGTCGATTCAGATTCTTCAGCATCAATTTCGATTGGATAGACCAATGAAATCCTCTCTGGGCCAATAGGAAGAGAAGTTGAAGTTGCTGGGTCTTGTTGGTCTAAGTGTTTGGACGATATTTCAGCCATCAAATAAAAGAACATTTGATGCTGATATGTTGAAGAAAACGTACTTTTTCCCAGCATGTATTTTGCATCGAATAATTCTTTTCCATTTTCTACGGAAAAATCTACTTCCTTATCCCCTCCTACATCATCCCAAGCAGACGGATATGCCTCTTGCTTTTCTACATCTTTGAAATATTCTGAAAGAACTATGTAAAGAAAATCTTCCCAAAGAAGGTTCGTATAAGCTTTAAAGATATACTTTGTTTCAAGAGAACTATTTTCTGATAAAGCAGAAAGTTCTTTTCTCAGAATACTCATCATTAAGGGACTTAGAGTGGTGAATTTTCGAAACAAACGCGGGGTGCGTTTCATGAATTGTTCAAGTTCCTTAATCGCAATAGGGACCGAATATGAATCCATTTCTGACAGTAATCGCTTCATTCGCCGAGATTTGGAGCGGAATTCACTAAAGTGTTCTTCAAGCCAAAAATACCTGGATTGAAAAGATGATGAAAGAATGACATCAAAGCACGTTGAGACGATTCTATAAATCGGCGCTTGAACTATAAATTCATCAAATGTACATTCGAATTGATTTGATGGGCGGGCTACAAGATTCACCATGCCTCTATTTGTCAAACGACCTCTCAATGTACTCACTTGTTCAATTCGTTGAGAATAGGTGCGCCTGAGTTCACGGATTAAGGGCTCTATACTCGACAAAAACTGCTCAAAAAGAAAATAATTCGTACCACTTGATGATGTTTCAAAGGAATCCAAGCGGTCTTCTTTCTTGCTGATTTTTTTCAAAAGACCAAGTTCATACACTCCCCTCATTATATGTTCTAATTCCTTTTCATCAACTTTTACTTTCTCAGCACGCTGTTTTTCCCGAAAAGACTTTTGTTCTATACTTGAAATATTGATTTCTTCTTCTCCGAGGCTGCTAATCAATGCCTTTGGTAATTCAACGATTGAATGCTGAGGTAAGCAATGTATTTCATAAGATCCAGTGCTCGATAAATCGAGAGATGAAGAGTAATGTAGATATTTTTTTTCAGGCCAAAAGCGGGGGTAAATACAAACAATATGCTCGGTATCTTCGACAAGAATTGATGTGATAAGTTGAAGATTGTAGGGCACTGAGTATGTGTCAGTCTCATCCTGTTCTTCTAAGCTCGATTGCATTTATCAGACCTCATTCAATTCGCCATTCACCTGTGAATCCTACTGGTTTTCGTAGGCAGACCTCAATTTTTTTCGAGGTTTTTTCATTAATTAATTTAATACCTTCTTCCGTTTTCTCGACCAATGTGGTGTCTTTACTCGTTCCATTTGCGTTTAAGAGATCAGCTATTTGAGGTAAAATCGAATAAAGATACATATCTCGTAATGCTAACCACAAACAATCATCGCTATCTTCAAATTGTGATCCTTCTTTATCTATCAATAAAGATTCAATTTCATTTTCACTGTTTATGTTATCCTCTGAATACGCCAGAATGTTCTCCATTTTAGATTTCTCAACTTTTTTAGTCTCAGCGCTAATATCTTGCAAGCCACTATTTTCATCACAACATTTCACTTCAAAAAGATAAGAGTGACCCAGCATTCCATCGGGTCCGATTTCTTCATTCAATTTCAGATTCAATTCTGCGAGGAATTGCAAAAAGTCTGTTGCTGTCTTAAGCCTCTTTTCGGTCCAGAATTTAGTTGCATTTTTCAATAGAGCATAAAGTTCCTCGAGGGAATCCGGTTCAAGTAGCGTTGGAATTCGAAGAAAAGCAAATCTACGCCTAAGAGCACTATCGATTTGAATCACAGAACGGTCACTGGTGTTCATTGCGCCAACGATGTACAAGTTGTCAGGTAAACCAAGATATCTGACTTTATTTCCTTCTGTGAACATAGAGGAACGGTAGTTAACATGGTCCGGTTTGTCGACGAGTGATTGAGTAATTCCATCAGCATTGAAACGTTTGGAACCTTCAATCACTGTCATGATTTGGCCCATGATTTTTGGAATATTCCCACGATTTATTTCATCGATGAATAATAAATGAATTTCCTTTTTAGGGTCATTTGATGCTTTTTCAGCCAAATCCAAAAGTACACCCTGATTGAATTCAAATACTGGTGGCGATGGACCTTTGAGGGGAAAGAGACCACCGATGAATCCCTCGGGCTCGGTGGAAGGGCTAAACGTCAAAGATGCAAAACGATTAGAGCCACTCTTAATTCCTAATTTTTTCTTTAATTGATTGATACAGAATGTTTTACCAACACCGGGAACACCTTCTAAGATAACATTTTTCTTCCATTCCAGTACTTCTTCGAGTTCATCGATAATTGATTTGAATACTGGTTTTCTAGAACTTATAGGAGAATCAGCCGGACCATGCTTCTTAATAACGAAGTCTTCGAAACTAATAGTAGCCTTTGAATCTTCTTCAGTATGCTCTACGAGAAGTTTTTTCAGATCGTCATTACTAGTTATTGATGCACCAGTAACCTCATTAATGTGTTTAATCGCATAAAATTCGTTTATAGAGTATCCCTTTTCAGAACCTGTTCCATTATATTTTAAATCGCTCGGACCTGAGCGAGAACTTCCGAGAAGCACTCCGAGAATTGCAGATGGTGTTGTGATTTTTGATGTAAAATCATACTCATAATCGAGTTGGTGATACTTGTGAGAGCCTGGGATTCTTTCGACACTCTTTTTGCCCAATATTAATTCACGTTCATCATCTACTATATCGGCCATTTGGGTCGAAGAAGAATGTTCAGATAAAATATAACTATTTGCAAAAATCTTACCTTTGATATTTCTTACTTTAATGACTGCATCTCCGGCACGAGATTTCTTCCAACTAATTTTATAATCTTCGATGGAAATAATAGAGGTTTTATCACCGACTTTGATACTAAATTCATCTCCCATTTTAGTTGTCCTCCTTTGAAGATTGCTGTTGCCCAATTTCATTCTCGTCAATCTGCACAATCATGCTGTAGCCAGTACCCATTTTTCTGAGATACAATTCACAAGGAATGGCTTTATTTATGCTTTTAATAATCTTATCAATATCATCGTGACTTTCACTCATTAAGATGTCAGCAATATTTGGCAATATAGAATACTTCCAAATGAGTTTCTTGTTTACTTTCGGATTATCTTTCATCTCAAACAAGTACGAATGACCCAGCAAAGCATCGCTACCAAAAGCCTCGTTCAAAATACTGTTGATTTCTTTAAACGCCTTTATCTCATCTCGAAGAGAGGGAGGGAGAATCTCAATGTCAGGATGCATACGGACGAATCTAAAACGCCGCCTTATGGCCGAATCGAGGTGAGAAATTGAACGGTCCGCTGTGTTAATTGTTCCAACAATGTAAAGATTGTCAAGGTTGATACTAGTAATGTCAAGCAGCCCATCGGTTAGACCAACATTTCTAATCGTAGGTGATTGAGGGTCATTGGTTCCAATTAAGCCAATTAGTTCGCCAAATATCTTCGATACATTTCCACGATTTATTTCATCTATCCACAGTAATGTAGGTCCACTTTTTGTCTGTTCAAGTGCACGAAGAAAATGGCCCTTTGACGATTCAAAGTCAAGCGTTTTTTTCTTTTTAGCTTCAGTGATAGCAGGTTTTAATCCTCCGATGAAATCACCATATTGGGTGGAAGGGTGGAAAGTCAAAAAGGTCGTATTCTCTGGTTTAAATTCCTTTTTAAGTTCTTTGAAAAAATAAGTTTTCCCTACACCCGGTGGTCCTTCGATTATTACATTATTGTAACACATAACAATGCGCATTAATTCTTTTAAATCGTTTTTTCTGTTCACAATCGTGTGCCATTCCACAGAGCCGCTTTTATCCGAAAGGAAAGGACATATCGAAACAAGATTTTTCCATTCTTCAGCTTCGAATTCCAGTGGTTCTTCCTCAATAATTAGGCCATATGGCAATATCGCAAATGCTCTGAGCATTTGCTTTATTTTTTCTTCGCTCAAGGTCCATCCATCATCGACATGCCTGATGGATTGATTTGCATCGACAAAGGTCACATTATCATTGCTTTTGATTTCATCCAAAAGTTCATTCAAAGATTTATTTGTCGAAGATTCTATGTTATTTTCAGCTAAAGTGTCAAACAATTTCAGCATTTCTCCAAGATCCTTCTTTAATACTTCATCAGATGGAATTTTATTAACATCATAACATATAGAAAAAGAACAAGCAGATTCCCATTCTTCTTCTTTTTGACGAGAAGAGTTTAGATCGATTTCTGTTTGATTCAATGTAGATTTTGCAAAGTCGAGTACATCTAAATCTGCTGGGGCTAATTCCCGTATTTGCTTGGAATAATTTTTAATTGTTTCAAGTTTCTGAACACGCTTTTCGGGATAATGGGCAACCACTGTTGTTGCCTGCATGATAGTTAGATAGCATCGCTTACCGTCTTGAGAAAAGAGATATGTCAGGTAAATTCCCTGTTGACCTTCTAATTTTGAACCAGCGCTGCCTGTTGCTCTTAAAGAAAGCCATGGAACAATATTTGCCGAACCCCCCCCAATGCCGTTTTTTATTGCTAATCTCTCATTTTTCATCTCTAACTTCATTTTATTGAGTTGGGCGACACTTTCTCCCCATTTTGGAAAGTTTTTCGCTCTATAATCCTTGCCTGTTGCAAAATGTTCTGCATGATTTTTCATTATTTTTTCGATCTCTGCTTTCATGATATCACCTTAACTTTGTAAAATTGTTTCGACATGGAAGAACGGTTTTCCGAAATTATTTCCCCATTCTTCATGAATAAATAAATAGTGTAAACCTTGATTATTGTTGTTCTCGATTTCACGCATAAATCGATTATACAAATCAATTTCATATTGTGTATAATCTCCTTTAGATGATGGGTCACTGTTTTCCATTTCAAGAGATTTGAGATAGTCGTTAATAATCTCTTTATTTAGATTACAAATTGGTCCATAAGTTGCACGGTATTGCTCTGCATCTTCCGTATCATTCATTCTGAAAACAGCAAGAACGGTATCCATTGATTTTAAGGAGGCGGCAGTGCCTTCATATTCTGATAATTCCAACATGTCCCAAATCCGCCCTAAAAATTGATAATAGGTAAACTCTGATTCAGTCAGTTCAAACTCAATTGAATATTGTTCAGAAGCTGAACGGAGAATGTCTGGAGGAATAGATACCAATTCATGTACAAGTTGATAATTTTTGGAAGGGTCTGCTCGAAATGTGTCAATATCCCATATTGAAAATAATTTAGCCAGGTTTTCCTTTGCTTGAGCAACTGCGGAAGAATTTTCATTTGATGGTATATGTGTCATTATTTCCAGTAAAAACTCCTCATTGTATTGATCTGTTTTATCTGGAAATAGATAAGTTACTTTCATTCTCCTTGATGTGGACACCTTCATCTCATCTTGAATCATTTTAATATCTCTGTCATTGAGATTTGAGGTGTGGAGGTTTTGATGATTAATTGAGAGGTATTGCCAATTGGATTGGTCATTATAATCATCAACCATTACAAAAACAAATAACGGTCCTTCAAGAGATTCCATCCTTTCCCAAAGAGTATGATAATCAAAACCACCACTATGCCAAGAATGAACATGCTTGATAAAATCAACAAATTCAATTTGCCCTTCTGAAAGATTAAAATTATTTTTTAAAATGGAAACTCCATTGAGAATATCTTGTTTTGAAATAGTCAACAGGTGTGATAGAGCATTAAAAGGCATCATGCCATTAGAAAGAGCTGGTCGAATTAGTTCAACCACCTTTGCGGCAAAGAATAATTCTCGCTTATTTAGTTTAGACTCCATAATAAGTTCTCACTAATTGTTGCAATTATCTAAATCATATAGATGTAACGGAAATTCAAATTTCATCTCGGTTCACTTTATTGGAACAATTAAAACAATGATTACGTATTTTAAGAACGTTGGAGACTGTAAAGATTGCAAGTTGGGGACAAATTACTGATGCACTGTTCAATGTTGGTGGGAATATAGACGCAACATGTGAAGGACATCATCCAAAGCCATTCCCCATTATTTCAACAATATATTGACTCAAGGGGTAGCGTCAGTATCAACTAAACTCTTTAATTAAATTAGAATTGATTATATTGCATTCTTTATAAGCAGTTGAATCGATTTGTTCTCTCGGTGAGACAAAAATGGCCATATTATACGATATTGAAGGAACAGAAATTTATGCAGGACGAGGAAAATATAGTCGACGCGCTCGTAGTATGATTCAAGATAGAGTAGCATACAAGCATGATGATGAAGGAAACCTTATTGTTCATGTTCCTGATAACCAACCTACTACCTCAATACGAACTTCTACCCTTGATGAAGATGCACACAAACTCAAGCGAGATGCACAACGACTGGGTCAACAACTTGGCCTTGGTCTTGATGAATTAGAAGTGCG